>Ga0247727_10008242_pt1 | contig 19421 bp, 15 predicted proteins | sample WisWelCaveWW1625_FD_202498 | JGI IMG/M metagenome (GOLD analysis project Ga0247727, IMG submission 202498) | Biofilm microbial communities from Wishing Well Cave, Virginia, United States - WW16-25 | ecosystem: Environmental > Aquatic > Deep subsurface > Groundwater > Cave microbial mat | place... | reverse complement strand
CTATCGGGTATGACTTGTGTCTGGGAGCGGAGGCAGAGGGGAGCGCACAAACTCATTAAGCTCACGCAGCAGATCAGTCGGCGTGCCTTTGTAGACATGGAGATTCTCCACAATTTTGATGATTCTTTTTTCGCGAATTTGAACGACTTTGGCCAGCGAGTCGGCGAGTTGTTGCTTGCGGCGATCTTCCCGTTGCAGCGAATCGATGCGGGCAAAGGCTAAACGATTGGCCGTTTCGAGCGCGTTATTTTTTTCGCGTACTTCGGCGATTTCTTTCAACAGTTTGTCGAGGTTTTGATCGCCGGCGCAGGAAAATTTGAACAGCAGCATGCCGCCAATGATGCCAATGGCCAGCAGGGACAGCATTTTGGTTAAGTCACGCATTCCTCCTCCTCAGGTTAATGAACGTCTTTGAATGGCCGTGAGAATAGGTTTATTATCAAGGTGTCAAGTTTGTGTGTAAATGGTAACGTATTTAAGCAAAAATTGCAAGGACTTTTTGTGCCTAATCTGTTCAGTCTCCGCACCGCCGCCGATTGGCAAAAGTTTGTGAAGCAATGGCGTGCGCCGCATGCAGGCAACAAAACAAACGTTGCAAATTTCAAATAATGTTGTATATTAAAGGGTAATTTGAAATTTATGAACGTTTGAGTTAATGCGCTACGATTATTTTGATATTAATGAAGAACAACAATTCAGCAACGCGTTTCGTGCTTTGCGTCAATAATAAAGGTTATCTCGCCTCCCTTGTTTTGCGGAAAGTCTACCGAGTGCTGCCCGATGACAAGGCCGCCCAGCACAAACTCATCCGTATTATTGATGAATCCGGTGAAGATTATCTGTATTCCAACGATTTTTTCGTGCCGATTGCGTTGCCCAAAACCGCCGAGAAGAAATTTGCATTATTGGCGTAGTTGTTAAACTCCTGCCTTCCATTTTTATGGCAACCTCATTTTCCCTCCGCACCGCCGCCGATTGGCAAAAGTTTGAGGCGCAATGGCTGGCGCCGTATGCGTGCCGCAGCGCGGAGGCGAATGCGACGCGGCGGTTTCCGGAACATGAGCATGCCTATCGCACGGCATTTCAGCGGGATCGCGATCGTATCATTCACTCGCGCGCGTTTCGGCGGCTGAAGCACAAACGCCAGGTGTTTATGATTACCGAAGGCGATCATTTTCGCACGCGGCTGACGCACACTTTGGAAGTCGCGCAAATTTCGCGGACGATGGCGCGGGCGCTCGGCTTGAATGAAGATCTCGTCGAAGCAATGGCGCTCGGCCACGATCTCGGCCACACGCCGTTTGGGCATTTGGGCGAAACCGTGCTCAATGAAATTTTGCAGGGCCAAGATACGCTCGAAGGCGCGCTCGATAGCCCCGCCCTCTCTTTAAAATCATCTGAAGGTAAAGTGGGGCGGGGCGGGTTCAAACACAATTATCAATCGCTCCGCATTATCGATGGGATCGAACAGAAATATTTGGTTCCCGGCTTGAATTTGACCGCGCCGGTGCGGGAAGGCATTTTAAAACACACGCGACTCAAGCGCGGCCAATATGTTTATCCGGATTTTGAGGTGGCGGCGCTATCGTTTGAATTGGATGCGGCCACCACGCTCGAAGGCCAACTGGTGGCGATTGCTGATGAAGTGGCGCAACGCACACATGATCTCGAAGACGGCCTGCGCGCCGGGCTCACCAGCCTTGAAGCGGTTCGGCAACTTGAAATCGTCGGTTTGGTTGAAGCGCGGCGCGGAAAGAAGATCACCGGCAATGCAGCGCCCGCGGGCCACGAGCATTTGTATCGCAACCATCTCGTGAACGGCTTGATTCATTTGCTAGTGACGGACATTGTCGAGCACACGCTACAGGAAGTAAAAAGATTTTCATCTGAGCAACAGCGGCTGCATTTTTTTGATGAGGAATTGGTCCGCTTCAGTCCCGCCCTTGATCCGCTGCAAAAGCAGCTCAACTCTTTTATTTATCAGGAAATCATTTTTGTGCCGAGTGTCCAGCGCATGGACCGGCAAGTGCGCGAAGTTTTGCGCGCGCTGTTTCGCTGCTATTATCAGGAACCTCGGCTGATTCCGGAGAGTGGCTTGATGCCTGCCATCCCCGTCGATCGCCCCCGCCTGATCTCCGATTTTATTGCGGGCATGACCGACCATTTTGTGCTGCGGGAAATCGAACGCCTGCGCGGGCTGGGTTTGCCCGTGCCTGAAATCGAGGTGAGATGAAACTGACGGTTTTATGAAAAGAAAGAATCGCGCTTGACTTTGCCCCAAAAAATATTTACATTTTTGCCATAAATATAGGGCGTTGCCAACAACACCCACCCAGTTGTGAATACGTTTTTGCCGAGGGAAGTATGCATTCATCCAGCCCTTTGCCAGCCACCAAAAGACCGACAATCGGCTTCAATACATAGTTGAAAAACAAGTTGAAACGGTCCGCAGAAAATGGAATCAACAGTAGCGGGCCTGACAGCAGATTGCGAGTTTAAGTAAAATAAGCATTGCAGATGTTAACCGAAAAACCTAAAATTTTCATAAGCCACTCATGGGATGACAAGCTCTTTGTAAGACGTTTGGAAAATGAGTTGAAGCTTGTAAGCACAGAAGTGAGGGTTGATCATAGTGACGTTCGTGGTGGCGATCAAATCTCAAAGTGGGTAAGCGATACCTTGGAGTGGTGTAATACGCTAATACTTGTTTGGTCAAATGCATCTAGCGTATCGAAATGGGTTGAGCTCGAGTGGAATTCAGCAATCAATCTTCACAAAAGAATAATTCCGTGCTTATTGGACGATGTGAAACTACCCGCGATTCTATCGGGTATGGCATATATTGATTTCAGAAATTATGATGAAGGAATTTCACGATTAAGGCATGAATTATTGGTGGGAGACTCTTCTCGGAAAACGGATTCTATCACTTCCTCTTACAACGCTCCGCCACCAATCTTCAAGCTACGTGGTGATGGTTTCTTGGGAGGTGATGACGCCGTTTTTTCATTGGTCTTTGATGCGCTTCGGCAGGTTGAAAGAGGATTCGAGAAGCCATTCCTATTAGAGCTACCGGGAATTGACGAAAACCTTCAGCGAATCAACATGCTCAAAGCTCTCAAAAATCGAACCGAACAAGAATCAAAGGAGCTTGTAGACCGCATACAATCACATGAGTATAATCGTGAATATTATGAGATATTAGAAACTTGCTTCAAAATAATCCTCACGGATAATGCATTTCGGATAAGCAGCGCAAAGCTCTCATTAGGACGGGCGTTTTGGGACAGCAGTAAGCTCTCTCTGTCACCAAGAGGTACCTGGGAGGCGCTAATTGGGCTCCGCGTACAATTATGGTCTCAACTTTCATTTGATAAACGAAAGACACTACGTTTAACAACAATTGTTACAGATAGAATCTATGGCCACGTACTCTTAACATTAGAAGAATACATCTCGGAAAATTCTCGTTATCTAAATGAGTACAATAACAAAATGATTCAGGGTATTGATCATGGTAAATTTTATGATCTCTCATATTTTACACCACAGTTCGTATACTTAAGATGTTTGCCAGCAATCGCTATAATTCTATCTAGGGCAATCAAGGACAAGGTTCCTGAACAACTTGTGAATGAGGCCTCGGACGTAACGACTTGGCGGCTCTCACAAGTAGAATAGATACTACCTTAATTTTGTACGTAAAAATATCGTTTTTCATTTTACCCTTGAATTAACTGAGCGGTATTTTAGTGCACAAAATTTTGTGGACAACCCAATGTGTGAATCGAAACGTCGCTCAATACCGCGTTAATTGCGAGTTTGATCAAATTGGGTGCAAAATTAAGGTACAACCTTTCCATCAAGAGATATGATTACCTAACGATGTAAGGTGGCAACAAGTAGTTATACCCAAGCATTTAAAAATTTCTGAACAACCACCACCGATGAAGCATCTCCATAAAGCTGTTCGCCAATCAAACATTATTGAGTATAAACACGACCTGCTCAATCATGCGACTCAACTTTGCCCCTCTACCCCATGAATCTCCGCTTTGAGAACGTCTCTTTTTCCTACGAAAGTTTTAACTTACCAGCGAATCAGTTAGAAAACATTAGCTTCGAAATCCAATCCGGGGAAAGCGTTGGCATCGTGGGCCGTTCCGGCTCCGGCAAAACCACGTTGATGCAATTGTGCAACGGACTTTTAATCCCGCAACGCGGCCGGGTTTTGGTGGATGGGCAGGACATCAACCTCGCCGGTTATGACCTTACGGCGCTTCGGCGCCGCCTCGGCCTGGTGTTTCAGTTTCCCGAAACCCAGCTTTTTGCGGCAACGGTGGAAGAAGAAATCGCCTTTGGGCCGCAACAGCAAAAGGTGACGCCCGAGCAATTTCAACAATGTGTCACAAATTCGTTACAGCTTGTCGGGCTGGAGAAAAGCTTTGCCAGCCGCAACCCATTTACTTTGAGCCAGGGAGAAAAACGCCGCGTTGCCATCGCCAGTGTGCTGGCGATGAATCCGGAGATGCTCATTTTGGACGAACCCACGGCCAGCCTCGATGCGCGCGGCATCGCTGAAATTTCGGCGATTCTCCGAAATTGGCTGACGCCGGAGAAGGCGTTAGCGATCATCAGCCATGAGGTGGAGTTGATCGCCGCGTTGTGCTCGCGCATTTTAGTTTTGGAAAAAGGCCGGCTGTTTTATGACGGCACAACGGCCTCGCTGTGGGGAAGCGCAGCAACGGCGCCTGGACGAGAAGTTTTGCAAAAGGCCAATTTACCGATGCCGCGCGAGCAGCGGTTGCAGGAACACCTGCGGCAAAAAGGAATCAAATTGCAAAAAAAGATCTTTCATTTTTGAAAGCAGAAAAACAGATAATAGCTTGCCTTTTTACAAAAAAGTTCTTAAATTTCCTATCCTTCTTTTCCGCATTTGTATCTCACTGCGGGTAATTTATAACTGCTTTTTTTTGAATACGCTTTTGTAATTTGTTTGTCTCAGCGTCGGACAGATGACCTGAGCTGAGACACCCAAAACCGGACGTAGTTCACAAAATTGTAACGATTTAGCGACATCGAAAATTTTGGCGACGGCACCGGTTCGTTTGATTTCAAAAGTGTAAGCTATTGAATTTGCTCTGAATCTGGTTGTCGCCGCTCTTTTTCGTAACTTGCCGGAAGCACTTTTCAAATTTGTAAAAGCCCGTTAGTTCTGGTGGCATACGAATTGCAAAAGTGTAAGGAGTTTTTTATAACCTCTTACATCGGGCCGCGCCAACACGGCCGCGCCCAAACAGGGTAGCACTGTTCGTTCAGCATCGGCGAACAGCCTGATCACGGTTCAATTAAACAAGTCTCCGCAACGCGAAGTCCTTCGATCCCGATTTTCCGGGAAAGTTCTTGTGGATGGTTATGATCGCAAGGCCCAAAAACGTGCAGCGGAGGTAGGTTACGAACAAATAATCGGTGGATCAAATTCAGGGATGAAGATCATCGGCAACATTGAAAACTTCAACACACCTGCATATCGGGCGCAGGAGACGGCATCGGGCATTTATATTCCGGAGCCGCCGGAGCGACCGAACGCGGGAAAGGGCAAGAACATCGTGGCAACAACTGTGGAACCCAAGTTAGACCCGAAAGATTTCGATCTGGATGGCATCCCGGCCGACATCGAAAGCACGTGGGGTAAGAATTACGGCTTCGATTACCATTATCCATTGGTGAGCCGGAGTCCGGAAATCAAAGAAATTTTCTCCCTGATCAAAAAGGTGGCAAAGAGCCAGGCGACCATTTTGATTCAAGGCGAAACCGGCACGGGCAAGGAGCTAATTGCCGGGTTGATCCAGTTTATCAGCCATCGTGCCGACAAGCCCTTCGTCAAAGTCAACTGCGCGGCGCTCCCCGAGAATCTTTTGGAGAGCGAGTTGTTTGGACACGAAAAGGGCGCTTTCACCGGCGCCTATCAAACGCGCGTCGGGAAATTTGAGCAGTCCGACGGCGGCACGCTGTTTCTGGATGAAATCGGCGACATGCATCTCACCACGCAGGCGAAAATTTTGCGCGTGCTGCAGGATCAAACCTTCAATCGGTTGGGCGGCAATCGCACGATTCAGGTCGACGTGCGCGTCGTGGCGGCGACGAACAAAGATCTGTGGCACGAGATCGAGCTGGGAAACTTCCGCGCCGATTTGTATTATCGTTTAAATGTGGTGACACTGCACATTCCGCCCCTGCGCAAACGCGCCGAGGATATTGTGTTGATCGCCGAATTTTTCCGGCGCAAATTCTCGCGCGAAATTCGCAAGAAAACCAAAGGTTTTTCGCCGGAGACCATGGAGCTGATCCGCAACCATCAGTGGCCCGGCAACATTCGCGAGCTGAAGAATCTGGTGGAGCGCGCGGTTCTCGTCGTTGAAGAAGGCCAGGATATCCAGGCCAAAGACCTGTCGATGTCCGGCAGGGATTATTTCGCGGCGGGCGGTAAAGATCGCCGCCGCTCGCCGGACGGAGAGTTGCTTAATTTAGACACGCTCAATCTCGAAGCGATCGAGAAAGAAGCCATTTTGCGCGCGTTGGAATTGCGCAACTGGGTGCAAAAGGATGCGGCCACTCTGCTCGGCATCTCGCCGCGCGCATTGAATTACAAAATCAATTATCACAACATTACGCACTCGACGTGGAAAAAGAACACGTAATGTTTTAAGATTTTGATTTGGTTAAGCGCAAGGGCGATCCCGTTTCACCTCGGGATTGCCCTTCGCGTTTTAAGTAGGACAGGCGGCCTCGCCTGTCGTTTTCAGGAAAGGAGAAAAAAACACTGTGAGAAGCATCGCACTTGCAAGTTTCTTGCTGGCCTGCGCGCCCGCCATTGCCGGGGAGATCAAAGTGAGCTGGCAACCGAACACCGAACCCGATCTCGCCGGTTATTTCCTTTATTACGGCACCAAAGAACGCCCACAACGCCATCGCCTCGATGTCGGCCCCCAAACGCAATATCTTATTCAAAATTTACAAAGCGGCATAACTTATTTCATCACGGTTACCGCTGTCGACCGTGAAGGCAATGAAAGCCTCCTGGCCGAGCGCATTACCGCGCGAATCCCGGCTGCTCAGGAAGAAAACGGCGGCTCGCCGCCGCAACATTATTTGTTGCAAAACTATCCGAATCCCTTTCAAATCCCGGCGCATAAAACCACGGCCATCACCTTTGCGTTGAGCGAAGATTCGCCGGTTAAATTGGAAATCTTTAATGTGCTCGGCCAGCGCCTCGTCACCCTCGTTGAGCAAAGCTTAAAATCCGGCGCACAGAAAATTTTATGGAACGGCTTTGATGAGCAAAAAAAGCCCGTGCCGGCCGGCGTTTATCTGTATCGCCTTGAAACGGGCGGGCAGATTTCTACAAGGAAATTGGTGGTTTATTGATCCGTAAAATCCGCTGGTGGGCGCGATTTTTTTATCACGATCTTTTTATCAAAGGACTTGCTTTTTGTCAAGATTTTATTATATTTTTCTAAAGCTAATGGCCGCTGAAAGAGAACGAAAATTCAGGTAAACGTTTACCGTCCGGGCGGTTGCCCGACCGTAACTAATTCTGGAGGATCAAATGAATATCGAAGTCATCCGTGAAGCCGCACGGCAACGTCCGTTTAGAGCATTCATGCTGTACTTGGATAATGGCAGAATGCACACCGTTAGACATCCGGAAATTATCGTCACCAATATCCTGATTGTGACGACCGACGATGAAGGTAAACCCGTTTTGATCGCGCCCGAAGCGGTTACTTCGTTAGAGTATTTGGAAGCTGAAAATTTTATTCCCGAGCAAATAATTGACGAGCCGTAAAGAATACCAAAGAGAGTTTTCCAGCTTACGGAGGGTAAAATGACCGTTCAAGAAATTCGGCAAATCGTTAAACAGCGTCCGTTCAAGCCGTTTATATTTCACCTCGACAACGGCGAAAGACACCCCATGAAATCTCCGGAAATCGTCGTCAGCAAAGAGTTCATTATGTCTGTTGACGACAAAGGCAAATCTATTTTGATCGCGCCGGAAACCGTCACCGCGATTGAACTTTACGGGCGCTAGAATTTTTACTGCGGAGCGGTTGGCTGAAAAAGAATAGAAAATTTATTTTAAGATTGCCGTTGTTGAAGTGAATCCCGCTGTATAAAGAAATTGCAGCGGGATTTTTATTTTAATCCGTTGGCCGCTTTTAATCCGTGGGGTATTTTTTAATCCTGTTCGGCAGCGACTTCAGCCTCCCTTGTGATTACGAAACTGAATCTTCACTTTACCTTTTTCCTCCTTACGCTTTCGAAATACGCCACGGTAAATTTCGTGCTTCCTCTTGTATTCATCGCGTGACACTTTTTCCGCAAATGCCAATTCGTTTGCGCTATTTTCAGGAAATCCAAGCCGGTCCATTTCCGCAAATTTTTCGTTGGGCCTGGCATATCCTTTGCGTGAGCATAGCCGAATTAAAAAATCACTGGAGGATTTTGGACCATGCGACAACTTGCACGACATCATGGATTGGTCGGAAGAATCTTACAGTTGATGAGCCTTTGTGTTGTTTTAAACCTGAGCGTTTTCAATTTATCTGTTGCAGTTGCAGGATCGTTGAAAGCAAGCTGGAATGCGAATGCGGAGCCGGATTTGGCCGGTTACAAAATTTATTACGGCGAATCATCGGGAAATTACACAAACTCCATCAATGTAGGAAAGAACACGGAGCACGCCATCACTCAACTGAAGGATGGCGTCACTTATTATTTCGTCATTACGGCGTATGACACCGCCGGCAATGAAAGCGGTTATTCGCCGGAAGTTTCGGCAAAAACCATTTTAATTGACAGCGCGCCGCCCGCCGTGGTCAGCGTCACCCCGCGTGATCTGAGCACGGTCGAAGTCAAATTCAGCGAGGCGGTTGGCCAAAACAGCGCGTTGAATAAAGCCAATTATGCGGTTGATAATGGCGTCACCGTGACGGCCATTGCGTTTCAGGCGAACAGCACGAATACCGTGCTGTTGACCACGAGCGCCCACACCGCCGGCAGAACCTATAAGATTGCGATACAAAACATTGCCGATCGCGCGGCGACGCCGAACGTGATGCCGCTGGCCGTCAGTTTCAATTATAGTTTTCAATCGACGGACAAAACGCCGCCGGCGGTATCGAACGTTCGCCTCGTCAATGCAACGACGCTGGAAGTGTTGTTCAGCGAGCCGGTGACGGTTGCCGGCGCGCAAACGCTCGCCAACTATTCGATCAACCTCGGCATAACGATATCACGCGCGGTTTTGCAAAGCGATACGCGCACGATTTTGTTGACCACCGCCGCGCACGTGAGTGGCAACGCTTACGTGGCAACGGTGCGAAATATTTCCGATCGCGCCGCGCCGCCGAATGTGATGCCCGCGCCGCGCACGTTTAATTATACCTATCAAACTGAAGATCGGCAACCTCCCCAGGTGAATGCCGTGACCATGACGGATTTAGCGCATATATTGATTGTTTTTAACGAGCAGGTCACCGCGGCCTCGGCGCAAAATATTAATAATTATCGCCTCTCCGATAATATCCAAGCGCAACAGGCGAGACTTGCCAGCAATGGTCTGGAAGTGACCTTGACCACGTCGACACATCAGTATAATAAAGATTATACGGTCACCGTCGTCAATGTGAAAGATCGCGCGGCCGCGGCGAATACGATTGCCGCCAATTCCACCTTCACCTATTTTCTGGCGAATAATAATAACGGTTCCGGCACCAACGTCAACAGTCTTAACCCGGCGCGTTATGTGGCGGACTCGCTGCAAATTGGCGAGGCGTATTACATTGATCGCCCGTATGTCATTCGGCAGCTTCCTAATAATAAGCGGAATGTGCTGTGGATTAAAACGGCCAATGTCGATCGGACCAATAGCTCCGAGCGGTTTCTTGAATTCACCCTGACGCGGGAGTCGAATATTTATGTGGCGTATGACAGCCGCGCCGCGCCGCCGCCGGACTGGTTGCAAAGCTCATTTACCAGCACCGGCGAAGCCGTCACGGTTTCAGAAAGCGGCGGCACACTCAGTCTGTGGAAAGCGCGTTACGTTCCCGGGCGCGTGTCGTTGGGCGGTAATGTGGCCGCCGGCGTGCAAACCAGCGCCAGCTTGAGCATGTACGTCGTGATGATTGAAGACGTGCTGACGCCGCCGAATCCCGGCACGGCGACGCCGCAGAGTTTTGTTTTGCAGCAAAATTATCCGAATCCGTTTTCGCGCAGCGGCGGGGTGGCCACACTGACGCAAACGAAAATTGAGTATTATTTGCAAGAGCCGCAAACCGTCGCGCTCACCGTGCACAACACGATCGGCCAGGTTGTGCGCCAATTGTCCAGCGGTTTGCAGCCGGCTGGCAATCACACCGCCACCTGGGATGGCCGCGGCGATAACGGCAAGCTGCTGCCGAGCGGCACCTATCTTTGCGTCCTCGAAGTGCGCGCCGAAGTCAACAACGCCGGCTTCGCCATGACCGCCGCGCTGAATCGTCAAACCCGGGTGATGACGTTGTTGAAATAAGGTCCGAAGTCCGAAGTCAAATGTCCGGCGTCAAAGCGGAGTGTCAAGCTTTAGCTTGACAACAGATACGCGAATCGAATTTACGCGATTTACCTTTAAGCTCTGTAAAGGTTATTTGACCTGATTGTAAGCGTAGCCAATTTTCAGTCATCTGTAGTTCACTGAAAACTGCTCACTGAATACTAAAAAAAGCCATTTTCCTCCTCCTCCGCGGGAATGGGTTGATTGATTTCGACTCATTCCCGTTTTTATTTTTGGGGCGCAGCCCTGTTTAATAATTGCTGGCCGGCATTGTGAGAGAATTCTGTTGACTTCGGCTGAATCGTTCTCTATCTTTCAGAAAAGAATTAATTGAAATGAAAGATATTGTCTACCATTAAATGAGCACGATGATCAAGCGTTTGCGCATCCGCCCAGCATGTTCGCGCTGTTTGAATAAATCTGTACTGTTATACTTCATTTTTTTTCCTATAGTTATTGGAGCTGCCGATACTTCGCCCAAACTGATTATTCAGGAAAACTCCTCGAAAAATTTTCGCTTTCATATCACCATCCCGGCGCCGGTTTTTGCGCAAAAAAAAATCGCCCATCAAACCTACGACCTCATTCAACTCGAAGGTTTTACGGCACAGTCGCACCGCGGCTTCGAAGCGATTCCAATTTTAACTTACATCATTATTCTCCCGCCGGAAGGCGAGTGGCAGGTTCGCTTTGCCACGGCCCCGGGCGAACGGGTTTTTGGAAAAAACCTTCTTCCTATTATTAATCCCGATTCGCTGCAAACTCAACAAGCGATGATAACACCGGCTGATGATTGGCCGCCGGTGCGCCTCGTGGAAACCGGCCTCTGGCGCGGCTTTCGGCTCGGACGGCTGGAAATTGTGCCGTTGCAAATTGCCGGCGATGAGCTGCAATTTTTTTCCGCCGTTGATATTCATATTGAATTCAAGCCGCGGATGCCTCAGGCAGAAAACACGCTGACCGGTCGCTCTGAGCGACCGATCAGTCCTCCCACCAGCATTGAGCACCTGGTGTTAAACCCGGCGTTGAATTTTCCCGTCGCGCAAAATTGGCGCCGCGATCCTGTGCCGCAAAAAAACGAAACCATCCCGCAATTTTACGCCGCCTCGCCGGCGGTAAAAATGGCGATTGAAAACGAGGGTCTTTACTCTGTTTCCTATCGGATGCTTGACAGCCTTGGGGTTAATCCCGGCGCGTTGCATCCTGCCAGTTTTCAAATTTGGAATAAAGGCCGTGAAATTCCGCTGCTCTTGCAGGACGACGGCGACGCGCAATTTGAACCCGGCGAAACAATTGAGTTTTTCGGCGAACGTTTGGCCGGAGAGAAGACTTACTTCAATCATTTTACCAAGCAGAATATTTATTGGTTGACTTTTACCGGCGCGCGCGGCCAACGGATGACACGGCGAAAACTTCCAAGTGCTGTTGCACCGCCACCGGCCGCGGCCAATTTTTTCTGGGAGACACAGCACTTTGAAGAAGAAAGCATCTATTATGCCGGGGACAATGATGTGGAAATTTATTCGTCTGCCATTAGCCCCGGTGAAACGTGGATCTGGAGCCGGCTTTTCGGCGGGGAGTTGTTTCAAAGCAATGTCAATATCCCCAGCCCGGTGGCGGCGAATACGCCGGCCTGCAGTTTGCGCGCGCGTGTGCGCGGCACCACGATTGATCGAGCCACGCCGAGCCATCATTGGCGCTTTCGGATGAACGGGAACACCATCGGCGATATCCGTTTTGATGATACTGAGGAAATTATTTTTCGCGCCGCCTTCCCCAGCGCTTGGTTGCGCGAAGAAAATAATATTTTTCAAATTCTCTCCATCAACGACACCGGCGCCGAGCTTGATCAAGTTTACCTTGATTGGTTTGAGATTGGTTACTGGCGGCAATACGCGGCGAGCAATAACACCATCGCTTTTCGCGAGCCGGAAAATACGAATCAAACGCGGGCAGAGTATAAAATTGACAATTTCACCTCGAGCGCGATCACGCTTTTCGACCGCCGCAATCATGAACTGCTCGACGGTTTCACGATGACGCCATCAACCGCGGGCCGTTTTCAAATGGCTTTCTTTGATTCGGCGCTGGCTGGCCGCGATTATTTTGCGCTCGCCTCCTCGGCGCGGCGCGCGCCGGATAAAATTTGGATTGACTCGCCGTCGGATTTGCGGGCAACGGCGAATGCCGCCGATTACATTTTAATCACCCACGCCGATTTTCTCGACGCCGCCCAACGTCTCGCTGCCTATCGCCGGCAAGATCGCGGCCGTTATGCCAAAGATCGCTTCGATAATATGCGGGTGGCCGTGGTTAACGTCGAAGATATTTATGACGAGTTCAGCTTCGGCATTCCGCAACCGGAAGCCGTGCAAAATTTTCTGCGCTATGCGTATGCCCATTGGCAGAAACCTACGCCAGTGTTGGTTGGCCTTTTGGGTGACGCCAGCCTCGATCCGAATCTGTATGCGATTGGCAGCAACAAGCGCAATTTTATTTTTTCAATGGGAAATCCGGTGAGCGACAATCGTCTCGTTTGCTTCGACGGGCCGGAGGATTTTTTGCCGGAAATGTTTATTGGCCGCCTCTGCGCGGAAACGCCGGAGCAGGCGCAAACCTTAGTGGACAAAATTATTGCTTACGAGCGCGCTGAAATTGGAGATTGGAACAAAACGTTTATTTTTTTAAACGGCGGCATTAGCAGTTTCGAGCAGGAAATTTTTCGCCAGCAAGCCGAATCGGTGATTGCAAAAAATGTGGAGGCCGCGCCGGTTCGCGGCCGCGCCGTGCGTATTTATAAAACCACGCCGGATCGCGTGATCGGCGAGCTGCGGCCGGAAATTATCAGCGCGATCGATGCGGGCGCGAGCATGTTGACTTTCTCCGGGCATGCGGCGAGCCAAAATTGGGAGTTGATGTTTGTCAACGCCGACGTGGCCGATCTGCGCAATCGCGACGCGCAACCGTTTATCGCCAGCATGACCTGCCACACGGCGCGCTTTGCCAATGCCGATCTCAACAGTTTTGGCGAAGCTTTTGTGCGGCCGCTCGATAAAGGCGCGATTGCATTTTGGGGCACCTCCGGGTTTGGTTTTAGTTTTCAAGATGGCGTTTTGCTCGATAGCTTATACGCCATTTTCGCGCACGACACCGTGCGCTATGCCGGCGTTGCCGCCACGTTGGCGAAAATCGGGTTGTGGAAAGCGTTGGGCAATTCCTCCATTAATACGAACACGATTGATCAATACACGCTGTTGGGCGATCCGGCTTTGCAACTGGCTTTGCCCACTGCGCCGGATTTGGCGATAACGCCGGCGAGCCTCACGGCGACGCCGAATGCGCCGACCGAGGATGATTTGCAAGTGCAGCTCAATGCGAAAATTCGCAATCGCGGACTGGCAACGACGGATTCCGTCGATATCGAGATGGTCGTTACGTCGGCGGAAAATAGCGCCGAAAAATTTCGCCGGCAAGCCCGCGTGGCGCCAATCGGCTGGGCCGATAGTCTCAACGCGGTTTGGCTGAGCCGCGGCAGTCGCGGCGATTTTCGCATTCGCGGCGAAGTGGATCGTGCCAAAAAAATTTCCGAAAGCAATGAAGAGAATAATGCCGCCGAACGCACGCTGTTCTTTGCGCCCGCCGCAGCCACGTTGGCGGCTCCGGCTAACTTTGCTTTGCTGAAAGATAACCGCCCAATTCTGCGGATTTACAATCCTTCCACTCGCGCGCTGAAAACACGCAACTATTTTTTTGAGGTCGATACTTCCGCCGATTTCAATAGCCCGGCAAAAATTATCTCGCCGCCGATTGCAGAAGAACGTCTGCGCACCAGTTGGCAACTGCCGGCGCCCTTGCTGAATCGGATTTATTTTTGGCGGAATCGGATGATGGAAGGCGAAAACGCCGGCCCGTGGCAGACGGCGTCGTTCAATATCGACGCGCAATTTCCGGCGTTGGGTTTTCGACAAAGCGGCGTGCAACTACGCAGCGGCATTTTCGAACAAACCCTATTTGATGCGGAAAACTCGGGCGTGACCTTGATCGGAGGAGAGAGCTTTGGAACTTATCAGTCAGTCGAGATTGGACCGGCTAGGCAGTGGCAGGTGGCAAGTAGCAGGTGGCAATTGGCGGGTGGCAGTTTGCAGTTTGCCGTACTTGGCCGCAGCGCTCTCAACAGCGAGTGGAAAATTTTAAAGAAAGATTTGACGACCCCGGAAATTTCTTTGAGTGATATCGACGCGCGCCAGTTTCCCTTTTTGCGGCTGCAAGCGACGTTTCGCGATGATGACGGCATGGACGCGCCAATCCTTATAACGTGGAGCGTGGCATACGATCCGGCCGGTGATTTTGCGACCGGGCAACAAACCGTCAGCGCTTCGGCCGATTCAGTTTTAGAAGGCGAGACGGTGCGATTGGCCGCCGAAATTTTTTATTTCAGCAGTGTCAATGCGAGCCATCCGGAAAATGTCAAAGTCATTTTCTCGCAATTTGATGCCCGCGCTGAAAGGGGAAGACGCACGCTCGTGGCTTACGACGCGCCTTTGCAACCGGAAAGTTCGCGGCGCTTCACTTTTGATTGGAATTCGGCCGGCAACCGTGGCGCTGATTTATTTTTCGTCGAGGTCGATCCGGACAATCAGTTGGTTGAGCCGGTCGAGTTTAATAACTCGGCGACGCTTTCCGTTTTAGTGAAAACTGATCAAAGCAAGCCCCAGCTCGAAGTTACCTTCGATGAGCAAGTGGTGATCGACGGGGATTTTATTGCTGCGCAGCCGACGATTCTCTGCAAAATTTTTGACAATAGTTTGCTCGCGCTGGCCGACACGAGCCGCGTGCAGGTTTTTCTCGACGAGCAACGTGTTGCTTACGGCAACCGTGAGCAATTGCAGCTTGTTAGTTTGCCAGGCGGACCCGTTCGCGCCGAAGTGACGTATCGGCCGCAATTAACGGGCGGCAAACACCTTGTCGAATTTGTTGCCCGCGATGCGAGCAACAATCCCGCGTCTTATCGCGCCGAGGTGCAGGTCGACACGGAGTTTCACCTGCGCGAGGTGATGAATTACCCCAATCCGTTTCGCGCTGAAACCGATTTCACGTATTATTTGACCCAGCCGGCCGAGGAGGTGACGATTAAAATTTTCACGCTCGCCGGCCGGTTGATTGCAGTTCTTGAGCACGCGCCGGGCAATGCCGGATTCAATCGCCTCCACTGGAACGGATTGGACGCCGACGGCGAGGTTTTGGCCAACGGGGTTTATCTCTATAAACTGATTGCAAAAGCGGGGGATAAAAGATTGGAAGATATTCAGAAATGCGTGGTGCGGCGGTGAGTATTGCATAACCCCGTAAAGAATTTTGAAAGTTTAGTCAGCATTTTTTTTGAACGCGGATTGGGCAGATTGACACGGATAAAACAAAAAATCCGTAAGATTTCTCAATTCGCTTCGCACTGTCCGGATGACGGTTTTAGTTTACATTTATTTTCCTACGACCCCGAACCGAGAACCCGCTAATAGATAAATTAAGGAGAGAAATACATGACCACCGCCCAGTCGCATCCCAAAATCAAAGGCCTGGAACTGAGTGAAAATTTATCGGACCGTGAGCTTGATGCCTTGTGGGGTGATATCACCTGGTTACGTCCCAAAGATCATGTCGAAAAATTGCGCCACTTCATTAGCCTCGAATTTGCTTTGACGCGGCTGCTCGCCGGCTGGGTGCCGGCGTGCGGCAATTATGATTGGAAAACGCAAATTCCGGCGCGCCTGTTTGAAGACATGCAACATATTCGCCGCCTGCACGAACGTCTGCAAGAATTGCCCGGCGGCACCGCGGAAATTACGCCACCCGCCGCGCTCATGAAATTCATCGAAACCATTGGCGCCGCGGACAGCCCCGAGAGTTTTTTGAGCGCTTTTTATTTTGAGCTCAAACGGGATTTGCTGCAGGCCTATCAAGATTACCGCGATCTTTGCGATCTGATTTATGACGCCCCAACGATTTATGTTTTGGAAACGATCATCCCGGAAAAGCAGCGCCAGTTGGCGTGGGCCACAAATTTATTGCAGCAGGTCAAATTTAATACGGCGCTGGTTGCGCAGGTCTCGCGCTGGCGTGAGTTTGTGCGGCACGGCATGAACATAATCGGCGGCGTTGGGAATACCGCGCCAACGTGGAATGAAAAATCGGCGCCCGTGAGTCCGGTTCACAGCCCCGCTGGTCCGGCGCCCCTCAAGCCGCAACAAGATGCGCGTTTTAAACTGATGAATCGTTTTCCGCTCAACCAGCAAGAAGATCCAACTTTTGGCACCTTGAAAGACATCATCTTCCAAAACGCGACCGAGTGGCAAGTCCTCGATCCGATGTGTTATATTTTTTACGGCGTGCGCAACATGCCGTTGGATTTCTTCTTTGATTTCTCGCGCCACATTTGGGATGAAGCGCGCCACTCACTGATGGGCTTGCGCCGCTTGCGGGAGTTGGGCTACGATATCAGTGATTTTCATTGGCCGCATTATGGCAGCCGGTTGGAAGCGATGGAAGAATATTTTGCCGAATTAACGATGGTCGGCGAAGCGTGCAGTTTCACCCGCAAGAAAGGGAGCATCATCCCGTTTCTGAAATTCAAAGATCCGCAAAGCGCGATGCTGCCGGAGATTGATTGCGTCGATGAGCGCCTGCATGTGCGCTTCGGACGCAAGTGGTTGCCGGTGATGTTCAAAAACAACAAAGGTGATGATCGCCCGCTGGAAGTCATCGCCGACACCACGCGGCTGCGCCTGTCGCAAGATTGGACGCAATTTGAAGGACTAACCGAAGAAGAGCGCGAGAAGATCGCACAAAGTGTTGCGGGCTTCTGCACGACGATCGAGTTTTCGTTGGATTTTACGGTGTATAAGTAGGGGGGTTGCTCGTGGCTTGTTGCTGGTTTGTTTTGGGATGTACCTTGTCACAGATCGGCATCATTGTTCTGTTTCCTTTGCGCCAATCCTTGCCCAATTTTATCCCAAAGGCGCCGGCGCTCAATCAAATACTGAATATGGAGTTGGTCCAATACCGCCTCGCCTTTGGGATCGGGATAATACTTGCAGGTATGATCCCAAGCCGAGCAAAGTTCTTCGTATTCCCGGCGGGCCTCGCTCTCCGTTATTTTGGGCAGATTCCGCCTGAGTTCTGCTTCGATAAATTTATTCATGTGACCATATTCGGCAAGCGTCTTTCGAAGCAGTTGCCGGCTTGCGGAATCACGAGGCAGTTGCGTTGGATACTTTTTCTGCACGAATTTTCTCAACGCCGCCTGTTAGATTTGAATTTCGCGTATTCTGCAATGGTGAGTTTGTTGGTGCCAAAATTCAACGTAACGACCGAGTCTTGCATTAGGCGCGTGCCGATGGCAGGTTCTTCGTCCTTGGAAAGGGCAATTGTAGTCCTTTTCCACTTGCCATGCCATAGCACACGAGCGTGACAAATCGGTTCGTCCGCCTTTTCGCCATTGGCATAATCGAGACTCACAACTCCGAAGGCTTTTAATCCAAGATTAGAAGCTTCGGTGTGATGCAGGGCGATATCCAAATCGAAACCCGTATCGACGAGCGCTGAAATTTTTTTTGCCGCAAGCTTTCCTGAAATTTCCACCCGGATTTTGGGGTGGAGGCCGTCTTCAATTTTTCCCTTGATCATAGCCGTTCCTTGCTGGGCGTTTTCCATCCGATGCGCCTCGTCCGCCAAAATGCACGACGGCTCTATAGCCGATTCGAATCGTATAAAATACGACCTCTGGATATTTTTTGCGCAGCTTATTGTCTGCGGCCTCCAGTGAACGCCCAATCGCATAATCTCCATTACCCGGATAAATGGTGATATACTTTCCCCAATGTTTGGCCTCGAGCCCGGAACGAAGTGGTTCATAAATTTTCCGCGCTGCTTCGCCATACGCGTTAATTTCTTGCCGCGTCGGCAGACGATCGGTGGTTAAAGCTTCCATATTGATCACCTCTTTTTTTATGTTATCGTCTTACAGCCAATTTTCTTATTGACAAGATAAGAAAATATCGGCAAATTTACAATTGGAAAAACGAAAGATTTGTCATGGATATCAAAGAACACTTCTATTCCGATGATCCGCGCGTTGGCCATCCCGACGTGCGCACAAATCCGCCGGAATGCGTTTACTATTTTCTCGGCAACGGCGAAATCGAAGCGGCGATTCAAGTGAATCGCTCCGGCGCCGGCACGCCGCTCGGCATTTTGTTCATGCATCCGGAAAAATTCGGCAAGAAACGCGACGCGCTGAATTTTCATCCCGACCGCGGCGTTGAAAACACGCAAATTCATATCACAGTAAACGGCCGTGAATTTTCTCCCGACGCCGCGACGCTGCAAGTCCGGTGGGCGAGTAAAGAGATGGTTCCGCTCGTTTCCACAGAGTGGCAAGCCGAAAAGATTTGCGTCCGTGAAGAATTTTTTTGTCCAACTCGACATTGGCCGCTGCTGCGCCGCGTTGTGACCCTGCAAAATCAGGGTCAAGTCGAGCAGTCTGTTGCTTGGTGGACGGCGATATGGCAATTCGAAGTAGAAACGAAAAAACACCGGGAGTTTAATTTAGCCGCCGGCAGCGCGGCGACAATCGTCTTCGACTATTCTCTTTTCACGCGCGATTTTGACCATCGCCTCGTCGAGTTGACCTTGTCGCACGATTCGCAAATTTCTGCTGAAACGCAAAAGCATTGGCAGCGCGCCACCCAATTCGACTGCGGCGATCCGGCGTTGAATCACCTGTTCGCCGCTTCCAGCGCGCAACTTCCCGCGGTGATTGCGTCCTCCGGCG
>Ga0247727_10008241_pt1 | contig 19425 bp, 21 predicted proteins | sample WisWelCaveWW1625_FD_202498 | JGI IMG/M metagenome (GOLD analysis project Ga0247727, IMG submission 202498) | Biofilm microbial communities from Wishing Well Cave, Virginia, United States - WW16-25 | ecosystem: Environmental > Aquatic > Deep subsurface > Groundwater > Cave microbial mat | place... | reverse complement strand
GTCGAAGCTCTCGAAGTCCTTGACCTCCTCGCCGCAGTACCAGACGTCGCCGTCCTCCGCCAGGGCGTACCAGTCGTCGGTGTCCTCGACCAGGTCGCCGTTCCTGAAGACCTGGTCGTTGACCACGATGCACGGCACCTCGTCGATCAGTTTGGTCCGGTCCAGGACCTCGAGCGTGTTGCGTTCGTTGCCGCCCCGAAACTCCCAGAAGTTGCCGACTGCGAGCGGGAAGTAGGGATTCGGGTGGCTCGGATCGCGCGGGTCGTCGAAGTCGTCCGGTTCGAACTCGGGGTCGTAGCGGGCCTCGCCGATCTTCTCGCACGCATCGAGCCGCCACTGCCGCTGTCGCCGGCAGCGACGCTCGGCGTCGGCGCGCGCTGTGCGAGACTCGGCGTGGCATTCGCGCCGCTCCGCGGCCTCGGCCAGATTGAGGCATTTCGCGGTTGCCACGGCAGCGTCGTCCCGCACCTCGTAGCCGCAGGCCTCGAAGAGCGTCTGCGCCGTCGCGGAGCAGTGCTTGCCGCGCCCGCCCGTGTCCCTGCCGCCAGCCGTTGCCAGGCCAGCCGGCAGCAGCAGCATCGCGAGCGCCGGCACCAGCACAGCTCCGAATCCGGTGGTGCGACGTCCAGTTCCGTCCGCTCGATTCGGTTGCCCCATCCTTGTGATCGCCATTTGCGGTCTCCTCTCGAAGGCGCGGCGCCCCCGCACCGCGTCCAGCGACCGCAGGCTAGCAACGTGATGCTGAACGGACGGTGACTCGGAGGGTGGAGCACATGTTTTGACGCGCACGGCCGCCGATCGTCATCCGCCGTTCATCAACACGCCGCTAGCCTTCGAACGAAGGAGGTGATCATGAAGGCATCGTGCAGAGCCCTGCTGAATCTCACCCTCGCAACGGGCCCCGGAATGCTGATCCCGGCATTCGCCGCCGCGCAGACCACCCCAGCCAGCCCGGCTACCGCCACCCCGACCGACGCGGCCTTGCCCACGTACCTGAAGGACCGGGGCACCGGTGTCGCCCTGTCGATGTTCGGCACCTACATTCGCCGCGGGGAGCTGGTCCTCTATCCGTACTGGGAGTACTACCGCGACCGCAACCGGGAGTACAACCCGCAGGAGCTCGGGTTCGTGGGCGAACAGGACTTCCGCGGGTGGTTTCGCGAGAGCGAAGGGCTCTTTCTCCTGGCTTATGGGATCACGGACGGCTTCGCGGTCCAGGCGGAAGTGGCCGTCGCCCGCGCATCCCTCGAAAAGGCGAAGACGGATGGCTCGCTGCTGCCGCCGAAGCTCGAAGAGTCGGGGCTGACGAGCTTCGAGACCCAGCTTCGTTGGCGCTGGAGGAAAGAGGACGAGCGGCGTCCGGAGCTGTGGAGCTATCTCGACGTCGTGTATCCAACGAACAAGGCCGAGCCGCTGATCGGCACGGTGGGCTGGGAGGCCGAGCTGGGCGTGGGTCTCACCCGCGGGTACAGGTGGGGGACGCTGACCGGCCGGGTCGCACTCGCGTACGAGGGAGCGTCCACCACCCATTTCGACCTCGGGGAATACGCGGTCGAGTACTTGAAGCGGGTCTCAACCTCCTGGCGTTTCTTCCTGGGCGTCCAGGGGTCGGGGGACGCGGTCTCGCTGATCACGGAGGCGCAGTGGCATCTCACGAGCCGCGTCTTCATCCGGTTCAACCAGGAGATCGGGCTGACCTCGCGCGCGACCGACTGGGAGCCGCAGCTCGGCATCCTGTTCACGCTGCCGACGCTGCGCTAGCCGCGCAGGTGAGCCGTCAGTCCGCCTGAATCTGCCCGCGGATCTCACCGCCGGGGAAGAGATTCGTGTGGACGTTTGCGTAGGTGACTCCTCCGCGGATCGCCCGGATCAGCTCGCCGAACTCGCCGGCAGCGATCCCCTGGCCGGCCGGTCCGATCACGTTCGACATCGTGGTGGTGCCCGCCACTTCCGCTCCGGGTCCGGCCGTGGGGCACGCCGGCGTCCCCGCAGGCCCGTTCCCGAGGTTGGAGCGAAGGAACACTGAGATCCCCCCGTTCGTGTGGTGATCGCCGAGGTGGATGTGAGCCTGGGCGACGGTCCCTTGCAGATTGCCGTAGTCGAGCCGCCAAGCGATCTCGGTCCCGTCGTGCGAGATCCAGCCACGGAAAGACCCGCGCGCGGCCGTCGAGATGGCGGGCACCTCCTGGAATCCGCGGAGATCGGCTTTCAAGCGCCGACCGTCGCGATCGTCGCCGTGGCTGACAGCCGGCGCGCCGCCACTGGTTGCAAGGGCGGCCGCCACTCGGGCAACCGACTGGCTGGCCTTACGTGAAGCGAAACTCCGCGACGGAAAGCGTAGCGACCCGCTCCATTGTCCCTCTCGCCAAGCGGATCGTCATCGCCATTTCTTCCGTTGTCCTTGGCCGCAGACACCGCTATCGTGAGACACGTTCCCCGCCAGGAGGCAGGATGGCCGAGATGATCGGGGCATTGGCCGCTTTGGCGTGCTCATTGTTCGCAGGAGCCGCCGTCTACATCAGCCTGGTCGAGCATCCAGCCAGGTTGTCCTGCGGGACCGAGATCGCGGCCCGCCAGTGGGCGCCGAGCTACAAGCGGGCGACGGTGATGCAGGTGTCGCTGGCCGGGGTGGCTGCGCTGGCGGGCCTCGTCCGCTGGGCAGCAGGGAGTGGCGTGCTGTGGCTCCTGGGGGCTCTCGCCATCGTGTCGGTCATCCCATTCACAGTCTTCGCCATTCTCCCGACCAACAACAAGCTGCTCGAGCCCGGTCGCGACAACAGTTCGGAGGAAACGAGGCTCCTTCTAGAAGCGTGGGGCCGACTCCATGCGGTCCGGAGCATGACCAGCCTCGTGGCCGCGCTCATCTATCTCGGCGCACTCGTCAGGTCGTAGGGGACGGTCCGACTGGGGGGATGAGGCCGCCGACAGGAGGATATCCGTGGTGGGAATTGACCTGAGGCGTTTCGAAGCACCCGACGAAATACGGGTCTTCACGAAGGGCCGCCTTGCGGTCATCCGGATCGGGGGCATGGTGCTCGGCCGCGCTGAGTACGAGCCGGGCTGGAAGTGGTCCGTCGACGTGGGGCCCACCGTGGGCGCATCGCTCTGTGATGTGGAGCACGTCGGGATGGTCCTGGCCGGGACGGCGACCGTGGCCTTCGAGGACGGAAGGGTCATCGAGCTGACCGAGGGGTCGGCGTTTCACGTTCCTGCGCTGCCCCACGACAGCTGGGTGGTCGGGGACCGACCCTACGTCTCGCTCCACCTCATGGGAGCAGAGTCGTACGCAAGAAAGTAGACGGGATGAGTCCGAAAGAAGCCCTCGCCTTCGTCGAGCAGCATGGGGTCGTACTCCAAGCCGCGCGGGGGCCCGTTCCCAGTCTGGCGGAGGCGATTGCCGGCGAGCGGATCCGAGGGAGCTGGTGGGGGCACCCGAAGGGTAAGGCGATCTTCCTCGCGGCGGAGGCGGTCTGCGAGAGTCCTGACGTCCTGGTCTGCAAGCTGGTGGAGGGGAAGATCACATTCGTGCACCGGCGTCTCTGGCCGGCACTTGTCAAGCTCGCGTCCAGGTTCCCCAGGGTCCAGCTCGCCAAGGTGTGGAGCGAGCACACCGCGAGCGGCGCGCATCGAGCGCGGCGTCTGGCGTTCCCCGCCTGGGTCCCCGCCGACGTGGCTCGGATGGCGGAGAAGCTGCCCCTCGCCGAGGCTCAGGCTCTTCTGCCACCATGGCTCGCGCTCGGGACGGAACGGGCCAAGCCCAAGCTGACCGGTCGTCGGAGGTGAGTCGTTCATCCCGACGGCAACGAGATCGAGATCCGGTTCAAATAAAGGGGTATCCACGACATGAAGGCTCTCCTCACGGCGACCGTCGTCCTCGTGGCCGTCGAGCACCTGTGGTTCCTGGTCCTCGAGATGTTCCTGTGGACCCGTCCGATCGGCCTCAAGACCTTCCGAAACACCCCCGAGGTGGCGAAGCAGTCTGCGGCGCTCGCCGCCAATCAGGGCCTCTACAACGGCTTCCTCGCCGCGGGCCTTCTGTGGGGGACGTTCCATCCCGATCCCGCGCTGGCCCTGCAGATAACCGTGTTCTTCCTCGGATGCGTCGTAGTGGCCGGTGTTTTTGGGGCGATCACGGTGTCGAGGCGGATCTTCTACATTCAGGCCCTCCCGGCGCTCGTGGGTCTGGGCCTCGCCTGGCTGCGGTGAGGCGAGGACGCACTCCATCGAGCTGCTCGAGGGCACCATCGGTACGAGCCCAAGGCATACTGTCGGCCAAGCGCCAGGCCCTCGAGAAGGTCACTTCTCGTGGCATCCTCAAGTCCACCAGGTGCGCCTACGCGCGTCGTGAGTCGCGGCGCGCCCGGCGACCGGCTGAGGAACCTCGGCAGATCAGGGGATGAAGCCCATCGGATTCTCGGGCCCGGCGGAGTTCCGGGCGTGGCTGGCGAAGAATCACGCCACGACGACCGAGCTGTTCGTGCGATGCTCGAAGGCCCACGTACTCGGGGGGCTGACGTATCGTCAGGCGCTCGACGAGGCGCTTTGCCTGGGCTGGATCGACGGTGTGCGTCACAGCCTGGATGCGACGAGCTTCAGCGTGCGCTTCACGCCGCGGAAGTCCAGGAGCGCCTGGAGCACGGTCAACCTCAAGCGCTTTCGGGAGCTCCAGGCTGAGGGGCGCGTCCAACCCGGGGGTCGGAGGGCGTTCGAGGCGCGCGTGAAGAGCGATTACTCTTTCGAGAGCAAGCCGCGGTCACTCGCCCCGGCCTACCTGAGGACCTTCCGGTCCGACCAGCGGGCGTGGAGCTTCTTCGAGGCGCAGCCGCCGTGGTATCAGCGTACCTGCAGCTTCTGGGTCATGAGCGCGAAGAAGGCGGACACCCGTGCGCGGCGCCTCGCCGTGCTCATCTCGCACTCGGCCCGCCAGCAGGGCATCCCGCCTCTGAAACGACCGACGGATCGAGCTGCAGGCAGCCGCCGAGTGAAAGGACGCAAGGGATCGTGACGGCGCCATTGCTGCTGCTCAAGGGCGATCCGAATCGGGCCCGGACGCCGCGCGCGGAGGACGTTGCCGAGGTTCGCCAGGGTCGCACGCGCATTCGCTGCCCGCGTTGCGCCTGGGAGCCCGGCCGACACGATCTCTGGATCTGCTCCTGCCTCCACGCCTGGAATACCTTTGAGACCAGGGGTGTGTGCCCCGCCTGCGGGCGAAAGTGGATCGAGACGCAGTGCCGCCGCTGCAACGCCTGGTCGCCGCATGAGGACTGGTACGTCGACGAGCCATGCGCGTGACTGTCGTGGCGTGCGTGTTGCTACAGGCGCTGACCGCCGGCGCCGACGAGACAGACCAAGAACATCTCATCTACCTGCACGTCGCATCATCCAGGACCACCAGAACGCGCGCCCGCAGCACCCGGAGCACGGATACTACGAGCTCGAGACGAGACGCGCGAGCCCTGCCCCGTGTGGAGCGACGACACGAGCTCACGCGCGACTCGTGGTACGCGAAGTCGTGCTCGACACGGGCCTGCGCCACGGATTCCTGTACCGGCCGCTGCTCGAATGGGTCGACCCGGTAGTGGAGTGGGCGACGCGTCGTTGACGGGGCCGGACCGCGCCGCATAATATGCCCGCCCGCACCATGATCGGCGAGACTTTCTCCCACTACCGCGTCCTCGAGAAGATCGGCGGCGGCGGCATGGGCGTCGTCTACAAAGCCGAGGATACGCGTCTCGGCCGGCAGGTGGCGCTCAAGTTCCTGCCCGACGAGCTGTCACGGGACGGCCAGGCCGTCGAGCGTTTCAAGCGCGAGGCCAAGGCTGCCTCCGCGCTCAACCACCCGCACATCTGCACGATCCACGACGCCGACGAGGACCAGGGCCGTCCCTTCATCGCGATGGAGCTGCTCGAGGGGCAGACGCTCAAGAGCCGCCTTGGAGGCCGGCCGCTGCCCACCGAGGAGATGGTCGAGCTCGCGATCCACGTGGCCGACGCGCTCGAGGCCGCGCACCGCAAGGGGATCGCGCATCGGGACATCAAGCCCGCGAACGTCTTCGTGACCGACCGCGGACAGGCCAAGATCCTCGACTTCGGCCTCGCCAAGCTGCTCGAGAGCCGACGCGCCGGCGAGGCGCCGCTCAACTCCGCGATGCCGACCGACGAGTTCGCCACGAGCGCGGGCTCGACGCTCGGGACGGTCGCCTACATGTCCCCCGAGCAGGCCCGTGGCGAGGAGGTCGACGCCCGCACGGACCTCTTCTCCTTCGGGGTGGTGCTCTACGAGATGGCGACCGGTCAGGCGGCGTTCGCCGGGGGCACGACCGCCAGCGTCTTCGAGCGGATTCTCAACCACACCCCGCCCCCGCCGTCCGACGTGAACCGCAGCCTCCCCGACGGCATCAGCGAAATCGTGGGAAAGCTGCTCGAGAAGGACCGCCGCCTGCGCTACCAGTCGGCGACGGAGCTCCGCGCCGACCTGCAGCGGTTGAAACGCGAGATCGACTCGGGGCGCGTCTCGCCCGCGGGCTCGCGCGAGAGGTCCGTGGCCGTTCTCTACTTCGAGAACCTGAGCGGCGCCAAGGAGGACGAGTACTTCCGCGACGGGAGGACGTGATCACCGAGCTGTCGAAGGTCCGGGAGCTGCGCGTGTTCCCGCGCGCGGCCGTCGTCACGTTCCGCGATCAGTCGGTGACCGGGCCACAGGTGGGACAGCAGCTCGGAGCGCTGTACGTGCTCGGCGGCTCGCTGCGGCGGGCGGGCAACCGCCTTCGAATCACCGCTCAGCTGGTCGAGGCGCGCACCGGCACGGCGGTCTGGGCGGAGCGTTACGACCGCGAGCTCAGCGACGTGTTCGAGGTGCAGGACGAGATCGCCCGCAACATCACCCAGGCGCTGCGGATAACCCTCACCCCGCAAGAGGAGAAGGCGCTCGCCGCCAAGCCCACCGGCGACACGCATGCCTACGACTTCTACCTCAAGGGCCGCGCCTACTCGCGCCGCCAGACCCGTTCGGACCTGGACCTCGCGCTGCAGATGTTCGAGCACGCGATCCTGCTCGACCCCGGATTCGCGCTCGCTCACGCCGGCATCGCCAATGCCTGCGGCCTCGTCTACGAGTGGCACGACAACGCCCCGGCCTGGCTCGAGCGCGGCCGCTCGGCCTGCGAGCGCGCTCTCGCGCTCGATCCCGTTCTTCCCGAAGCCCTGGTGGCCCGCGGGCGCATCCTGTACACGCAGAAGCGCTACGAAGACGCGGTTCGCGACGTGCGGCGCGCGATCGACATGAAGCGCGACTGCGATGGCGCCTACAATATCCTGGCGCGCTCGCTGTTCGAGTCCGACCGCTGGGCGGAAGCGCTGGAGTCGGTCAGCCAGGCGATCGCCGTGAACGGCGACGACTACAACGTCTACATCCCCTACACCAACATCTACGAGGGACTCGGCCGCAGCGAGGATGCCGCCAAGCTGCGCGAGCGCGAGATCGTGGTGCTCGAGCAGCAGCTCAAGGACGTCCCCGAGGACGTGCGCGCGCGGATCCTGCTGGCCGCCGACTATGCGGCAGTGCGGCGCGACGAGGACGCGGGGCGCGAGCTGCAGAAGGCCGTCGACCTCCGGCCCCACGACTCGAACATCCTCTACAACGCGGCCTGCACCTACGGGGTGCTGAAGCGGAAGCCCGAGGCGATCGAGATGCTGCGGCGCGCCAAAGCCGCCGGCTACGCCAACCCCGACTGGATCCGCCGTGACCCCGACCTCGCCTGCCTGCACGGCGAGCCCGACTTCGAAACACTGTTCGAGAGCTGACTCTGTTCTGAGGGGGGCTGCGCCGCCCCCCTCAGACTCCCCGCTCCGCTCGGGGGAGTGAATCCCACCTCGCTCCGCAGCCCGCTACCTGCTATGTGCTGTGTCGCACCCCCCCGGACCCCCCGCCGCTCCGCCGAAGTGAATTCGGCTACGCGGCGAGCCCGTTGTCTGTAGGCATCATCCGGCCCAGTCGGGCTTGCGCTTCTCGAGGAAGGCCGCGAGCCCTTCCTGGCCCTCGGGCGAGGCGCGCCTTTCGGCGATCGTCTCGATCGTCAGCTCGCGCACGCCCTCGACGGGGCGCGCCGACACGCTGCGGATCAGGGCCTTCGCGGCCGCGAGCGCCCCGGGTGCGGCCTGCAGCAGCTCCTGGACGCGTTCGTCGACGGCCGCGTCCAGCTCATCGAGCGGCACGACGCGGTGGACGAGTCCCAAGCTCGCGGCCCGCGCTGCCGTGAAGCGCTCGCCGGTCAGGAACAGCTCGCGCGCCGCCGAGACGCCGATCTTGCGCACGACGTAGGGCGAGATCACTGATGGCACCAGGCCCAGGCGCACCTCGCTGAAGCCGAAACGCGCCCCCGCTTCGGCCACGGCGATATCCGCCACGGCCACGAGGCCCGCCCCGCCCCCGAGCGCTGCCCCCTGCACGCACGCCACGACGGCCTTCGGCGAGCGATCGATCGTCTCGAAGAGGTCGAGCAGCTCGCCGGCATCAGCCAGGTTCGCCTCACGCGAGAAGCCGGCCACGGTCTTCATCCATTCGAGGTCGGCGCCGGCGCAGAACACCGCGCCACGACCCGCGAGCACGATGACGCGGATGTCGTCGCGAGCCGAGGCCGCGCCCACCGCGTCGCGCAGTTCGCGTACCATGGCGCCGTCGAAAGCGTTTCGGACCTCGGGTCGCGCCAGAACGACGTGCGCCACGGACCCGTCGAGGGTGAGCGCGACGCGCGCGGCGGTCATGCGCGGCCAGTATGCCACGCCCGCCGGCGCGAGCGTCAGAGAGCGGCTGGCAAGGCAACCTCCGGTGACGACTGCGCCGAACGGCATGACCCCGGGAGCGGGGGCCGCTGTTGCGCGACGGCCTTGACAACACTGATTATGTACGTTATCAGTGTTGTCATGGCAAGCGAGCGAACCACGCTCTATCTACGGGGAGTCCCCAGGCAGCTGGTGAGGGAGGCGAAGGCGGCAGCGGCGCGCCGAGGGTCCACCCTGGCCGCCCTGGTCAGTGACAGTCTGGCTCAGTCGCTTCGGGAGGACCTGCCCGGCGAGCCTCTCGGCGACGGGCTGCGCGAGAACATGCTCTGGTACGAACGGAACCGCTCCCGACTGCTGGCGCGGTACCGCGGTGAGTACGTCGCGGTGGTCGACAAGGCAGTCGTGGACCACGATCGCGACTTCGCAGCCCTGGCCGCGCGCGTCTTCGCGCGGCACGGCGATCGGCCGGTCTTCGCGCCGCGAGTGCAGCAGACGGACGCACGCGCGCGGTTACGCTCACCCCGGCGGGTGCGCTCTTGAGGCGGCGGTTCCCCTACGACGAGGATCTGGATCCTCCGGGCCCGGTCGTTCCACTTCGAATCGGGGCACCGGGAAGCGGGGACTCCACCGTGTTGCGCGCCCTCGTGGATACCGGCGCCGACTGCACCCTCGTGCCTGGTGAGGTCGCCCGCGCTCTCCGACTCCCGGCGGTGGACGAGATCTGGATCGAAGGGGTCGGCGGCGAGGCCCGGCGCGCCGTCGTGCACGCCGCTCGCATGGAGTTCGCCCACGTCAGTTGCATGGCACGGGTCGTGGCTTTCGGCAGAGACGCGATCCTGGGCCGTGATCTCCTGAACCGCACCGTCGCGCGGCTCGATGGTCCCCGGCTGTGCGTGTCGCTCGACCCGCGATAGGGACTGGCGAAGGCGCCGGCGCGAAGACAGCACCGCGGCCGGCGGGCAGGATGAGGCGGATGGCCGAGCGAGGCGTCAGGGGGCCGCGGAACGAAGGAACGCCGGGCCGCGCAGCACACGGCCCGGCCGCGCGCCCGTCATGCGCTCGCCGTCCAGCACGACCTGGCCGTTCACCACGACGAGCGACACGCCTTCAGCATACTGGTGCGGCTTCTCGAAGCTGGCGCGGTCGCGAACCGTCACGGGGTCGAGCACGACCAGGTCGGCCTTCTGGCCCGGCCGCACGAGGCCGCGGTCGCCGAGTCCCAGGCGCGCCGCCGGCAGGGACGTCATCTTCCGGATCGCCTCTTCGAGCGTGAGCAGGCCCTTCTCGCGGACGTAGACCGCGAGCACGCGCGCGAAGGTCCCGTAGCTCCGCGGGTGCGGTGCACCTTGGCCGAACGTGGGGATCTCGCCGTCCGAGGCGACCATCGTGAACGGCGACACCAGGATCCGCGCGATGTCCTCCTCCGAAATGGCGTGGAAGACCCCGGAGGCCCCGCCCCGCTCGACGATCTCGAGCGCGAGAAGGGCGGCGTTCTCGACGGTCGGGGCAAGGCCGCGGCCCTGCAGGATGTCGGCGAGCGTCTTGCCCTCGAAGCTCCGGTCGAAGCCGCAGGCCGTGATCGCAATGTTGCGGGGATCACCTCCGCCGCGCTCGTTGCGAATCTTGTCCTTCACGACCTCGAGGATGCGCCCGCGCTCGGCCGGGTCCGCGAGGCGCTGGCGCAGAGCCTCGGGCCCGCCCTCGAGCGCCCATGCCGGCAGCAGCGCCGCTTGCAACGCGGTGCTCGAGGCCGTGTAGGGATACTGGTCGATCGTCACGTCGACGCCACGCTCACGCGCTTCCCGGACGAGCCGGAGCGACTCGACGCTGCGACCCCAGGCGGCGCGCCCGATCATCTTGTGGTGCGTGACCTGCGTCGGAAGCCGGCCCTCTTCGCCGATCGCGATCGTCTCCTTCACGCTGTCGAGAACCGCACCTGCCTCGTCCCGCATGTGGGAGACGTGGATGCCGCCGAGCTCGCCCGCCACGCGCGCGAGTGCCACCACCTCGTCGGTGCGCGCGAAGCTGCCCGGCACGTAGAAGAGCCCCGTGCTCAGGCCAAAGGCCCCTTCGCGCATTGCCTGCCGGACCAGCTCCTGCATGCGTGCCAGCTCGGCCGGAGCGGCCGCTCGGTTCGCACGGCCGAGGACGGCCTCCCGAATCGAGCCGTGGCCGACGAGGCTCGCGAGGTTCACTCCCGGTCCGAGCGCCTCGACCTTGTCGAAGAACGACCCGAGCGGCAGCGGCGACGAGCCGTCCGGGCCTTCGACGAGCGTCGTGACGCCCTGGCGCACGTAGTTCTCGGCGCTCGGAACCTCGAAGATGCCGCGCCGGGCGTGTGTGTGGAGGTCGATGAAGCCGGGGACGACCACGCGCCCCGCGGCGTCGATCACGCGGCCTGCGCCGGCCGCGAGCTGCGGGGCCACCGCGACGATCGTGTCGCCCCGCACCCCCACGTCGGCGCGCCGCCAGGGCGCGCCCGTCCCGTCCACAACGCGGCCGTTGCGGATCAGCAAGTCGTAGTCCTGTGCCCAGCCGGTCGCGGCGCTGGAGAGGGCGGCGACGACGAGGAGTGCGCGCGTCCTGCTTCTCATGCGGGACTCTCCGAAGTGTTGCGGCCCGGGTCGTTCGCGACGGACGCACCCGGACCCGGCAAAGGGAGCACGATGGCCGCGACACCCAGCAGCAGCACGAGGGCGCCGATCACGAACGGCGGCCGGATCGGTTGGCCTTCGAACAGCCAGGCCCACAGCGTCGCGAGCGGCGGGTTCAGGAACACGAAGGCGGCCACCTCGCCGGCGGGAAGCCGTTTCAGCGCCCAGATCCACGCGGCGTAGCCGAAGAGCGTGCAGGGCAGCGCGAGGTACAGCGCCGCCCCGAGGGCGCCTCTGTCCGTGAGCAGCGTGTGTCCGAGGCCCGGCGTCGCGAGGGCGACGAGCGGCAGGCCACCCACGAGGAGCAGGGCGTACGTGGTGTCGAACGCGTCGGCGGCCGCCGGCATCAGGCGGCCGACCACCGTGTAGCAGGCCCAGCACAAAGGCGCCATCGCCAGTAGCAGCGCGCTCGAGAGGTAGGGCCAGTCGACGGGCCTGTCGCTGCCGAAGCGAATCACGACGAATACTCCAGCGAGCGCCAGCGCCAGGCCGAGCGTCTTCCTCCACCCGAACGCCTCGCCCAGCACGAGCCGCGCGATGAGCGCCGTGAAGGCCGGGTTGAGCGCGATGATGAGCGCCGCGGTGCCCGTCGGGACCGTCTTCAGGCCGTGAAAGAAGAAGAGGTTGTAGCCGACCACGCCGAGCGCGGCCATCGCCGCGACCATCCACCAGGCCGCGCGCGGGAGACGGAGCGGACGCCTCCACAGGAGCAGCAGAGCGGAGCCGAGGACCACGGGCAGGAAGCGCGCGACCAGCGAGTCGGCGAGCCCGACGCTCTCGCGCAAGCGCGCCGCCGCCAGGAACGAGAACGACCAGACGACGAGCGTGATCAGGAGGACGACGTGGGCCAAGGCGCGCCAGTATGCCACGCGGTCGCTGGAGCATAGAATCCCGGCGTCCGGAGGGGAAGATGGCGGAGCTCAAGACCAACCGAACCGCACGCAGCGTCGAGGCTTTCCTGGGCGGGATCAAGGACCATAAACGGCAGCAGGACTGCCGCGCGCTGGTGGCGATCATGAAGCAGGCGACCGGTGCCGTGCCCGAGATGTGGGGCCCGAGCATCGTGGGCTTCGGGAGCTACCACTACAAGTACCCGAGCGGCCGTGAGGCCGACTGGTTCGTGGCTGGCTTCTCGCCCCGCAAGCAGAACCTTACGCTCTACATCATGTCCGGGTTCAAGGGCGCGGAGGGCCTCCTGCAGAAGCTGGGCAAGCACAAGACGGGCTCTTCCTGCCTCTACATCAAGAGTCTCGCCGAGGTCGACAACGCCGCGCTCACCAAGCTCGTCGAGCGTTCGGTCGCCGAGCTCCACAAGCGGTACTCCTGACCGTCAGAAGCGAAACACCCCGAAGCGCGTCTCGGGAATGGGCGCGTTGAGCGCGGCCGACAGCCCGAGCCCGAGGACCGTGCGGGTGTCGGCGGGAGGGATGATGCCGTCGTCCCAGAGCCGCGCGGTCGAGTAGTAGGGACTCCCCTCCTCCTCGTACTTCTGAAGGATCGGCGCGCGCAGCGCTTCGACCTCCTCGGCGCTCATCGGCTTGCCCTGGCGCGCGCGTTGCTCCTGCTTGACCTGCGTCAGCACCGAGGCCGCCTGCTCGCCGCCCATCACGCTGATCCGCGCGTTGGGCCACATCCAGAGCTGCCGCGGCTGATACGCGCGGCCGCACATCCCGTAGTTGCCGGCGCCGAAGCTGCCGCCGATCACGACCGTGAACTTGGGCACCTCGGCGTTCGCCACCGCGTGGACCATCTTGGCCCCGTCCTTGGCGATGCCTTTCTGCTCGTACTCCTTGCCGACGATGAAGCCGGTGATGTTCTGCAGGAACACGAGCGGCACGCGCCGCTGGCAGCACATCGCGATGAAGTGCGTGGCCTTGAGCGCGCTCTCGGAGAAGAGCACGCCGTTGTTGGCCAGGATCCCGACCGGGTAGCCCATGAGGCGTGCGAAGCCGGTCACGAGTGTCGTCCCGTAGAGCGCCTTCCACTCGGAGAAGCGGCTGCCGTCGACGATGCGGGCGATCACCTCGCGCACGTCGTAGGCCCGGCGCAGGCTGGCGGGAACGACTCCGCCCAGCTCCCGCGGGTCGTAGAGCGGGTCCTCGGGCTCGTCGACGTCCCAGGGCGCCTCTTTGCGCGACGTCAGCGTAGAGACGATGTCGCGCGCGCGGGCGAGCGCGTCGTCCTCGTCCGTCGCGTAGTGATCGGCCACACCGGACAGGCGCGCGTGGACGTCCGCGCCGCCCAGCTCCTCGGCGCTCACCTCCTCGCCGGTGGCGGCCTTCACGAGCGGCGGGCCGCCCAGGAAGATCGTGCCGCGCCCCTTGACGATCACCGTCTCGTCGCTCATCGCGGGCACGTAGGCGCCGCCCGCGGTGCAGGACCCGAGCACGACGCTCAGCTGCGCCAGGCCCGCCGCGCTCATTCTCGCCTCGTTGTAGAAGATCCGACCGAAGTGGTCGCGATCCGGGAACACCTCGGCCTGCAGCGGCAGGAAGGCCCCGCCCGAGTCGACGAGGTAGAGGCTCGCCAGCCGGTTCTCGAGTGCGATCTCCTGGGCGCGCAGGTGCTTGCGCACCGTGACCGGGAAATAGGTCCCGCCCTTCACGGTGGCGTCGTTGGCCACGACCATGACCTCGCGCCCGCGCACGCGGCCGATCCCGCACACGAGGCCCGCGCCCGGGGCCTGCCCCTCGTAGAGGGAGAAGCCGGCGAGCGCGCCGATCTCGAGGAAGGGCGAGCCGGGGTCGACGAGCTTGTCGATCCGCTCGCGGACCAAGAGCTTGCCCTGCTCGCGGTGGCGGCGCACGGCATCCTCGCCTCCGCCCGCGCGCGCGGCCAGAAGCCGCTCGCGCAGCTCGGCGACGAGGCCGTCCATGCGCGCGGCGTTGTCGCGGAACTCCGACGAGGCCGCGTCGACGTGGGACTCGAGAACGCTCACAGGGTTTCAGTCCCCCAGGCAGATGCCCAGCTCGCGGGCGGTCCTGATCGTGTCGCAGTCGACCGGGACCCGCTTCATGCGCTCGGTGGCGTCGGCGAGCGGGACGTAACGCACCGTGGGCGGATCGAGCGCCACCATGACGCCGGACTTCCCCGCCGCGAGCGCACGCACCGCCGCGGCGCCGAAGCGCAGCGAGATCAGGCGATCGAAGGTGGTGGGCGTGCCGCCGCGCAGCAGGTGGCCGAGCACCACGACGCGCGTGTCGCGCCCGGTCGCCTTCGCGATCAGGGCGCCGAGCGTGGCGCCCGCGCCGCCCAGCCGCTCGGCCGAGCCGGCCTTCTTCTCGAGCACCGAGGGGCGGCCGCCCCGTGGCTTCGCGCCCTCGGCGACGACGACGATCGCAAAGCCGCGGCCGCCCGCGTAGCGCTCCTGGACCTTCTCGGCCACTTTCGCGATGTCGTACGGCATCTCCGGGATCAGGATCACGTCGGCGGTCGCCGAGACACCAGCGTTGAGCGCGATCCAGCCCGCATAGCGCCCCATCACCTCGACCACCATCACGCGCTGGTGCGAGGCCGCCGTCGAGTGGAGCCGGTCGATGCACTCGGTCGCGAAGGACACGGCGGTGTCGAAGCCGAAGGTGACGACGGTGCGCGAGAGGTCGTTGTCGATCGTCTTCGGCACGCCGACGATGCGCACGCCCTTCTTGGCGAGCGCATGGGCGATCGTGAGCGAGCCGTCGCCGCCCACGGCGACCACGGCGTCGATGCCGGCGCTGGCAAGGCCCTGCACCAGATCGTCGGAGCGGTCGACCTCGACGACCGTTCCGTTCTTCTGCTGGACCGGGTACTTGAGCGGGTTGCCCGAGTTCGTGGTGCCGATGATCGTGCCGCCGAGGTGGGTGATGCCGCGCACCCGCTCTGGCGTCAGCAGGATCAGGCCGCCGTCCGAGTACTGGTCGGGCAGGAAGATGCCGTTGTAGCCGTCGCGGATGCCCACCGTTTCCCAGCCATGGTTGTGCGCGGCCAGCACGACGGCACGAATGACGGCGTTGAGCCCGGGCGCGTCGCCGCCGCCGGTGCTGATCCCGATGCGCCGGATCGCGCCCGGACGGAGGCCCTTTCCCCTTGGCGTCATGGTTCTCCTAGTCGAGGCCCAGCTCGGGAGCTTTCTTGAACACCGGGACATCCTGCTTGTCGGGTGGAACCCGCATGGCCCGACGGCTCTTCGGACACAGGACCGTCACTGCCGGCTGCCTCCCCGCTGCGCGGATTATAGGATGGCGCGCTTCTCGAAGGCGCGGGCGCCGAGGAACGTGAACAGGCCAAGCCAGGCGAGGAGCCCCCCGACGAGGAGCACCAGGGGCATGTGCGGCGCTTCGGGCGTGACGGCGAGACGCATCGCCTCGCTCGCGAAGGTGAGCGGGTTGAGCAGGAACAGGTAGCGGAACGCGCCGATGGCCTCGAGCTTCGCCCACGGGTAGTAGGCGCAGCCGAACAGCATCATCGGACCGAGCACGACGGCGAAGAGCAGGCCTGCGAAGCGCGGCTGCAGCTGCGTGCCGAGCGTGAGGCCGAAGGCCGCCGACAGCAGGCCGCAGACGACGACGAGCGGCAGCAGCAGCCACCACGTGGGCCGCACGTCGCCGAGTCCGGTGCCGTGCATCAGCAGGATCATGGCCGGTGCCGCCAGCAGGCCTGCCGTCGCGGCGTGGATCGCGCCGGCGACGATGCGTCCGGCGGCGACGCCGAAGACCCCGATCGGCGCGAGCAGGCGCTCGTCCAGCTCGCGGCTGCCCGAGAGGTCCTGCACGAGCGGCATCAGCACGCCCTGGACCCCCGCCATCAGGATCGCGATCGCCATCAGCCCCGGCACCATCACGGTGCCGAAGTTCGCGGAGACGAGCCCGAGGCGCGGCAGGATGTTGCCGAACACCAGGATCACGAGCACGGGCTGCGTCAGGGTCGAGACGAGCAGGAACAGCGCCTGTCGCGACGCGACGAGAAGGTCGCGACGGAGCAGCGCGAGGAAGGCCGTCATTCGCGCAGGCCCCGCCCGGTCAGGTGGACGTAGACGTCCTCGAGGCTCGGCTGCGCGAGGCTCACGTGGCGCAGGTCCGCCCCGCCGTCCCGCACGGCCGCGAGCACTCGGTCGAGCAGCCCCTCGCCCGGGTCGACGAAGAGGCGCAGCCGCTCGAGGCCGTCTCCCTCACCGGTTTCGACGGCCTCGATGTTGAGAACGCCGGCGAGCGCCCGAAGCCGCGGCGCGATGGGCTGGGGGGCGCGCAGCCACAGATCCAGCACCTGGGCCCCAGGCAGCGATTTCTTGAGCGCCGCCGGCGTGTCGAGCGTGAGGATCCGGCCGTGATCGATGATCGCGACCCTTTGGCACAGCCGGTCGGCCTCCTCCATGTAGTGCGTGGTGAGGATGAAGGTGAGGCCCCGCTCGTGCAGGCCGCGCAGCGTCTCCCACAGCAGGCGGCGCGCTTGCGGATCGAGCCCGGTGGTGGGCTCGTCGAGCAGCACCACCTTGGGGTCGTGCATCAGGGCGCGCGCGATCATTACGCGCTGCTGCTGCCCGCCCGAGAGCGTCAGCGGCTTGGCGTTCGCCTTGTCGGCGACCTGCAGCTCCTCGAGCAGGCGCGTGGCACGCGCTTCCCGCTCGCTCGCCGGCAGCCCGAAGTAACGGCCATGGTAGCTGAGCACCTCGCGCACCGTGAGATCGCGGTCGAGGTTCCGCGACTGCGGCACCACCGCGATCCGCCTTTTCACCTCGCGCGGCTCGCTCCCGACCTCGACGCCGTCCACCACGATGCGACCGGAGCTCGGCCGCACCAGCGTGCTGATGCAGCCGAGCGTCGTGCTCTTGCCGGCGCCGTTCGGCCCGAGCAGGCCGAAGAACTCCCCCTGCTCGACAGCGAACGAGACGCCACGCAGCGCCTCGACCGGCGGCGTCTTGCGCGTGCCGGGATACGTCTTGGTCAGATTCTCGACGACGAGTGCGCTCATCGCGGCGGGACAGGGGGCGCAACGAGGCACCCGTCGCGGACGACCAGCCGGCCGTCCTTCACCACGGCGCGGATCGCGGGCACGCCGACCCGCACCAGGTCGAGCAGCCGCGACGTGCGCAGCAGCACGAGGTCCGCGCGTTTTCCCGGCTCGATCGAGCCGATCTCGCCGGCGAGGTCGAGCGAGTACGCCGCGTTCACGGTCAGCGCCGAGAGCGCCTCCTCGAGCGAGAGGCCCATCCCGAAGCACGCGAGCGCCATCGCGAACGGCAGCGACGGCGAGAGCCCGCCGCCGGGGTTCACGTCCGAGGCCAGCGCCACCGGCACGCCAGCATCGATCAGCTCCCGCGCCGGAGCGAAGCGGCCGAGCCGCAGGTAGAACGCCGCCGAGGGCAAAAGCGTCGCGACGCAGCCCGCGGCCGCGAGCGCCCGCATGCCGGCGCGCGAGACGTACACGAGGTGGTCGGCCGAGCGGGCGCGGAGCTCGCCGGCGAGCTCCGCCCCGCCCGTCGCCCCGAGCTCGTCGGCGTGGATGCGGAGCTTCATTCCATGCTCGCGCGCCGCCCGCAGGATGCGTCGGCTCTCGTCGACGCTGAAGACACCCTGCTCGCAGAACACGTCGGCGAAGACGGCGAGGCCGCGCTGGGCGACCGCCGGGATCATCTCGGCGACGAGCAGCTCGATGTAGCGCTCGCGGCCGGCACGATGCTCCGTGGGAACATCGTGCGCGCCGAGGAACGTGGGCACGACGCTCACAGCATGCCGCGCGGCCGCGAGCCGGATCGCCTCGAGGCTCCGGAGCTCCGCTCCCGTCTCGAGACCGTAGCCGCTCTTCACCTCGGCGGTGGTGGTGCCGCAGAGCAGCAGCTCGTCGAGCCGCGCCGCGACGAGTGCCGCGAGCTGCTCAAGGGAGGCATCCCGCGTCGCCGCGACGGTCCGCACGATCCCGCCACCCGCGGCCGCGATCTCCTGATAGCTCGCGCCCGCGAGCCGTTGTCGGATCTCGTCGTCGCGGTCCCCCGCGAACGCGAGGTGGGTGTGCGCGTCGACGAATCCCGGCACGACGGCTGCGCCCGCAGCGTCGATCTCTTCGGCGCCGGGTCGCAGGCGGACCGCCGAGCTGAACCCGGCCTCGGGACCGATCCACGCGATGCGCCCCCCCGCGACCGCGACGGCCGCGTCGTCCCGAACGGCGAGATCGCGCATCGCGGTGCCCGTGCGCGGGACGGATCCCGCGAGCGTCGCGAGCCGCCCGATGCGGCGGATCGCCAGGTCGGCGGCGATCATGCCTACTGCCCCGAGGCCTCCTCGCGCCGCTTCAGGAAGCGCAGGTTGTCCTCGACCTCGTGCTCTTCCTGCAGGTCGAGCAGGTGCGTGAGCCGCGTGACCAGCGCGCGGATGTCGGTGCGCAGCGCCGTGCGGTGGCCGCGCAGCTCCAGGATCCCGCGCTCCACGTCGTGCGCGCGGCTCTGCGCCAGCTCGAGCAGGCGATCGCCCTGCATGTCGGCCTGCTTGACGATCGTCTCCCCCTCTTTGCGCGCGCTCTCGCGGATGTCCTCGGAGGCTTTCTGCGCCGTGAGCAGCGTGTTCTTCAGGATGCTCTCGCGCTCGCGGTGCTCTCCCACGATCAGCTCCAGGTGCCGCAGCTCCTGCTCGACCTGCTCCTTCTCGCGCAGCATCGCCGCCATCTCCTCGGCGATCGCGGCGAGGAACGCGCGCACCTCGTCGGGGTCGAAGCCCCGGAAACGCTGGCTGAAGATCTGGCGCTGGACGTCGGCGGGCGTGAGCTTCATCTCGGCCTCCTGCGTCCCTCAGACGAGGGCACGCGAGCGCAGAATCACGGCGTAGTCGAGCAACGACTGTACGATCCCGTAGCGAGCGAGAATCACGATGCCGAACAGCACCAGGAAGGCGACGTCGAGCGGGAAGTAGCGAAGGCTCGTGGGCAGCCGGCGCCGGATCAGGCGCATCGGCGGCTCGGTGGCGGCGAGGATGAAGGACACGATCGGGTTGCGGGGGTCGGCGCTCACCCAGGAGATGATCAT
>Ga0247727_10008240_pt1 | contig 19425 bp, 16 predicted proteins | sample WisWelCaveWW1625_FD_202498 | JGI IMG/M metagenome (GOLD analysis project Ga0247727, IMG submission 202498) | Biofilm microbial communities from Wishing Well Cave, Virginia, United States - WW16-25 | ecosystem: Environmental > Aquatic > Deep subsurface > Groundwater > Cave microbial mat | place... | reverse complement strand
TTTTGTTTTATGGGCTTCCTGAAAGAGGATCTTAAACGGTCCGCGCCCGCGTGTGTATTTCGCCCCGGTGCCGCAGGAATGTTTCTCAAGGCGGGCCTCAAGATTGTTGGTGATGCCGGTATACAGCGTTTTATCGCCGCATCGCAGAATATAGACGGTCCAGCTCATTGATCGCTCAGCTTCATGCGCATGTCTTCCAGCTCCAGCCAGCGGTTCTCGGCAACCTCAAGCGCTTCCTTCGTCTCAGCATGTTTCTTTGCCGTGTCATAAAAAAGTCCGGGGTCGCGCGCATAAAGATCAGAGTCGCCCATTTTCTTTTGCAGTTCGGCGAATTGTTCCTCGAGTTCTTTCATCTTGCGCGGCAGGCGGTCGAGTTCGTACTGGAGTTTGTAAGACAGTTTCGACGCCACCTTGTTGGGGGTCGGCGCGGATGGCTTCTTTTCTTCTTTTACTTTCGCTTCGATTCTTGCTGCGGCAGGTTTTTTGTCCACTTTATAGGCAAGGTAATCGCTGTAGCCGCCCGTCACATGAACGATTTTTCCATCGCCTTCGAACACCAGGAGTTTTGTAACGACCTGGTCAAGAAAATCGCGGTCGTGCGAGACGACAAAAATTGTGCCCTCGAAACCGACAAGGATGGTCTCGAGCATATCAAGTGTATCCATATCGAGGTCATTTGTCGGCTCGTCCAGAATCAGAAAGCTGCCGGGATTGGCGAGGGTTTTGGCCAGCATCAGCCTGTTTTTCTGGCCGCCGGACAGCGTTCTGACCTTGCGCCACGCATCATCAGGTTCAAACAGGAAGTCCTTCAGATAACCGCAGACATGGCGGTATTTCCCGCGCACATCAAGATGGTCACTGCCGTCGGAACATAATGTTTCCTGCAATGTTTTATTATCGTCCAGCATCGAGCGCTTCTGGTCGAAATAGCTGAACGTCAGATCCTTGGCCATTTTGACCTTGCCGCCATCGACTTCCATCTCGCCGACAAGAAGTTTGAGGAGGGTTGTCTTGCCCGAGCCGTTGCGGCCCAGGATACCCACGCGGTCGCCGCGCTTCACATTCAGGCTGAATTTATCGAGGATAGTCTTCTCGGCACCCGTATCCGGGTTGGTAAAAAACTTCCGCACATTGATGAACTCGGCAACCTTGAAAGAAGATTCATCGACATCCGGCGGCGGAAATTTAATAACTTGCGTCGCGCGGCGGTAGGATTTTTTATCCGATGCGAGCTTTGCGGCCGCTTCATGGGCAAGGGCTTGTCTGCGCACATTACGCTTCACGCGCGCTTTGACGCCGCGGTTTGCCCATTCCATCTCAAGCTTTACCCGCTGTTCACGGTTATGAAGCTGACGCGCTTCCTGGTCGAATAACCCTTCCGACCATTCATCGAATTTAGAAAAACCTTCGGGGCTGATTTTCAATGTGCCGCGATCCAGCCAGAACACGCGGTCGGTGATATTGGCCAAAAACGTGCGGTCGTGCGAAACGCAGAGCACCGCGCCGCTGTAGTATTTCAGATAGGTTTCCAGCCATTCAATAACCTCAAGATCCATATGGTTGGTTGGTTCATCCAGCAACAGGATGTCCGGTTCCTCGACAAGGGCGCGGGCGAGGGCGGCACGGCGAAGCAATCCACCTGAAAGACTGTCCATACGTTCGGACGCCTTAAGGCCAAGCGGTTCGACAATCATCTCGATTTTATAGGATTGATCCCATTCCTCGGCGCCTTTGCTCATTCCGGCGAAAACGAATTCCTTGATGGTCTGGCCGGGGACGGGATCGATATGCTGCTGCATATAGCCAACGCTCGTTCCCGCGAACATCCAGCGTCTTCCGTCGTCGATTTCCCGGTCGCCGGTGATCAGGTTCATCAGCGTGGTTTTACCTGCGCCATTCTTGCCCACCAGCGCGATTTTGCGGCCCTTGTGGATGTGAAACGTCAGGTCCTCGAAGAACGGCTTGCCGCCGATCAGGACCATTGCGTCTTCGATGCTCAGGATAAGTTCGCTCATGCGGCCTTCTTATACAGACTGTCCGGCGACATAGCCAGACGACCACGCCCACTGGAAATTAAAGCCCCCGAGATGCCCCGTCACATCCATAACTTCGCCGATGAAATAAAGACCTTTTTTCTTTGCGGATTCCATTGTCTTCGAGGAAATTTCGGTTGTATCGACACCGCCCAATGTGACTTCTGCCGTGCGGTAGCCTTCGCTGCCTGCGGGCTTCACGCGCCAGCCATTAACATCCGCTGCCACCTCGGAAAGTTTTTTATCAGGGCAGTCGGCGAGGCGCCCTGAGATGTTCCGATTGTCGCAGATGCTTTGCGCGAGGCGTTTGGGTATGATGTCCGAAAGCCCCGTCGTGACGTCCTGCTTCGGATTTGTGTTCTTTTTGTCTTTCAGAAATTTCAGAGTATCGATGCCGGGGGCGAGATTCACAACGATGTCGTCGCCATGACGCCAGTAGGATGAAATCTGCAAAATCGATGGACCGCTGATGCCTCGATGCGTGAACAGCAATCCTTCGGCAAACGTTGTCTTGCCATGCGAGACGCTTGCTTCAACCGAAAGCCCTGTCAGTTCCTTACACCGATCCAGCAATTCGTTTTCAAACGTAAGCGGCACAAGTGCCGCATGGAGCGATGTAATTGAGTGACCAAATTTTTCCGCGGCATCATAGCCGAACCGCGACGCGCCGATTTTGGGAATCGAGAGGCCGCCCGTGGCGATAACCAGTGAAGCTGCAGTTTTTTCGCCGCGCGATGTTTTGATTGTATAAAAATCCAAATGTTCAATTGCAAAAATTTGCGTATCCATCGAAATAGTGACATTTGCATCCGCGCATTCCTGCAGCAGCATGTCGATAATCTGCTGCGCAGAGTCATCGCAAAACAACTGGCCCAGTTTTTTCTCGTGATGCTCCATGCCGTGCTTATCGACTAAGCCGATAAAGTCGTGGGGTGTGTACTGGCTGAGGGCTGAGCGGCAGAAATGTGGGTTATGGGAGAGGAAATTATCCGGCTTCGTATGAATATTGGTGAAATTGCACCGCCCGCCACCGGAAATCCGGATTTTCTCAGCCGTTTTAATGGCATGGTCCACCAGCCAGGCCCGGCGGCCCCGTTTTCCGGCTTCGATGGCGCACATAAGGCCCGCGGCCCCGGCGCCGATAATGATGACGTCATAATCGTTCATAGCGGCGGCATTATAATGAAGACCCACCGGGAAGCCATTAGAGTTTGCCAAAAACCGCGTTTTTCTCTATAAAAACAGGGATGTTATCACCGTTTGACCCAATGACTGAACAGGCAGTTCAGGAGATTATCGCTACAGGGCAACGCCTTGATGCGCGCGGCCTTGCGCCTGCTACCAGCGGCAATTATTCCGTGCGGCTGAAGGATGGCCGTATCGCTGTCACCGTATCCGGCCGTCACAAGGGCCGCCTGACCAGCGACGACGTCATGGCCGTGGATTCTGAAGGCAGGCCGCTGGAGGACAAAAAACCCTCCGACGAGACAAAACTCCACATCCAGATTTACGCGGCGCATCCAAATGCTCAGGCGATCCTGCATATTCATTCTGTTCCCGGCGCGGTCATCACGCGCCTCAACCGCGCCGATGAAATTGTCATTGAAGGCTATGAAATGCTGAAGGCGTTTCCCGGTGTCAAAACACACGAGACCAACATCGCCGTTCCCGTTGTCGATAATTCGCAGGACATGAATATACTGAGCAGCGCTCTTGCTGGAAAGATCACCAGCGGCATTCCCGCCTATATCATCCGCGACCACGGGTTCTATGTCTGGGGCAAAGACATGGCCGAGGCCGAACGCGTCGCCGAGGCGCTGGAATATCTTTTATCGTGTGAAATGGAAACCATGAAAATCAGAGCAGGAGTACGCGCATGAGCCGTCTGACGATTTACCCCGACAACAACCCGGAAAAGCCGGATCTGGATACAACGGATGCTGAAGCCATCACCAGGGCGCTGAATGGCATCAATGTGCGCTTCGAGCGCTGGGAAGCCTCCAGGCAATTCGCGCGCGATGCGGGGGATGCCGAGGTGATTGAGGCCTATAATGACGATATCGAGCGCATCAAGCAGGAAAATGGCTATCAGACCGTCGATATCCTGCGCGTGAATGACGCTACGCCGGACAAGCCTGCCATCCGTGCCAAATTTCTGAACGAGCACACGCACAGCGAAGATGAAGTGCGCTTTTTTGTCGAAGGCGCAGGCATTTTTTATCTGCGCGTGAAGGGCAAGGTTTATATGACGCTCTGCGAACGCGGCGATCTCATCAGTGTACCCGCCGGGACGACCCACTGGTTCGATATGGGGCCGACGCCGGACATCACGGCGATCCGCTTCTTTGACAACAAAGAGGGCTGGGTGCCGCATTTCACCGGCAGCAAAATCGCCGATCAATTCCCGAAATTCGACAAGGAACAGAAAACAAAAGCGGCATGATCAGGGCAATTGTCACCGACATCGAGGGCACAACCAGCAGCCTTTCCTTCGTGAAAGATGTGCTGTTCCCTTATGCGCGGAAACATCTGCCCGATTACGTCCGTAAGAATGAAAAATCTGTGATAAAAATTCTGGATGATGTCCGCACCGCTGAAAACAACCCGCAGATGATGACCGACGCCGTCATCGAAACGCTGGTGCGCTGGATCGATGAAGACCGAAAAGCGACACCTCTCAAGGCTTTGCAGGGCATGATCTGGGAAGCGGGGTATAAGGCCGGGGATTTCCAGGGTCATATTTATGACGACGCTCTGGAAGTGCTGCAGCGTTGGCATGAGGCGGGAATTTCGCTCTATATTTACTCATCGGGCTCTATCCCGGCGCAGAAACTCCTGTTCGCGCATACGCCCTACGGCAACCTGACGAATATTTTCTCCGGCTATTTCGACACGACGACGGGCCCGAAATTCGAGGCGGAATCCTACAGGGTAATCACAAATCAAATCGGCGTGCCCGCCGCATCGATTTTATTTCTTTCGGACAGCAGGCAGGAAATCAGTGTCGCAATCGAAGCCGGGATGCAGGCCATTCTGGTCGACCGAGAAAGCAAAAAAAAATCACGGGAAATCGCCAGGAACTTTCACGACATCGTTATACAGGAGAAGGCCGCATGACAGTGCAACTCAAGCTTGCAACGCCCAATGGTTACTATGCCCTAAGCCCGGAAACGGTGATGGAATATCTGTCAGCTTCCAAAAATATCGCCGCGCGTTTAGGCGGCAAACTTACCGAATGGAAATCCCGCGAAGTCGGCGATGGTAATTTGAATCTTGTTTTCATCGTGGACGGCCCGAAAGGCTCGGTCGTTGTAAAGCAGGCGCTGCCTTATGTACGCCTTGTCGGTGAAAGCTGGCCGCTGCCGCTCGCGCGGGCGCATTTCGAGCATCTGGCGCTGGTCGAGGAGGCCAAGTGGGCCGCCGACTATGTGCCGGAAATTTACGAGCATGATACGCTGATGGCGCTGACGGTCATGGAATATCTTTCGCCGCATATTATCCTGCGCAAGGGCCTCATCAAGGGCATGATGTATCCAAAAATCGCGGATCATCTCGGAAAATTCCTTGCCCGTACATTGTTCCACACATCGGATTTATATCTTCCCGCCGCCACGAAGAAAGAAAAAATCACCACGTTCCTCATGAACACGGCCATGTGCAAAATCAGCGAAGACCTGATTTTCGACGAGCCGTACTTCAAGGCGCCGATGAACCGCAACACGCCGCAGCTTGACGATATTGCCGAGAAATTCCGCAAGGACACAGAGCTGAAACTGGCTGTGCAGGAAATGAAATGGCGCTTCCAGAATAATGCCGAGGCCATGATCCATGGCGACCTGCATACCGGTTCGGTGATGGTGACGATGGACGATACCCGTGCCATCGACCCGGAATTCGCATTTTACGGCCCAATGGGTTTTGATATCGGTGCTGTTTTGGCCAATTTTCTCATAGCCTATTTCGCGCAGCAGGGGTATGAACACGCCCCCGGCGAACGCAGGCAATACCGGGACTGGATCCTGAAGCAAATCGAACAGGTCTGGCAGGTTTTTACCGAGGAATTTTCGGATCTTTGCGCCGCTCGTGATGCCAAAAATCCCGGCGGGGACGTTGCAAACCCGCGCCTTTATGCTGATGCGCCGGATCTGGCGGAGGCCGCGGTGCAAAAGCGCCTGGCCGCGATTTGGGACGATACGCTGGGCTTTGCTGGATGCAAGATCATCCGCCGCATTCTGGGTCTCGCCCATGTCGAGGATTTCGAGACGATTGAAAGCACCGGCAAGAGGGCGCACTGCGAACGCGAAGCTTTGCAGTTTGCGCGCGAGCTTCTGGTTAATCGTTCGAAATTCAAAACCATTGCCGATGTTATAAAGGCTGCGAAATGAAAATAAACGGCAAGTCATACCGTTCGATCTGGTTATCTGGCAATGGATGGTCGGTGCATATTTTCGACCAGCGTGTTTTGCCGTGGGAACTCAAGATTGTTGAATTAAAAAATGTTGAAGACGCCGCAACGGCCATTAAGGAAATGTGGACGCGCGGTGCGCCGCTTCTCGCCATGACGGCCGCTTACGGGCTTTGCCTTGCCCTGCGTGAAAATCCCTCTGATGAGGCACTGGAAGCAGCCTGTAGCAAACTTCTGAAGGCGCGTCCTACGGCTGTAAATCTGCGCTGGGCACTGGATAAAATGAAGGAAGCCGTAAAATCGCTGAAAGGGCAGGCGCGCATCGATGCCGCTTATAAGCGCGCCGCGGAATTATGCGATGAAGATGTCGCCATCAATAAATCCATCGGCGAGCACGGTTTACCGCTGATTAAAAGCCTGGCCAAGAAAAATCCTGGACGACCGGTAAGTATCTTGACCCACTGCAATCCCGGCTGGCTGGCGACGGTGGATTTCGGCACGGCCACCGCGCCGGTTTACCGCGCACATGATGAAGGAATCCCCGTTCATGTCTGGGTTGATGAAACGCGCCCCCGTAACCAGGGCGTCCTGACGGCTTATGAACTGGCGCAGCACGGCGTGCCGCATACGGTGATTACCGACAATGCCGGCGGTCTGCTTATGCAGCAGGGCAGGGTGGATCTGTGTATCGTCGGCACTGACCGCGTCACACGCAACGGTGATTTCGCGAATAAGATCGGCACATACCTGAAAGCCCTCGCTGCGTATGACAATAACGTGCCGTTCTATGTTGCGCTTCCTTACACGACATTTGATGACTCGCTGGAGAGCGGCGCGGATATCCCGATCGAGGAACGCGCGGCGGAAGAGGTGAGTTTCGTGCAGGGAAAAAACGGAAATGTGCAGATCACGGAATCGCAGGTCGCCAATCCGGGCTTTGATATCACGCCCGCCCGTCTTGTCACCGGCTATATTACCGAAAAAGGCGTTGTGGCGCAAATCAGCCAGAAATATTTCGACGCGACCTAGTAGCCTAGAGCCAAAGAAGCGCTGCTGTAATCACGCTCCAGATCATCGCCATTTTCAAGGCCCATGCTAAATCGCAGCCTTTCACCCGGCTGTGGCGACGTCTCGAGGGCGCGAGATGCATGTGCCGGCAATACGAGTGAAACATGCGAGCCCCAGCTTTCTGCAACACGGAAAAGATTGAGCCTGCCGACGAAATCATGAACGGCTTGTTTTGTAACCGCTTCCTTGAAACGGACGGTAAAAAGCCCGTTACCCTTGTGGAAATAGGTATGAAAACGAGCATTGTCCGGAGATCTCGGGTTCGCAGGGCACAGAATATCCTGCGTAAAGGGTTGCGCCTGGAACCACGTCATGGCGCGCTGCGCGCTGGCAAAATGCTTGTTCAAACGCTCTTCGGTCGAGGCAACGCGGTTAAAAAGCCTGTTGCAGGTCTGAGGGCTGACGGCACCATTGCCATTGACGCGCGCGGTGTAAGAAATTTTTCTGTGATTTTCTTCACTTGCCGAGACGATAATGCCCGAAGGTGTGTCGGCATATCCGCCCGGGTATTTTGTGGTCGCTTCCACGACAACATCGATCCCTGCCGCCAAAGGTTTGAAGCGCACATGGCTCGCCCATGTATTGTCCATAACCGTCAGGATTTTTCGGCTTTTCGCAAATTCAATAATTCTCTTCAGGTCGGGAATTTCAAAAGTTTGGCTTCCCGGCGCCTCGAGGTAAATCATGTCAACTTTTCGTCCATCGGAAGAAATAGTTGCAACCATTTTCAAAATTTCATCGGCGCTGGCGCGCGGCGTATAACGGTAAACGCCCAGATGCGGGTTTATGCCATTGAGGTGTTTCAGCGCACGCTCTGCTGGAAAATAACGATTGTCGGGAATAAGAATCGTCGGCTTGCTGCCTTTCAGAAATGTTTCAAAAACAGTGCTGATGGCACTCAGGCCCGAGGGCAGGATTACCGCGCCCTTGCCGCCATGAAGTTCAGCGAACTTTTTTGTAACCTGCGCTGCTTCGGGCGTACGAACAATCGCGTATTCTGCGCTGCCTTCATAACCCGTTCCTGTAGCATCAGCATGCTCATAATCTTCGATTGTATCGAAAGCCACGGAAGTCTGACCCAGCGACCCTTCAGAAAATTCACGCGCATTACCGAGACCGGCAGGATTCAAATGGCCACGTATTTTTTTGGTGTTCAGTATCGGCCAATGAATTTCATGAGTTTCAGAAGCACAAGATTCTAAAAACATAAAACGCTGAAAAGATTTTGACACAGTCAACACAGTACCTCTTTCTATCTGCGAGCTTCAGCTGCCAGCGGTGTTGGGCTTCCGCCTGCAAAGGAAACGATTGTTCGATTAGAAGAATTTATAGCTTCAAATCCCCGCGCGAGTCCTTCTTTAATTCTATCAGCGCTGCCCAGGCCAACCGCCACGCGAATAAAGCCGGGGCGAATACCGAATTTCTGGATGCATTCTGCTTCGGGCATTGTCTGCAGGATCAATGATTGATCATAATAATGATTCAAAAAGGTTGCGCCTGAATCAGCAAAGCTATCAGCTTGAAAAACATTTTTTCCTGATTCCCGGGCACCTTTTATAAGGCGTCTTGCTGCGTCGGCGCCGCCTTTAAGATCAAAACTAACAAGCCCGCCGAAATCGGCAAATTGTTTAACAGCCAAAGAATGTCCGGGGTCATCGCTCAGTCCCGGATAATAAACTCTTTCTACCAAGGGCTGCGTTTTAAGGAACTCAGCAACAAGACGGGTGTTGTGGCAGTGTTTTTGCAAACGTGCAGGCAAGCTACGGCTGGTCTCGGCAATGTCTGCCGCAACGCCAGCATACATGTTGCCTCCACCACGATTGCGACGCTTCAGTAGTGTCGCATGCAAATCATCTCTATCCTTATTAAAGATCAGGGCGCCACCAAAATGCGTATCTCCGCTGAAATATTTTGTCAGGCATTGAGCGGAAATATCAAATCCATGCTCTAAAGGTTTCACAAGAAGAGGCGTCGTTGCATTATCCGCAACAGATATAATGTTATTCGCTTTCGCAAATCTTACAATCTCCGACAAATCCGTGACTTTCAGAAGAGGATTTGTCAGGCATTCCGTCAGGAGCATGCGCGTGTTGGGACGTCTTGCGCGTTCAAAAGCCTCCACGGTTGGCGACGAAACATACGTAACTTGTAGGCCTGTTTCAAAGCTAAGATGTTCATCAAGGAGTGCGCGTGTCCCTAGGTACATATCATCAGGAGAGACGATAATGTGCGAATTGACAGGAAGTAATTTTACAACCAGATCAATAGCCGATCGACCTTCATTCCTCAAAATCGCTTTGTCGCCACCTTCGGTGTAGGAAACGACTTGCTCAAGAATTGTCCATGCTGGGTGCCTGTAGGCGCCATAGCCCGACTCTCCTTTTTTTAAGTACGAAAAATCGTATGTGATTGATTTTGTGCGCGGGATGCCAACAGCGCCATCTGAGGATATATGTGTTGTAATTTCACCGATTTTCGATTCAATTTCATCCCAATCAATTCGGGATTTTGTAGCAACGCCGTTGCTCTGTGACATAAAAATTTCCTTCTCAAACCTTGAGTTCAAAAAGGACGGCAATGAAGGGAGAAACCGGTCTCGCGTCTGTGCCATCCAAATTAGGACCCACAGCGGAAGAGGAAAAGCCTCTAGGCTATGGCGCTTTAGCTTAAGTGCGGTGCAAGCTGCCCTATCAAATTCCGCATCAAGCGCAAGGAAGCGCCAGACCCTGCTATCTTTAGACATATTGGATTAACGCGTCAATATTTTTTGACGATCTGTGGAATGCACAATTTATGCAGACCCTAATGTTGCTTTGGACGTTGGGTTTCCTGGCTTTCCAGGGCGCGGCGAACATCGCCGGGAGAGCCGGTTTTGCGGGCCACGATGTTGTAGGCCACAGGCACGATAAACAGGGTAAAGACCGTCGCCATGCACACGCCGGACAGGACAACCGTGGCGATAACCGCCCGTGTTTCCGAACCGGCGCCGCTGGAGAGAATCAGAGGCACTGCGCCCATCGCAGCCGTGATGCTGGTCATCAGGATGGGGCGCAGGCGCAACTCGGCGGCTTTCAGCAGTGCCTCGGAAAATTCCACGCCTTCATCGCGCAGCTGGTTGGCGAATTCGACAATCAGGATTCCGTTCTTGGCGGCAAGCCCCACCAGCATGATCATGCCGATCTGGCTGAAAAGATTCAGGGAATTTCCCGTGATATAAAGCCCGACAAGCCCGCCCGCCACCGCCAGTGGCACGGTGAGGATGATCACCAGCGGGTGAATGTAGCTTTCAAACTGCGCCGCCATCACCAGGAACATGACGATAATCCCGAGGATGAAAACAAAGAACACCGACCCGCCGGAATATTTGTAATCCTGTGACTGGCCCTTGTAATCAATGATCACATCCGCCGGCAGGTTTTCACGCACCAGTGTCTCCAGGTAATCCAGCGCTTCACCCAGCGTATAGCCTTCCTTCAGGTCTGCATCGATCGTAATCGCGCGCACGCGGTTGTAACGGCTGAGCGACCGTGAATCCGCAAATTCATCGATGTGCACGAGGTTGGCGAGGGGGATCAACTGGTCGCTGCGGTCAGAACGGACATAGATATTCTCCATGTTGGTCGCCGTGCGCTGGCCGCTGCGTTCACCTTCGACGATCACATCATATTCTTCGCCGCCATCGATATAAGTCGTGATGCGGCGCGAGCCCAGCAAGGTTTCCAGCGTGCGACCGATGAACACAACGGTAACCCCCAGCTCGGCGGCGCGGTCATAATCGATGGCGATCTGGTAAAGCGGCTTGGTTTCCTTGTAGTTCCAGTCAACGCTCAGCAGTCCTGGGTTGTTCTCGTTGATTTTCTCCAGCAGGATGTCGCGCCATTCGGTCAGCTCCTTATAAGTGCCGCCGCCGATCACGAACTGCACCGGCTTGCCGCCACCGCCCGCAAAGCCCTGGCGCATGACCGGGGAGATTCTCACGCCGGGCAGGTCGGCCAGCTTGCCGCGCACTTCATCCATGATCACCCACGCCGATCGCCGCTTGCCCCAGTCCGCCAGAACACAAATGGCATTGCCGCTGTTGAAGCTTGCCCCGCTGCCGAAACCGCCCGGTGCGCGCACGATCAGCGCCTGCATTTCACCCTGTTCGACATAGGGCATCAGGTGCTTTTCAATCTCGTCCATATATTCTTTCATATAGGCGAAAGACGCGCCCTCCGGGCCGTTGACGGAGATGTTGAAGGCGCCGCGATCCTCGCGCGGCGTATATTCTTCCGGGATCGCTCGGTACAGCAGGACCGTTGCCGCTACAATTCCAAAAAAAGTGCAAACCACGATAACCGGGCGCGCCAGAAGGAAAGAAAGAACGGCGATGTGTTTCCTGCGGACTTTAATAAATCCGGAATCGATACGGCCCGTTAGTCCTTCGCTTTCATTCTCTTCCGGCGCACGGAGGATTTTCGAGGCCATCATGGGGGTGAGTGTCAGGGCCACAAGACCGGAAAACGAGACGGCTGCGGCGAGAGTGACGGCAAATTCCGAAAACAACCGCCCCACATCACCCTCAAGAAAAGTAATTGGCACAAACACGGCCACAAGAACCAGCGTCGTGGCGATAACGGCAAAGCCCACCTGCCGGGTGCCGCGATAGGCAGCCAGCAGCGGCGGTTCTTTTTCCTCGCGGATTCGCCGCACGATATTTTCGAGAACGACAATGGCGTCATCCACCACGAGACCGATCGCAAGAACAAGCGCGAGCAGCGTCAGCAGGTTAATCGTAAAGCCCAGCACATGGAGAACCATAAATGTCGCGGTAAGCGATACCGGGACGGCAACGGTCGGGATGATAGTGGCGCGCAGGCTTCCCAGGAATGCATAGATCACAAGAACGACAAGTCCCATCACGATCCCGAGCGTCATGTAAACTTCATGCACGGCCTTGTCGATGAAAACGGAGGTGTCATAGCTCACCTCGATCGACATGTCCTCGGGCAAGGTTTCGTTGAGGCGCGCCGCCTGTGCGCGCGCCTGTTTCGCGACTTCAATCGTATTGCCCGTCGATTGCTTGATAATGCCAAGACCGACGCGGGGGCTGCCATTGCCGCGGTACATCACACGGTTTTCAACAGTGCTTTTTTCCACACGGGCGACATCGCCTAAACGAATGAGATAGCCGTTTTCGCCGCGCTTGATAACCAGTTTTTTGAAATCGTCTTCATTGCGGAACGTACGGTCGATCCGCACCGTGAACTGGCGTTCAATCGATTCAAAGCTTCCGGCCGGAAGCTCGACATTCTCCGTCCGCAGGGCGCTTTCAATATCTTCAACGGTGAGATTGCGCGCGGCCAGCTGGTTGCGGTCGATCCATACGCGCATCGCGTAGCTTTGCCCGCCGCCCACGCGCACGCTGGCCACACCATCGAGAATGGAGAAGCGGTCGACTAGGAACCGCTCCGCGTAGTCGGTAAGCTCCATCGTCGTGCGGTTTTCGCTGATCAGGCTCAGCCAGATAATCACATCGTCGCTGGCGTCGACTTTCTGCACTTCCGGCGGGTCGGCTTCATCCGGCAGGTTGCCGACGATCCCGGCAATCCGGTCGCGCACATCGTTGGCGGCGGCTTCAATGTCGCGGTTGATGCTGAATTCCAGCGTCACGCGCGATTGGCCGTCGGAACTGGAGGATTCAATATAGGTAATGCCTTCGATCCCGGCGATCCGGTCTTCGATCAGCTCTGTAACGCGCGTTTCGACAATACTGGCCGAGGCACCGGGATAGGAGGTGTTGATGGTGACAACCGGCGGGTCGATATCCGGATATTCGCGCAGGGGCAGGCGCGTGAACGCCACGATCCCGAACGCAATCAGCAACAGCGAAATGACTGAAGCGAAAACCGGGCGCGTGACGGAAAAATCGGAAAGGAGCATTATTCTTTGCCTTCTCCCGTTCTTTCTCCGCTTGGCGTTGCTTTGTTCAGAATATCGGAAAGGCTTTCGCCGCCTTTTTCCTCGGCAATAATGTCTGCGGTCTGGCCGGGGCGGGCGGTCATTGTGCCGTGCGTGACGATCTTCTCGTTTTCCGCCAGGCCATTGGTGATTTCAACTTTGCCGGGCTGGCGCGTGCCGAGGGTGACTTTTCTTTTCTCGATGGCCTGTTGCGCGCCGACAACAAAAACATAATTGTTCTGGCCTTCGGGGATCAGGCTTTCTTCCGGCACAACAATTGCCGTGCGCGCGTTGCTGAACAGCTCCACGCTCATCAGGAGGCCGGGCTTCAGGATATGGTCATCATTCGCGAGAATGGCGCGGACGGTGATGGAGCGGGTCACGGTGTCGATCTGGCTGTCCAGGCTGGTGATCTCGCCCTTGAATTCCTGGTCGGGAAATTCTCGGGCCTTGGCGGTAACGGGTGTGCCGATCTTCAGGCTGGTGAGGAACACGGAGGGAACATTGAAATCCAGCTTCATCACGCTGTCGTCATCCAGCGTTGTGATTTTCGTTCCCGGCTGCATCAATGCGCCCACGCTGATATTGCGAAGCCCCACCACGCCGCTGAACGGTGCGGCAATCAGGAAGTTTTTCAGGCGGGATTGCACTTCGCGCAGGCGCGCTTGTGCAGAATCATAATCGCGCTGGCGTTGGTCGACGATTGTCTGTGGCGCCACACCGTCCTTGGCCAGAGATTTTATGCGGTCGAGTTGTTGTCTTGCTTCCGAAACGACGGCCTGCGCCTGGTCGAGTTGCGCTTTTTCCTCGCCGCTGGCCATTTCAATCAGCACATCTCCTTTTTCCACGCGCTGGTTGTCGGTGAAATTGATGGCGGTCACGGTTTGCGAAACGGTGGAGGTCAGGATGATGGTTTCGTTGGCCTGCAGTGTGCCAAGGGCTTCGACGCTGTCCGAGAGGGGCTCTTTTTTCGTGGCGGTCACGATGACTTTGGCGCTGGAGGGGCCTTTGCCGCCTTTTTGCGCCATGGCAGGCATTATAAAGAGCGAGAAAAGGGCGGCGGACAGCAAAAGCACACGGAAATTCTTCATATTCCATTCCTTTTTGGCGGGGGCGCTATCGAAACTATACGCAGATTGTAGTGATTTCCTGCGGCTAAAATACAACAATTCTGCCGTGAATACAGCCTGTTAAATCGCGCTTGCCGGGAAAAGAAAGCCATGCAAGTCTCTTTATATGACGAATGCCTCTCCCTCCCGCACGTTCCTCCATTGTCTCGTTTTTATATCCGGTCTCGCCGCCCTGTCATGGGAGACGCTGTGGCAGATCAAATCGACACTGGCCCTCGGCGTTTCGGCATGGGGAACGGCGCTCACGCTTGCCGTAACGATGGGCGGCATGAGCGCAGGCTCGCTGCTGATGGGCCAGGCGTTGAAAAACCGCGCGGTTGTCCGACCGGCACGCATTTATGCCGGGCTTGAATGGCTGATCGGTCTCAGCGGGCTTTTGATGCCTTGCGCTTATAAAGCCGTCGAGGCGCTCGATACATGGGCTTATGCGGCTATACCCGGCAACGGCACGATGATTCATATTATGGGTATTGCGGCGGCCATCGGCATTCCCGCTATATGTATGGGCGCGACCTTGCCGGTGCTGGGCTTGATGGCGCGGCAGCTTAAATCCTCCATCGCAGTTCTTTACGGGCTTAACACGCTGGGTGCAGCGGCCGGTGTTCTGCTCGCCGCGTTCGTTCTTATTCCTGCCTTCGGCGTCACGCATACGGCGCGGGTGATCGCCACGGTGAATATCGCGGTCGGGATTGCCGCGTGGCGTTTCGGCGCCGGTGAAAAAATTTCCGACGCGCCTGTGTCCATAAGATACGAACCTTATCTTGTGCCTTCCTTGGCGGCCCTGACCGTGTTCGTCACGGGATACGCCACATTCGTGCTCGAGGTTTCATGGTTTCGCTCACTCACCGCCGCTTTCCGCAGTACGACGGATGCATTTGCCGTGATGCTGGCATCTGTCCTGATTGCGCTGGGCCTTGGTGCGCGTTTAGCCACGATTTTAAAAATGGACAAGGCGCTGCTTGGTACATTGCTGAGTTGGGCGGGCATTCTTATATTCCTGGCGACGCCGATGATCGAGCGTTTCGATCTTGTTTCACGCAGCGATATTTTGTCACCGGCTTTCCTGGTTCTGAAATGGTTTTTCATGATGCTCTATGTGATCGGCGCACCGATGGTGCTGATCGGTATTGCGTTGCCGTCGATTTTGAACAGCCAGGATTCAGCGCGTAAATGGGGCGGGCTTTATGCGCTGAATGCGTTTTCTGCAATCGTGGGCTCGCTCAGTGCCGGATGGATTTTATTGCCCGCCATCGGTTTTGCGCGCAGCGCATGGCTGGCAGGCATACTGATCGCGGGGGCAGGCCTGATCAACGCCAAGCCCAGCAAGCGCCTTGTCCTGGGCGGGTTTGCAATTGCCGCGCTTCTGGTAGCCGTGGTGTTTGAATCCGGTGTCGGCCGTACGCGCGCGCAAGGCGGGTTTCACCGGCAAGACGGCAAATCCGGCAAGGTTCTGGACTCCTATGAAGGACCGGATGTCACCGTTTCCGCCGTCGAATACAGCAACGGCGAGCGTGTAATTATCGTTGACGGTTTCGTTGCCACCCAACAATCCTTGCCCGGAGAAACATTTTCATCGGAGCATTACATGGCCTGGATGGGGCATCTGCCGATGCTGCTGCACCCTGACCCGAAAAGCGCACTGGTGATCTGCTTCGGCACGGGCCAGACTGCGAATGCAGTGCGTAAGGAAAACCCACGCTCGCTTGATATCATCGACGTCAACCCGCGCATTTTCAAACTCGCGCATCATTTTGCATCGAATGAAAATGTCTTGGATGACTCACGTGTTTCAAAAATCGTGATGGATGGCCGCGCCTATTTACGCCGCACGGACAAAACTTATGACGTCATCACGCTGGAGCCTATGCCGCCGAATTTCTCCGGCGTGAATGCGCTATATTCGAAGGAATTTTACGAATTCACCGCGCAAAGGCTTGGTCCTGACGGCGTCATCGCGCAATGGGTGCCGTTCCATATCGTTGCGCCCCGCTACAGCGCTTCGATCGCGAAAACTTTCCAGAGCGTTTTTCCCAATTCCATCCTCTGGATCGACCCGCCGTCGAAAACGGGAATTCTCCTCGGTTCAAAAAATAAAAAACGGGATCTTGCAAAATCATGGCCGGGGTTTGCGCGGGGCATCAGGCGCGATCTTTCCGAAAATGAAGTGAAGGCCGCCATTCTTCTCGATCCAGAAAAACTGGGCGATTATGCCGGCTACGGCGAAGTTGTTACCGACGACAACCAGCTTCTGTCCTATGGCGACGCGGTCTATCAATGGCACCGCTTCGCGCACCTGGAAGAGGAGAATTTCGACCTGTTAGAGCGGGTAATTCTCGAAACTCAGCCCCGTCCGCGATAAGGCTGGACGCCCTGTTTGGGGATCCAGACATCCGCCGGTTTCAGCCCGGTCTGATAGAAAACATCAATGGGAATGCCGCCGCGCGGGTACCAATACCCGCCGATCCGCAGCCATTGTGGCTGAATGGCATCGACAATGCGCCGCGCGATTGAAACAGTGCAATCTTCGTGGAACGCGCCATGATTGCGGAACGAACCCAGGAATAATTTTAGCGACTTGCTTTCCACCAGCCATTCGCCGGGGACGTAATCAATTGTTAGGTGTGCAAAATCCGGTGCTCCTGTAATGGGGCAAAGTGATGTGAATTCCGGCGCTGTGAAACGCACGGCATATGTGACATCTTTTTGCGGGTTCGGCACGCGCTCCAGCGTGGCGTCGTTTGGTGAATCCGGCAGATCGCTTTTCCCGCCCAGCTGTGTTAGCCCGTCATAAATCGATTTTGTCATGCTTCATACTCCCCGTAAATTTCCCCACATCAGCACATGCAGTTGCGGCAATACGATCGCTTCATTCCATCTGTCTCTTGTTACTTTATCTGCCAGCCAGCGCATACGTTCCATCAACGCGTTGGTATCAATGGGTTGCGGCGGTAGCGCAGAATTTCCCGGCTGCAGGTACAAAGGCAATTGCGGATGTTTTTCTGCAACTGTTTTCGCGTAGCGGTAATCCTCATCATCAAAAATCACGATCTTCAGCGCAGTTTTTGTATTGCTCCCGGCGGCGTTCGCGCACGCGGCCAGAATATCCCAGTCTGTTTTCATTCCGCTGGAGGGTGGCTTGGGGCTGAGAGTTAGAACATCGAGATCCGCAAACCACTCCTGCGCGATGGAGCCCTGCGTCTCTAACGCAAATTTATAGCCTTTTGATTTGCCAAGTGTAATGAGCGGTTCCAAAGGCTGGGTCGCCGGGTTGCCGCCGGAAAGTGAAACTATTAAGGGCTTGCCGCCTGATAATTCATCGATACGCGCAAAAATTTCTTCCGCGCTCATCGATTTCCATTCATCCCGGTATTTGCTTTCAACGGCATACAGCGTATCGCACCAGCTGCAGCGGTAATCGCATCCGCCCGTGCGCACGAAAATCGTCGGCTGGCCGATCAGTGCGCCTTCGCCCTGGATCGTCGCTCCGAAAATCTCGCTGATGCGGATGGTTGATGTCATCCACGGTACTCCGCACAGGATCTGGGCGTCTCGCGCACGCGCACGGCGGAAACTTCCGGCCAGCGCGATTTGCACCAGTCGTAAAAATATTTGGCAAGGGATTCTGCCGATGTGCCGTCATCGCCAAAAATATCGTTGAGGTGACGGTGATCAACGGTGCCGTCGATATATTGCTTCAGCGCGTCCAACTCGCGGTAATCACGTACAAAGCCGTGCTTGTTCAGCTTCTCGGCGCGCAGTTCCACCTCGACAATATAATTATGCCCATGCATACGCGAGCAGGGGTGATCGGCGGGCAGGTCCGGCAGGATATGCGAAGCCGAAAAATAATATTCCTTGGAGATTGTAAACATTACGCGGCCTTTTCCTGTTTTGATACGGCATCTTTCCAGTAGTCGCGATCCTGGTATTCGGTGGGGTCCGGCACGCCCGCCAGTTCAAACGCTTCGCGGCGCTCCACGCAGGTGCCGCATCGCCCGCAATGCTGTGCGCCGCCTTTGTAGCAGGACCATGTCTGCGCAAAAGGAACGCTGAGTCTAGCTCCCTCGGAAACAATTTGAGCTTTCGTCATGTCCAGAAACGGCGTGTAGAGTTTAATCTCCGATAATCCCTCCAGTGCATGATTCTGCATTTCCTCGAACGCATTCACGAAGCCGGGGCGGCAATCGGGATAGATGAAGTGATCGCCGCCGTGAAACGCCGCCGCGACCATATCGGCTTTCTGCGCCGAGGCGATGCCATACGCAATCGACAGCATGATGGCGTTGCGATTCGGCACGACGGTAATCTTCATCGATTCTTCCGCGTAATGCCCGTCCGGCACCGCGACATCATCCGTCAGCGCCGAACCCGACAGCGCCCGGCCGACAGTAGAGATATCGATAATGGAATGCGGCACATCCAGATTTTTGGCGCAGGCGCAGGCACAATCCAGTTCCTTGACATGGCGCTGCCCGTAATCGAACGACACCAGTTCCGCAAGGTTTTGATTTTGGGCTATTTTATAAGCCAGCGTGACGGAATCAAGTCCGCCGGAGCAGATGACGATAGTTTTCAAAGTCGGTTTCCTTGTTTTGTTGACCGGGTAGGCTGCGACCGGTATGGCGGTTATATAGCAGGCGGCTTTGAAAAATTCAACTTTTGGCGATTCTCCAAAATATTAAAGCCGGACCCGCGTCAGCAGGCCCGGCTTCGATATAAATTAAGGGGCTGAAGTAGCTAAGACCCGTTAAAGGGTATAAAAATGGCTACGATGTACGAACGCAAAAGCAGACTGACACCCCGGCAGCAGGGACGCTTGATTGATTATTTCGTGGCAGGCACAACAGCC
>Ga0247727_10008239_pt1 | contig 19428 bp, 16 predicted proteins | sample WisWelCaveWW1625_FD_202498 | JGI IMG/M metagenome (GOLD analysis project Ga0247727, IMG submission 202498) | Biofilm microbial communities from Wishing Well Cave, Virginia, United States - WW16-25 | ecosystem: Environmental > Aquatic > Deep subsurface > Groundwater > Cave microbial mat | place... | reverse complement strand
GGGATATCGATCTACGTCAAAACTCTGGCCAAGGAATTCAAGAAAAGGGGCCATGTGCCTCTGGTCGTTTCCGCCGGCGGGGAAATGGTCGAGACGTTGTCATCTTTAGGCGTAGAACATGTGACGATGGATATCAAAACTAAATCCGAATTGAGTCCTAAAATTTATCGTGCCTTAGGAAAATTGTCGCGGTTGATCCGGGAACGGAAGGTCGATGTGGTCCATGCGCAGACGCGCGTGACGCAGGTGATGGGGACATTCCTCGCGAGGATGACCGGGCGGCCGTACGTCTCGACCTGTCACGGTTTTTACCGTCCAAAATTTTTTCGTAAAATTTTCCCCTGCTGGGGGCAGGGGGTCATCGCGATTAGTATCCCGGTGGTCGATCATTTGAGGCGTGACCTGAACGTTGACGCAAACAAAATTACATTGATCCACACGGGATTAGATATTCATGATTTCCCTCCTATCACCGAAGAGATCAGAGAGAAGCGACTTAGAGAAATGAACATCGTTGGACGCCCGGTGATCGGGATCATCGCCAGGCTGGTTGACATTAAAGGACACGATGTCTTAATTAAGGTCATGAAAAATATCGTTGCCCGGTACCCGGCGGCAAAACTGCTGATTGTCGGGCAGGGGAAGCGCGAGACCTATTTAAAGCAATTGGTCAGTTATTTGGGGTTACAGGAACATGTTTATTTTTATCCGGTCGTCAACAAGACGGCGACGATGCTTTCCTTGCTGGACATTTTTGTCATGCCTTCGCTGGAAGAGGGGCTGGGGATTTCCATCATGGAGGCCCAGGCTGCGGGGCTGCCGGTGGTGGCTTCCCGGGTGGGCGGGATCGTCAATTTAATCGAAGAGGACAAGACCGGGGTCCTGGTTGAGCCGGGTAACGTCGATGAGCTTTCGCGGGCGGTCATCAGGCTATTGGCTGATCCTATGAAGGCGCAGGAATTTGGCCGGCGGGCCAGGATTTTTATTGAAGAAAAATTTTCCGCAAGTCAGATGGCCGAGGCGACGCTGAGGTTTTATACGGCGCATATAAAGGATCATTAGCTCTCAGCCATCAGCTGTCAGCTATCAGCTTTTAGCTGACAGCTGATGACTGACAGCTGAAAGCTTTAAGAAAGTAATCCATGCAAAGAATTCTCGTCATTAACGTCAACTGGCTGGGCGATGTTATTTTTTCCGGACCTGTGTTCAAGGCCCTCAAACGCCAGTTCCCCGCGGCCCGGGTGGCGTGTCTGGCAGTTCCGCGCGTGCGAGAAATCTTAGAGATGATCCCGGCCGTTGATGAGGTCATTCTTTACGATGAGAGAGGAGCGGCGGGAACGCCGTGGGCTAAATGGGCGTTGATCCGTTCGTTACGAAAAAGAAATTTTGACGCGGCTTTTTTGCTGCACCGTTCTCTCACCAGGGCCTTGTTGGTTTATCTGGCCGGAATCCCCGTCCGTGTCGGACAAGACGCGAAAGGGCGGGGCTTTTTGTTGACGCATAAGGTCGTTCCCTTACCCGCGACCGCGCACCGTTGCGACCACTATTTGAATGTGGTTGAATCTTTTGGCGTCAAGGTGGAAGACCGTGTTTGTGATTTGAAAGTGGATGCTGTCGCGCAAGAACAGATGGAAGCCATTTTGGCCCCCAAAAACGTGGCGCGTAACGACGAGTTGATTTTGCTCAACCCCGGCGGCAATTGGGATCTGAAACGCTGGCCGAGGGGAAATTTTATCGACCTGGCGTATCAATTGAATCGGAAATTTCCTGGAAAAGTGATTGTCTCCGGCTCCGCGCAAGATAAAGATCTGCCCGCGGCAATTTGTCGTAAGGGCGGCCAGCGGTGTGTCGATCTGTCCGGACAGCTTAACCTCAAACAGCTGGTGGCGCTGATGCGTCGCGTCAGGGTCGTTGTTTCCGCGGATTCCGGGCCGCTGCATCTGGCCAACGCCGTGGGCACCAGTGTCGTCGGTCTGTTCGGGCCCACTCGCCCCGAGGTGACTGGGCCGCGGGGTCGCGGAAAAATCCGTATCCTGCAAAAGGACGTGGGCTGTAACCGTTCGCCCTGTTACAACCTGGCCTGCCCGGATAACGTCTGCATGCAATCGATTGGCGTTGAGGAAGTCCTCCATGAAGTCTTTGCCTTGCGAAATTAAAAAAATCCTGATCATCTCTTTGAGCAATATCGGAGACATTATTTTGACGTTTCCGGTCATGGACGTCTTGAAGAATCATTTCCCGGCGGCCAAGGTGTCGGTCATGGTCGGCCCCAAGGGTGAATCGCTATTTGTGGGGAACCCGCATTTTAAAAAAGTTTATATTTTTCAAAAGAAAACTTCGGTCAGAGAGAAGTTGTCTTTGATCTTTGACCTGCGGCGGGAAGGTTTTGATCTGGTGGTTGATCTGCGCCACACCGCGATCCCGGTCTTGATGGGGGCACGGTATCGAACAGCCATTTGGCTGAACATCGACCGTCGCCGGCATAAACGTTTTCAGCATTTGGACCGTTTGAATTCGGTTGTCCCTTTTACGGAATACCCGCGGCAACAATTTTGTTTCAAGGGCGAACCAACGGATGAAAAAAGTGTGCAGGGATTCTTGAAGGATTCAGAGCAGCGCCTCGTGGTCGTGAGCCCCGGCGCGGCCGCGGAATATAAAAGGTGGCCGGAGGCGAGCTTTGTTGAAGTTTGCGATCGATTGGTGGAACAAACCGGCGTTAAGATTGTTTTCGTGGGCGATCACAACGATGTCCCGGTCGCCGAGCGGGTCAGCCGGGGGATGAAAAGGCCCTCTTTGGATTTATCCGGAAAAACGACGCTCCCGCAACTGGCCGCCATTTTAAGACGCGCTTCTCTGGTGCTTGCCAACGACAGCGGGGTCATGCACATGGCGAGTTATTTGAATATTCCGACACTGGCGCTGTTCGGCCCGACGGATCCGAATCAATACGGGCCCTGGAGCGACCGGGCGGTTGTTGTCCGAAATAATTCTTCTTGTCCGGCTTGTCAGATTCCAAAGCGGGAGCTAAAACATGATTGTATGAGAAGCATTCTGCCCGCCGAAGTTTTAGAAAAGATAAGTCCCCTGCTCAAGGATATTTTATTTTAAACCAATTTCGGACGCGCGTCCCAAATTGGCCATGCCATCCTTTCTGAAATCGTTTTCTTATTGGATATTCTACGCCCGCCGATTTAATTTTCGTATGCTATAATTTAAGCGCAATTTAGTATTAGTAGAAATATTCATCTTTTTAAGGAATCTCATGAAAATCCGTTCCAAAATTTTTCGGTTTATTGTCATTTCTGTATCAGGTTGTTTTATGACAACGCAGACATTGCCATCGGTCGGTTTTGCCCAGGTAACCGATATTTCCGGTTCGATGTCCCTCAATCTTCCCATCCCCGGCACAATGGTCAGTCCCAGCGCCGGTTTTGTCCCGCCGATGTTAAGAGGCTTAAAAATTCATCCCGAAAATCCCTTGCGGTTTGATTTTATCGTTGATACCGGAGATTCTAAAGTCGAAGGAGATGAACTCAAAAAGGAATCCGAGAAGCTCATCAAATACTTTATGGCTTCTTTGACAGTGCCCGAGGATGATCTGTGGGTGAACCTTTCGCCGTATGAAAAAGACCGTATCATCCCTGAAAAATTCGGCCAGACGGAAATGGGCCGGGACTTGTTGGCGCAGGACTATTTGTTAAAGCAGCTGACCGCGTCACTGATTTATCCGGAAGAGGGTTTAGGGAAAAATTTCTGGGACCGGGTCTTTAAGAAAGCCTACGAGCTTTACGGCACGACGAATATTCCGATCAACACCTTTAATAAAGTCTGGATCATCCCCGACAAAGCGGTTGTCTATGAAAACAAAGACACGGCGTTTATCATGGAGAGTCATCTGAAAGTCATGCTCGAAGGCGATTATCTGGCGTTAAGTCAGAACCTGAATAAGAAAGAATTTGGGACCGATAAACTCCCCGAAACGGACGTCAAGCAGATCAGTGATGTTTCCTCACAGATTGTTAAAGAGGTCATCCTGCCGGAAATTGAGAAGGAAGTTAATGAGGGGGAAAATTTTTCTTTGTTGCGGCAGGTTTATCAATCGCTGATCTTGGCCACCTGGTACAAGGAGGTTTTAAAGGAGTCGGTCCTTAATAAAGTTTACGCAAACAAAAATAAAATTAAGGGTGTGGATGTCGAAGATAAAGACATCCGGCAGAAGATATATGAGCATTACCTGAGGGCGTATCAGAAGGGAGTTTATGATTACGTCAAAGAGGAAAACGATAAGTATTTGAACGCCCAGGTTGCCCGGCGGTATGTTTCGGGGGGAGTGTTGTTTTCTAATTTGAAAGATCCAAAGACACTGATAAGGATTAATTCAGCAGACGACGCAGCGGTTGAAAACACAATACATGGAAGAGATTTCGTCATCGCCTCAAGTTTAAAACGGATGTATACGGTGAGAGAACATAGGGATTACGAGATGGAACTTGGGATAGCTGATATCTTGGAGGCCACGGCTAATGAGTTAAATCAGGGAGAAATTAAGGTTCAAAAGAAAAGAAAAAAGGTTCCAACTTGGGATGGAAAGTTTGAAGAAATCGAGTATTGGGATTTTGAAGAATATGTTAGAGCGCACGATGGAGAGGTTAAACATAGCCATGGGCGGATGTACTTTGATCAACGGGATATTTTAAGATTCATCGATAAGCGCATCGGTGCAAAAGATCCAAAGCATAAGAAAGGTCATGCCGGCCGAGGGAAATACCAGCGTGCCATCTACGCTCCGGATGAGTTTGTGGGAGAACATGAAGCCTACGAATTGGAGGCGAAGGAGAATTATTTTCTTGAGAAAAGGATAGTGACGCAAGTGGACATTGAGAATGGCCTTCTTGGTGCAAAAGTTCAGCAGTGGGCCAATGATCAAGTGGTGGATATCCACGAGCGAGGAAGACGACAGGGGGAATTAATTGATATGGATTATCGCATTGAGCACGAAGCGATGCGAGTTCAGGCAGAGGCGGTGAGAAGGGCCTTTGCGTTGGCAGACACAGATGAGAAAAAGAAACAATTAATCATCCATGCGATTGAAGCTGTCAGCTATGATAGGTCAGATTTAATAGAAGAGTATGGGAAAGGAAAGATTTCCGAAGTACTTTTGCCATTAGTGAAGATCCTCAAACCAATTTTTTCTAAGACCATCGATGAAGAGATGGATTTATATCATATGGTTTTCGATAAAAGAGATCAGAAGGGAAAAGAAAACAAAACGCCGTATCAGGTGGCGGGAGACATAGTACGAGACAAACAAAATGATGGTGGTTTGGGTTTCCCATGGGACGCTTTATATCCGTATCATATAGGAGGAAAGGGCGTCTGGACCGTTACTTCTTCAGAGGGGCTGGAAGATAAATTTTTGCCAATCTTAAAAATAAAGTTTCAGGGAAAGGTTTTGAGATTCTCTTATAAAGAGGCTGACCCAGATCACCTTCGCTCTCTCATAACAGATTTTATAATAAAAAATTTACCCGGTTTTCCAACGACCATGATAGCCAGGCAAAAAGAAGATAGATTTATACATTATGTTTCTGATTTACTGGCTTTTATGTGTGGAGTAGACGCAATCACCACGGCAGCTCAGGAAGTCGTCATTAAATATCCTTGGGCAATCCAAGAAATTTCAATCCTTAGCCCAAGTGATAACCCTCGCATTCAACGGCACGAAACTGTGCAGCAAAATCAGGCTAACGATGTTTTCGACATCACCATCGCCCGTAATGGTAACGAGGAAAAGACCGTTTCTGAACAGACCTTAGAGGAGCAAGAAACTAAAGGTAATTTAACCACTCAGTCAGAAATACAAGCTAAGAGAATAGTCGAGATGGCCAAGCAAAGATTCCCAGGATTGATGGCAGCAAAACCAAAGGACATAGTTCTAATTGATGATCCCAAATTAGATAGTATGTTTAGAGAATATTTGCAAAGAGAAATTATCGATGAAAAGAATTTCTGGGAGGCTTACCCTAATCTTTGTCGGATTTTCTTTGAGGATACCCTGGAGATGAGATTAATCAAAGCATATTTGGTGAATAATCCGCACATGCGTTTTATCATTTTGGAGCGATTGCCACCGCCTGCTTATGGCAATATAAACCCACTATCGGATTTTGAGGAAAGCCGGGCTTTTGGGGGTGAGAAGTTTCTTGATCAACATACTTCATTCTCTATAGGTCTAAAGCCGGAAAGTTGGGCGGCCGCTGAAGAAAAGGCAAAGGCATATTTTGAAAATAGAAGTAAATTTACAGAAGAAGAGTTGATTGGAAAAGAATTAAAGCTCATTGTGGGGATAGCCGACCGGAGGGGGGAAATTCCTCAAAGCAAAATAAAATTCGATGTTACCCATAACCGACGAATTTTTATTCCACTCCCGGATGGGAGACTGGTGACAATTAAGTCTATCGGACAATTGGGAAAAAAACATTTGGCTCCATTTTTCTATAGAGAAAGTACATTTTGGGGTGCTCTGAGAGAAAAGGGGATAGCCAATATGATATCTTTATCGTTTTCTGAGTGGGAAAAAGGAGAGTATCCGCAGCAATTAGGCTGGCGGGTACTCCATAATCTCCCGGATGGATACGGTGAACTCAAAAGTAGTTATGAGCTTTCCGGGGAAGAAGATACAATAGTCCAGACTTATGAAATATCCCTTGGCGCCGATCGGTTTAATGATTTGCCAGGAATTGCCCAGGATATTTCCGCGATAAATAGATTAGCATGGCAGGTGTCGTATAGTCTGAGCCATTTTTACAATCAAGAAATAATCTTGAGTCCACGTGAAATGATGGAACGTAGATTAAAAAGGTTAGGAAGAACTCTGGCTAGGCAGGTCAATAATGGACAGACTCAGGAGACATTGCATGAACAAGATCCTTCTTTTGCCGATGAATTGTCGGATGTTAATGAGTTATTTGATTTTAGAAAAGAAGGGAAAGAACACGGGATAGAAATTATTAAATATATACGGGAGAATTTTGAAAATGGATATCATATTATAAAAAGTATCTGGGGTAAGAGCGGTCGATACCGATCTAAATTGCTCCCAGGTCTTTTCGAAACTTTTGAGCTGTTTGCCAGTGGTTACGTTGATGCTTTAAATGAGGAGCTTCTTAATATTTGGGCCCAAGAGTTGAATAAGGAAAATAACTATATTTATTCGTTGATTGTGAGTGAAGAAATTATTGATAGTGTTACAAATGAATGGATAACAAGAAATTTGAAATATAAAATGTATGAGAAATTTGTGGAATTGATCAAAAATAAATTGACGGAGAAAACGCAGCAAAAAAAATCCGGGGTAATTGCGGACAGCCGATATCAGGATAATGGCAAGGCCTTGCCATCGGCACAGTCTGACGGTTTAGATGTAGAAGGGGGTATTGACTTTACTCCCCAGAACCTCAACCTCCAAACCCAGGGCGAAGGAATTCAAATCCCCCAACTCAACATCGACCCCGCCGAGTTGGAGCATATGGATATCGAAGGTTTTTCACCGATCATTTATGGGATCACTCCCGTGACAAACTTGCCGCTGCTGATCGGCGTTGCGGATGATTGCCAGGAAGACGATCCTTCAGATCATTCTCCGGACAAAAAGAAACGTAAGTGCCCTGAAAATGTTCCCATCCCACCGACAGCCACCAAGAAATCGGATACGAAATGGTTATAGCAAATTAGCTCACATAAGAAGTGATTGAGAACATGAACAACCGGTTGACATCCAGGGAGGCCTATATTATATTTAAGTCATGCCAGAGCTTTCTTCTTTTGTGTGGAATGCTGACAAAGAATATCTGAATATTCAAAAGCATGGCGTCGATTTTGTTGTAGCGGCCAAGGCCTTTAAGGATCCTAAAAGAAAGATTTTCGTAGACGGCAAGCATAGCCAGCGGGAACAAAGACTTTTTTGTATCGGGAAGGTGGCGGGAAGAGTTCTAACCGTCAGATTTATTTATCGTGCCGGGAATATCCGTATTTTTGGGGCAGGTTACTGGAGAAAGGGGATAAGTTATTATGAAGAAATATAAGGATTCTGATTTGCCGATGGGAAAGTTAACGAGAATTCCGGATTTTTTGCCCCCCCCAGATCAACTCGTGATTCCGGAAGAAAATATTGCCGTGACCATTACGTTGACAAAATCAAGTTTTGAATTTTTTAAAAAAAAGGCCGAACAGTACCATACCCAATACCAGAAAATGATCCGAGAATTGGTAGACAGATATGCCAAGCAATATCAATCCAATTGAAGAATTGACTTTACCAGGGAGACCTTGCTCGGCACCAGGATAAACTGTTGAACGCTGTTTGTTCATTAAATAGAACGCTGGGGTCACTAGGTTTTTTAAAGCAACGTTGAGAAATAAATGCCTCAAAATCTTTTTGAGAAAGTAAAGACTTGTCTAAAACCGCGCGATTTGGCCCCGCTCATCCACGAAACTTTTTCTCACCAGGAAACCGCCCGGCTGATGGCCGCGGAGGGCGTTTCTTACCCCGGTGTTCGGATTGAATCTGTCCCACACGAGGACTTGACTTTGGATTGGGCCGAAGATGCTTTGAAGAATCCCGCCGTTTTGTCCGGCTTGACCCGTGCCCTCGATAAAGCGCATGAGAAAGATATCCAAGAGATGCGACTTCTTTCGATAGATGGGATTGAGCGGATGATTGAACTCATCCCGGGAATTTATCGCCAGCGCAGAGTCAGTGGGTTTCTTTGGGCGCTCGTGAGAGACGAGCGGCCTGAGACCGTGACGTTGGTGAGACGATTCCTGGAAGTGTTTTACCGGTTTCTTGAAAAACAGGCCCGGGAATTTCAAAAATTTGAAAAGTTTGAAAGCCATTTATCCGAAGGCCGCCTTAATAAAGGAGAAACGCAGAAAATTCGGCAAATCCTTTCTGACCTTATCGCGGACAACAAGGAACTCAAAAAGACATTGGAAAGGGAACAAAAAGATAAAGACAAAAAAGATAGATAGATTGAAGATTTAAAGAAGAGGGCGCAGGACCGGGAACAGGAACTGATTTCCGTTAGGAACGAATTGGCAGTGTTGCGCAAGGAAATGGCCCGCAAAGACGCGCAGATTCTCGAATGGGAACAGAAAGCCAAAACCATTTCTAAAGAGGAGGAAGCATCGTTGCGCCGGCGCGTTCATGATTTTGAGCGTAATGAGCGAAAGATGATTTACGAGATTGCCGCTTTGAATGAAAGATTGACTGCGGTCCTGGCCGAGGGCCAGGCCAGGGACGCTCAGTCCCGTGACCTGGAAAGACAACTCGGGGAATCGCGCCTGGAAAAGGAACGGTTGGAAAACAGATTGAAGGAACTTTTGGCTCAGGCGGCCGTTAAAGAGTCCCGCCCGGTTCCCGCGCAGTCTTCGCCCCCGCGTAAAGCCAATGGCCGTCGTCTGGGGGTCTTTGTGGATATGCGCAGTCTCGGACAGGCTTCCCGGCGCCTGCAGCAGAAAATTGATTTTAAGAAGCTTTTGGATTTTATCGTTCTTGACCGTTATCTCGTCAAAGCGGTCGCTTATGTCATGGCGAATCCGGAAATGGATAATAGCCGCTTTGGGAATATGCTGGAGCAAAGAGGGTTTCAGGTGCGTTCCCGCAATCTCGTTCGGTTGCCGGATGGATCGTATCAGGGTAACTGGGGCGCGGGCATGGCCACCGATATCATCCAGCAGGCGGAGAAAATGAATCTGGATATCGTTCATCTGGTCAGCGGAGACGCGGATTTCGTGGATCTGATCAAATTTTTAAAAGCGAAAGGGGTGCGGGCGGAGGCGTCCGGGTTTGAGATCAATTCGGCTGCGGAGTTCATCCAGGCGGCGGATGAGTTTGTGGTCTTGGATACTCAAGTTTTGAGGGATCCTCTTTTGAAATCATAGACAAAATCGCCCGAAAAATTTATTTTTGAGATTTGACAAAATGGTCATCGGAGTGTATACCTTAATCAAGATGAAACGATTCCTAAAAATAATGGCGATGTTTACCGGGGTTGCCGTAGTTGCGACAGCGCTATTTTGCTGTTGCCTGGAGCGATTGGCGATCGCTATGCCGGCCAAAGCGTCCTGCCATGGAGAGGCACAGGCGGACAATTCTGCATCTCATGAGCCGGCGAAATGTGATTGTCATCGGGAGATAAGTTCCCTCCCAGATAGAGTTTCCAATATTTCATCGATTGAATTTTTTAAAATAAGTTTACTGCAACTTTTTGATGTCGTTACGACAACGGTTTCGCCAACGGCATCCCATTCGACTTTTCTTAGTCAAGGCCCGCCACCAGCCAACTACGCCTCTCTGGCGGCTGATCTTAAAAATCCCATCCTGCGGGTTTAATTCTCTCCGTATTTCCCTTCCCTTTTCTTCTGTGATGAATTTGTTATGTTTGTTATTGGAGAATCTCTAGGTTTGGTGGATAATTTGACTTGCTTTTTAATTCAGTTACTCAAAAAAGAGAAGACGAATTTAACCTTTTTTGAAGTGGTATAAGTTTTGAGATGTCAGTAGAAAGGAAGACAGTATGCGATTAAGAAAAAGAATTCTCTTTATTTTTGCTTTTTTATTATTTTTTTTCGGACAAAACAGCTGGGCCGAAGAGAACGTCACGACGCTCGGTGAATTGTTAAAAATATCCGCCGCGCAAAACCGTGAACTGGCGGCGGCTAGAGAAGAGTTAAAAGCCGCGCGCGCGCGCGTGCCCCAGGCCTCGAGCCTGCCGGACCCAACAGCCGGTTACGCGGTGATGGGCAAGATGCTGGAAACGCCGCTCGGACCGCAAAAGGATATTTACGAATTCGAGCAGATGATTCCCTTTCCCGGGAAATTGGTCGAGAAACACCGCATGGCTAAGGCTGAACTCTCGGCCGCTCAGGCGCGTTTGAATAGAACGGAGCAGGAAGTGGTTTTGAAGGTCACGGAAACGTACTATGACCTGTACGCGCTTGGCGCGGCCCTCGAAATCACCGATGAGGTTTATGAACTGCTTAAAAATATCGAGAGCATTACCCAGTCACGATACTCGAGTCAACAAGGTCAGCAGACAGAGGTCGCCCGCGCCCAGATCGAAGTTTCCGAAACGTTAAAAAAGATTTTGATCCTGCGCGAGCAAAAAGAAACGTTGAAGGCCATGCTTAAATCACTTTTAAACACCTGCGCCTCTTTTGAATTAGGGAAATTAGAAAAGCCAGTTATCACCAAAGAAGAAATTAAATTGGAAGATTTATTGGCGGCCGCGCGAGAACATCGGCCGGAGCTTTTAGAAAGCCGCGCCGAGTTTAACCGCGACACTCACGCGCGCGCGCTGGCCAAATATGAGAACGCGCCGGATATTTCCGTCGGGTTTCAATACACCCGGATCGGAGAAGGCGATACCAGCGACCCTAACGACGGGCGCGATGCCTGGATGATTCCCTTGAAAGTGACCTTACCCCTTTGGCAAAACCGCATCGGCGGGGCCATCGGGGAAGCAAACAGCAATTTTAAATCCAGCGAAGCGAAGCTCAAGGAAACCGAAAATCTTTCCGAGTATGAGGTCAAAAGAGCGTTTTACCGTTTTACGTCGGCGCGTCAGGTGGCCGAACTTTATGAGAACGCCCTTGTGCCCCAGGCCAAGGTGGCGTTTCGTTCTGACCAGGCCGGGTATGAGGCCGGACGCACGGATATTTTAAATTATCTCGCTTCAGAGCGGATGTATTTAAATAGCAATGTCGCTTATTATCAGGCGATCGCCGATGTCGCCAAAAGTTTCGCGGCGTTGGAAAGGGCGGTTGGTTTTGATTTTAAAAAAGATAAATCTCCGGAAGGAGGTGCGCGATGAATCCTTTTAAGAAAAAGATAGTCATTATTGTTTTAGTCGGGTTCGCTGTGGGAGGGACATTATTTTTATTGAAAAATAAAATGACCTCACAAACACAGGGAACAAGCAGCCAGAAGAAAGATATATACTACTGCCCCATGCATCCAACGTATACCAGCGACCGCCCGGGGACGTGTCCGATTTGTAACATGAATCTGGTGAAAAAAGAAGAAGCCCCATCCGGCGGTCAGGCTGGCCAACCGACAACAAAGAAGCAGGATATTTGTGTTATGCATAACTGTCCGCACATGAAAGACGGTAAGCCCTGCCCAATGTTGGTGGTGGGTAAAGAAGGAGAGGCAATCGATTGCCCGGTTTGTAAAAAGCGTTTGTCTTCGGAGAATTCTGAGGTTATGCCAGCGGCCAAAGTCTCGCCGGAAGGCTACGCGGCCATTCTTTTAACCCCTCAGAAGCAGCAGATGATTGGGTTAAAAACCGCGCCGGTTCAGAAGAAGAAAATCGCGAAGAGCATCCGCGCCGTCGGCACGGTTGCCCACGATCCCGAACTTTATCAGGCGCAAGTGGAATTCATTGAAGCCATCTCCGCCTACAAACGCGCGGCGGAAAGTTCATTGCCGGAAATCGCCGACGGGGCCAAACGCTTGGTCGATGCCACGCGCATCCGTTTAAAACATTTCGGTTTAAGCGAGGCCATGATCGATGAGATCGCGATCTGGAAGGAAGCCGAGCACGGGTTACTTTTTGCGCATCCCGGCGATCCGGTGTGGATGTACGCGCAAATTTATGAGTATGAATTACCGTTGGTTAAAATCGGCCAGGAGGTTTTAGTGGATGTCCCGGCTTTGCCCAATGAAAAGTTTCAAGGTGCTATCCGTGCGATCGACGCCATGGTCGACGCGACAACGCGCACCACCAGAATCCGCGCGCAGTTGCAAGACCTCCAGGGGCATTTAAAGCCCGACATGTATGTTAACGCCACGATCAATGTGGATTTAGGGGAGGTGTTGACCGTTCCGCTGGAGGCGGTTTTTAGCACGGGAACCCGGCAGATTGTTTTTGTGGATAAGGGACAAGGTTTGCTGGAACCGCGCGATGTTGTGCTCGGTGCCAAAGCGGATAATGATTATGAAATAAAAAAAGGTTTAAGTGCAGGGGAAATGGTGGTGACCAGCGGAAATTTTCTGATCGATTCGGAAAGCCGTCTGAAGGCCGCGCTCGAGGGGATGTCGAGCGGGGGAGGGCACTCTCATGGACAATAGCGAAGGACGAAGGACGAGGGACGATGGACGAGGGACGATGGACGAGTCCAAAGAAGGCTTTATCGAAAAGGTCATTGAATTTTCCGTCCGCAATAAATTCATGGTCCTGATTTTTACCGCGGCCTTGATGGTCGCGGCGGTCTATTCGGTTAAAACTGTTCCGCTCGACGCGATTCCTGACCTTTCGGACACGCAGGTCATCATCTATTCGCGCTGGGACAGAAGTCCGGATATTATTGAAGATCAAGTGACCTATCCGATCGTCAGCGCCATGCTCGGCGCGCCCGGGGTCAAGGCCATCCGCGGATTTTCGGATTTCGGGTTTTCGTATGTGTACGTTATTTTTAAAGACGGGACGGATATTTACTGGGCGCGCAGCCGCACGCTCGAATATTTAAGTAAGATTACACCCCGTCTGCCCGAAGGGGTCAAGACCGAACTCGGGCCAGACGCGACGGGAGTAGGCTGGGTTTTTCAATATGCCCTGGTGGATAAATCCGGCAAGCACAATTTGCAGGAACTGCGCAGTTTTCAGGATTGGTCGTTACGTTACCATCTGCAGAGTGTTCCCGGGGTCGCTGAAGTGGCGTCTTTGGGCGGATTTGTCAAACAGTACCAAATCACCGTCGACCCCAACCGGCTGCTCGCGTACAACATTCCCTTACAAACGGTAATTGAGGCGGTCCGAAAAGGCAATGAAGAAGTGGGCGGCCGGCTGTTGGAGTTTTCCGGCGCCGAATACATGGTGCGCGGCCGGGGATATATAAAATCCATTTCCGATATTGAACAGATCGTGGTCAGTACGGACAAAAACGGAACGCCGGTTTTGGTCAAAAATTTGGCGACGGTTTCTTTAGGCCCCGACATCCGCCGGGGGCTGATGGATTTAGACGGACAAGGAGACGCGGTCGGCGGGACCGTGGTCATGCGTTTTGGCGAAAACGCACTCGCGGTGATTGATCGCGTAAAGACGAAACTCAAAGAGCTCGAACCCTCATTTCCCCCAGGCGTTAAACTGGAAATCACCTACGACCGCTCGGCGTTAATTTTACGGGCGATTGATACCTTGAAGCATCAGCTGGTTGAAGAAATGATCATTGTGAGTTTGGTGATTATCCTTTTCCTCTGGCATTTCCCGTCGGCTTTTGTGCCTATCATCACGATTCCCATTTCGGTGTTGCTGTCCTTTATTCCTTTTTATGGTCTTCATCTGACGTCCAATATTATGTCTTTGTCGGGGATCGCGATATCGATCGGGGTTTTGGTGGACGGCGCGATCGTGATGGTGGAAAACGCCTATAAGCGTTTGGAGGAGTGGATCGAGGGCGGAAAGAAAGGCGATTATCATAAAGTCCTTTTGGGGGCGATCAAGGAAATCGGCCCGTCGGTATTCTTTTCTTTGTTGGTGATCGCGGTGGCGTTTTTGCCGATCTTTACACTCATCGATCAAGAGGGACGACTTTTTAAACCGCTCGCGTGGGCGAAAAATTTGGCAATGGCTATTGCGGCGATTTTAGCGGTGACCCTTGACCCGGCGCTACGGATGATGTTTGTGCGCATGGAGCCGTTTAAATTTAAGTGGCCCTGGGCTTCCAAGGTTACGACCAATTTACTCGTTGGGACATATTACCCGGAAGAAAAGCATCCGATCAGCAAAGTTTTATTCAAAGTTTACGAGCCGGTCTGCCGTTTTGTTCTGCGCCACCGTAAGGGCGCGCTCATCACCGCGCTTTTTCTCGTTCTAACAACGATTCCGGTCTATTTAAAATTGGGTTCGGAATTCATGCCGCCGTTGTGGGAAGGCGATATCCTTTATATGCCCACCACCATGCCGGGAATTTCCGTCACCGAGGCGCAAAAACTTTTGCAGACTCAGGACCAGGTGTTAAAAAAATTTTTCGAGGTGGAAAAGGTGTTTGGCAAAGCCGGACGCATGGAAAGTTCCACCGACCCGGCCCCATTCTCGATGATGGAAACGGTGGTGCTGTTAAAACCCGAAAACCAGTGGCGCAAGGTGAACGGCTGGCTGGGCCCGCGGCGGATTTCTCACGAAGAATTGATCAATCAAATGGACCAGGCGCTCAAAATCCCGGGGACCACCAATGCCTGGACGATGCCGATAAAAAACAGGATCGACATGTTGTCCACCGGCGTGCGCACGCCGATCGGCATTAAGGTTTTGGGTTCGGACATTAAAAAAATTGAAGAGATCGGGACTCATATCGAAATGATTTTAAAAGATGTCAAGGGAACGCGCAGTGTGTTTGCCGAACGTGTGGCCGGCGGCTATTTTCTCGATTTTGATTTGAATCGCCAGGCATTGGCGCGTTACGGGTTGTCGGTGGCCGACGCGCAGATGGTGGTTTTGTCCGCGATCGGCGGCGAGCCGGTCACGACCACGGTCGAGGGCCGCGAACGGTATTCGGTCAATATTCGTTACCCTCGGGAGTTGCGCGAAGATATCGACCAGCTTAAACGCGTTTTGGTCCCCACGCCGTCAGGACAGCACATCCCCTTGGCGCAGATCGCCGACGTGGCCTTACGCTCAGGTCCGGCGATGATTCGCAATGAAAACGGGATGCTGGCCGGATACGTTTACGTCGATATCACCGGGCGTGATATCGGCACCTACGTCAACGAGGCCAAAGCGAAAGTCGCTAAGGAATTAAAATTGCCCGAAGGTTACGGATTATTGTGGAGCGGTCAGTATGAAAATATGCTGCGGGTGCGCGAACGGCTCAAGGTTGTCTTGCCGCTGACGATTTTTATTATTTGCGTGCTTTTGTATATGAACACCAAATCCATGGTCAAGACGGGGATTATTTTGCTTGCGGTCCCGTTTTCTCTGATCGGCGCGGTCTGGTTGTTGTGGATTTTGCATTACAATGTTTCCATCGCCGTTTGGGTGGGGATGATCGCGCTCATGGGACTCGACGCGGAGACTGGAGTTTTTATGCTGCTGTTTTTAGATTTATCCTACAACGACGCTATGCGTAAGGGGAAGATGAAAACCGAATCGGATTTAGAGGAAGCCATCGTCCATGGCGCGGTCAAACGCGTGCGCCCCAAGATGATGACGGTGATGGCGGCCTTCATGGGGCTTTTGCCCATCATGTGGTCGACGGGAACCGGGGCTGACATGATGAAACGCGTCGCCGCGCCCATGGTCGGCGGATTGGCGACGTCATTTCTCCTGGAGCTTCTGATTTATCCGGTCATTTATTTTATTTGGAAATGGCATTGGGAATTGAAAAAATCGCCTGGAATAATTGACAATCCACCTTTGGCTGTGGTAAAAGGGTAGCCATATCAACGGGGCTTTTAAGCTTCAGGGAAGGAGGGTGTGAAGGGACAGGTCAATCACGCGGCCCTGACGCTGTTGGTTAGGCATGACGTTGATCTAGGTCTGTGAAAATCATTTTAGTAAAAAATAATTTTTGAACGAAAACACTTAATGCTATTTTAAAAAAGGAGAAATAAATGAAAACTAGATTATTATTAGCTGCCGTATTTGTTTTAAGTCTCAGTGGAGTATCTTTCGCCGACCATCATGAAATGGGTGATATGAAAGCCGATGTCCAGGCCGCCGCCGATACCACCGTGCAGGCGGCTCAGGAAGTCGTCGCCGAAGCTGGGAACGCCGTTGCCGCCGTCGAAGTCGGCAACAAAATCTGCCCGGTCGAAGGCGGAAAGATTGAAGAAGGCAAATCAGCCAAGATCGAATACAACGGAAAGATTTACAACCTTTGCTGCGCGATGTGCTCCAAGGATTTCAATAAAGATCCGGAAAAGTACAGCAAGAAAGCTGAAGACGAAGCCGCGGCCGCAGCAAAATAGTTTTTAGCTTAGCTCATTGTTATAGAAAGTTGACGGGGACAGGGCCCTCTGGGGAGCTGTCCCCGTCGTTTTTTTGAAAGGAACCCTCCTTATGCCTGAGATTGACATCCATCTCCACCCCGCACTGGTTCATTTTCCCATTGCCCTTTTCCTTAGCGCTTTTATTTTTGAATTGTTAAGCCTAATTTTTAAGAATGAGAATCTGAAGAAAACCGCTTTCCAATTTTTTTTTATTAGCGACTGTGTTTACCCCGCCGACTTTTTGGTCTGGTTTCTGGGAGGCGCAGGAACATCACCTGTCGCATCCGGTTCTGGATATCCACCGCAATTTTGCGCTCCTGACGCTTTGGATCGCGATTTTGAGCCTGCCGTTTCTTTTAGCCACCTACAAAAGCCGGCCCAAGATCTTTACGGGTTTATTTCTCGTCGTTTTGACTTTGATCGTCGGTTCCGTTTCCATCACGGCCTACAACGGCGGCCGGATGGTTTATGAGTACGGGATCGGGATGGAGGCGGAGAAGTAAATCGGCTGTATTTTGCGTAGTATTACGTAGAATTGTCCGTAGGATTTCGGATTTATTTTTGGCGTGATCGAATCTATACTTAAACCAGAAATTAGAAAGGATGTCTGGCATGAAGAGTTTCCCAAGAAAAATAATAATCGCCAGCCTCGTGATCCCTTTCCTCACCGTTGTGTTTTTTTGTTGTTGTCTAGGCAGTCTTGCTTACGGCAATATTTTTTTAGCAGGTTTTCATCAAAATACCCAGGCTACGGATAGTCCGCAGCATTGTCATGCCAATTCGCAGGCTCACGATAAAAAATGTGGTTGTGATCAATTCTTAAGTATATCTGTAAACAAAGTCTCTGAATTCACGAAGTCAGACTTAGCGGCAGGAAAATTTTTCTTTCCCGATGCTTTGCTGAACGGATCAAGTCCTTCGTATTTATTCCTCGCTTATCGGTATCATTCTCCGTCAGAATTAGCGTTAAGTTCAGTTCCCCTTTACCTCAAGAACGCCGTTTTGCGACTCTAAACTACTCTCCCAAAATTCTCTGTTTTAATCATTCTTCCAGCCTTTTAATTTTTTTCTAAACCGGGATGAACCCGGAAAAGGAGTATTCCCATGAAAAAGTCTATGATGATTATTTTCATGACGTTATTAAGTGTTAGCCTAATAACGCCGATCTTTGCTGAAATGTATCAAAAGTCGCTGGGCGTTACGTATAAAATTATCGCCGGCTCGGTCGTTTCTGTCGATAAGGTGAAGAATTACTTCGTCGTTAAGGACAGTGAAACAGGCAAGCAGACAACTGTGAAAACAGATGCCGCGACCATTGCCTCCTTAACGGAAGGACAAGTTGTCCGTGTGACTTTACCACAAAGCGGCAACCTGGCTATCAAAGTCGTTAAGTAAGCTGAAGTGAAAGGAAGGGGCCAGTCCCCCCAATTGGTGACTGGCCCCTTCCTTTTTCCTCCGACGCCAGCCATAGAATTTTTTAAGGCCGTAAAAATTTATTGACAGAACTAAAGGCAATGTTACACTTGTAACATATAAGTTACATGAGGGCTAATTATGCAATTTCATTTATCTCCGTCCAATTTATTGAAATCAGAGACCAAGGTAAAGATTATCAAATTTATTTTGAAACACGAAGCCTTGATGAGCGAAAGAGAAATTGCTTCTGTTTTGAAGGTCTCCCATATGAGCGTAAATAGAACCATGCAGGAATTGGCGGCCATGAACATGGTTCATTACGTGACCGTGGGGAAGGCTCATCTGTGGAAAGTAAATCGCAAAAGTTATATGTATCGTCAGCTAGAGCAACTGATCAATAGTCTGGAAATTGTCCCCGATCCCTTGAAAGAACTCAAAAAAATAATTTTAAAACACCTACCCAAAGTATTCATCGAGAAAATCATTCTTTTTGGATCGATAGCCCGTGCGGCGGAGCAATCCGACAGCGATATCGACTTGTTTATTTTGGTTAAGAATGACGACAATCCAAAAAAGATAGAAGAAGCCATTGAGAAGCTGTCCTCGGAATGTTTTGAGGTCTTCGGAAATAGACTCTCGCCGTACATTTTGACCCAAGAGCAATACAAACAAAAGCAGGGGTTGAATATCGTTGCTGAAGTTCATAAGGGAATTCAAATTTATCCCAACGGAAGGGCCAGCCCATGACGCCAAAGTTTAAAACGCGCGATGTCGCCAAATCAAGTTACGCGAATTATCTCAAGCGCGCCGAAGAATGTTTTCATGCGGCCCAGAACTCATATCAGCAAGAAGAATGGAACGCCTCGGCGATCAATGCCATTCATTGCTGCATTGCCGCTTGTGATGCGATGTGCGTGTATTTCCTGGGTAAACGCCCCAGCGGAGAAGACCACAACGATTCAGCGGCGCTATTTAAAACCATCAAGGATACTGACGAAATCAATACGAATGCCAACCGCATT
>Ga0247727_10008238_pt1 | contig 19428 bp, 19 predicted proteins | sample WisWelCaveWW1625_FD_202498 | JGI IMG/M metagenome (GOLD analysis project Ga0247727, IMG submission 202498) | Biofilm microbial communities from Wishing Well Cave, Virginia, United States - WW16-25 | ecosystem: Environmental > Aquatic > Deep subsurface > Groundwater > Cave microbial mat | place... | reverse complement strand
GAATGGATTGCCAGATGGAGATGGCACAGGAATGGGTTGGTTTCCGGGCTATGCGATTGATGTCAACACCGGCGAACGTTTGAATATGGCCTTCGGCGAAAATTCCTGGCTGCCGGGAGACAATGGATCGGATATGCTTTGGAACCCGACCTCGAACTTTGCGGATGCAGTGGGTAATCCACTTTTCGGTGGAATGCATTACGTGTACACATTTGGTGTGGATGTGGACGGTTCCGGATCGACGGTATATGACGAAGGACTTTGGCTGAGGGAAATGTGGGACGATCCGAGTTCAACCGGTAAACAGGACTACTTCGATTCCTGGAGATCCTGCTTCTGGATTTTCGAGCCGTTTCTTGTGCCAAACCGCGATTTGCTGGAAACCGATGTGAAAATCTCGATGCGAATCAACAAACCTTACGAAATTCGGGTTGAAGACAATTCGAACGAAGGTTCGCCACTCTATAGATTTACAATTACCGAGCCAACCGTTGTAGCGGATGGGGCGCGCCTTGAGTCGGTTCTTGACCGCATCAACGTCGTTCCGAATCCATATTACGCTTACAGTTCGTATGAAACGTCCAAACTCGACAACCGGGTGAAAATTGTGAATCTGCCCGAGCGCTGCGCTGTCACGATCTTCAATATGCGCGGTGGGCTCGTCCGGAATTTTGTGAAGGACGATCCATTGACGTCGATCGAGTGGGATTTGAAGAATCACAAGGGTATTCCGATTGCGGGAGGCTTGTACATCATTCACATCAAGGTCGACATTGAAGGGACAGAACACGAACGAATCATCAAATGGTACGGTGGATTGAGACAGCCGGATCTTGACAACCTGTAACCAGAAACAGCAAACGTTATGAAAAGAAGGATAAAAAATCTCGTTTTGACTGCCACTTCTGTGCTGGTTGCCGGAAGTTATACATTTGCCGGAAACGGCGACCGTATAGGCTCGGCGGGAGCGACAGAATTGCTCATTAACCCGTGGGCCCGAAGCGCCGCTTATGGTGATGCAGGTGTTAGCTGTGCCGAAGGCATTGATGCCATCTATATGAACATCGCCGGTCTGGCATTCACATCCAAGACACAGATCCGCTTCGACCGTTCGATCTGGTTGGGTGGTGCCGGTGTGACCATCAATAGTGCTGGTTTGGCGCAAAGGATATCCGAAAACGGTGTGATTTCGCTGGCCATAATGTCAATGGGCTTTGGTGATATTGATATCACCACGGTCGACTTACCAGAAGGCGGGATTGGCCAGTTTTCGCCTACCTATTCAAATTTTAACGTCGGTTATGCCCGGACCTTTTCGAATTCCATCTATGGTGGGATCAACTTTAAGGTTGTGAACGAGGCTATCGCCAATATGCGGGGAACCGGTATCGCCATCGATGCGGGTATCCGCTATGTCACAGGCGAAAGAGACCAGGTGAAATTCGGTATAACGTTGAAAAATGTCGGACCGCCGATTTCTTTTAAGGGTGACGGTCTTGCCATTCAGATGCAATACCCGAATTCAACGGATCTGGCAACGCTGGAGCAGCGTTCAGCTGGGTTTGAGCTGCCTTCACTTTTGGCGATTGGTGCATCCTATGACTTCAAGACCTCAGAGACGAGTGAGCTCACGGTCTCCGGAAATTTCACGGCCAATTCCTTTTCGAACGATCAGTTTGCCTTGGGATTGAACTACGGAATGGATGTCAAGAAAGCGGCGTTTAATGTAATGGCGGGTTACGTCTATGAAAAAGGTATCTGGAAATCGGACTTTTCGTTCGGGAGCCGGGTTACTGCTTTGATGGGTTTTACCGCGGGAGTATCTGTGGATGCGATTCTGGGCAAGAAGAAAAACCTTATCGGAATCCAGTATGCATATCGCCATACGTACCAGTTTAACGGAGTTCACACGATCGGCATTTCGGTCGAAATCAAATAATTCAGCCGGACTTGTTTGCCGGTTAACCAGTAGAATTAATATATTTGCGTGTGCAAGGGAGCTCGGAAGGGGCTCTCTTGTTACGTTTAATAGAATCACGAATGGGCGAGCGGAGTTACTATACGAAGGAAGGCTTGAAAAAACTGAAGGATGAACTACAGCAGATGACGCGCGTTGAACGGCCATCCATTTCCCGTCAGATTGCCGAGGCGCGGGACAAAGGTGATTTGTCCGAAAACGCCGAATACCACGCTGCCAAGGAGGCGCAAGGTCTTCTGGAGCTGCGGATTTCCAAGTTGGAAGAGGTGATTTCCAATGCCCGGATTATTGACGAATCCATTTTGGACAACTCGAAAGTCCTCATCCTGTCAACCGTCCGACTGAAAATGGTTGACAGTGGAAAAGAAATACGTTACACACTGGTTGCGGAAAGCGAAGCAGATCTTAAAGTGGGCAAAATATCGGCTGATTCGCCCATCGGAAAGGGCCTGCTCGGGAAAAAGGTTGGAGATATTGCGCAAATACAAGTGCCTAACGGCACGCTTAAACTTCAGATCCTGGAAATAACGCGTTAATGGCCTCTGTTTTTTCGAAAATCATCACAGGAGAAATTCCCGCGTACAAGGTTGCTGAATCCGACGGGTTTTTGGCCTTTCTTGACATTCAACCCTTGCAAAAAGGCCATACACTCGTCGTACCAAAAAGCGAGGTGGATTATCTCTTCGATCTCGACGACAAATTGCTCGGTGATCTCGTGATTTTTGCAAAGGGCGTTGCGGTTAAAATCAAAAAATGTTTTCCCTGTACTAAAGTAGGCGTGGTGGTCATTGGGCTTGAGGTGCCCCACGCACATATTCATCTCATCCCGATCAACAGCGAAGCGGATATGAACTTCCGGAATCCAAAACTGAAATTATCGGCAGTGGAACTCGGCGAAATTGCCACACTGCTTCGCGACGCCTGATTTATTTTTTTCCGCCCACTCTGGACGGATTGGCGGTAATAAAAGTCTTCCAGTTCGTTGGCTTCTTCGTCTTGTTTTGCAGGCCCTGCCCACCTTGAAAATAGTGGCATACGGCAGCCGCAAGTCCGTCTGTGGCATCGAGATATTGAGGCTTTTCGCTGAACTGAAGCAGTCTCATCAGCATTGCGGACACCTGTTCCTTCGATGCGTTTCCATTGCCGGTAATGGACTGCTTGATTTTTTTTGGCGAGTATTCTTCAAAGGGGATGTTCCGGTTCAGTGCCGCGGCAATAGCCACTCCCTGTGCCCTCCCAAGTTTCAGCATCGACTGGACATTTTTTCCGAAGAAGGGCGCTTCAAGCGCTATATCGTCCGGTTTATATTCCACAATCAATTGGTCGACGCGATCGAAAATGCGCTTCAGACGGTCGGCGTGGGAATCCAGTTTAGCCAGCTTTAATACGCCTAGTTGGATCAGGCTGATATTTTTTCCCTGGACGCGAATCAGGCCATAACCGAGGATAACGGTGCCTGGATCAATACCCAAAATTATCTTGTCTGTGACCGCCACCATCAATAGGAATGAACGTCGGGAACGATCGTTGAGACAAATTGACCTGTCCCTGCGGATACCTTGGCCCAGTCATCCACCGCAAATCGAATATGCACCAGTTGCGCTGTGGCCATTTCTGTTTTCTTTCCCGACAGGTATTCCGTGACGTCTGAAATGCCGAAGTTGTGGCCTACAAACAACACATTTTTACCTTGGCCTTCCATCGAAATAAATCGGGTAATCTTTTGAGCATTTGCCAGATATAAATCTTCAAAGTACTGACAATCAGATGATTTTAAGTAGTGGTTCACAATTCCGGCAGTTTGCTTTGTGCGGATTGCCGATGAACAAATGATCCGGTCAATCGTAAGGTTTTGCCCTGCCAGGATAAATCCAATTCGATTGCATTGTGCAGTACCTTTTTTGTTTAACTCACGGTCAAAGTCCTTTCCGGATTCGGCTGATTTACTGGCTTTTCCGTGCCTTAGGAGATAGAGGTTAAGCATTGGGGGCGAAAAACTGGGATTTTTTCCCAACCCTAAGTTAACCTTTTTCGTTTATAGCTATGAGTTGTTGTCGGGGTTTTTTGGGTTTATCCCGACATAATGAATAAAACTACTTATTCATTTAGCCGGCCCTCTCCATATGGGGGCCGGCTCTCTTATTCGAATATTGAGTTGCGATGGATCAAAGCATTATCGATTCGTGTAAAAGGAACGATCGAAGAGCACAAGAAAAGCTCTACGAGTGGTGTTATGTAAAACTGATGCCCACGTGTATGCGCTATCACCGCAACGAAGAAGACGCGCGAGGTGTACTCAATCTAAGCTTCGTAAAAGTCTGCAAAAACCTGACGAAATTAAAAGAAAACACGCCCTTCGAGGCTTGGGTCCGAAGAATATTGATGAATACAATCATCGACGAGTTCCGCAAACACAAAAACTACCTGCAACTGGTAGATCAGAAAGAAACCGACCGCGAACTTGAAATCCAGGGACAAACTGTCGACAACTCGATCTGGTCTCAAATGGAAACCGATGTATTGATGGGCTTGTTGAAGCGACTGCCGGAGGTCTCCCGTAAAGTGTTTAACCTCTATGTGATCGACGGCTATACGCACAAAGAAATCGGCGAATTACTCGGCATCTCCGATGGAACTTCAAAGTGGCACCTTTCCAATGCACGAAAGTTACTGCGCGATATGGTCGAGCGTTTAACAAAATCTGAAAACCGCGAAATGTGGGCCTGATCTGTGAGTGAAGAATTTAAAAATATGGACAACAGTTTCCGGAAAATGTCCGGAGAAATTAAAGCGGTCTACAATCCGATTTACTGGATGGAGATGGAATCGACATTGGATAATGTGTCGATGGATTCCGCTTACCAAACTGCCGCAGGCTCCGTATCTGTTCCTCTTTCACAATCTGCTGATTTCTCAGAAGTGAATGACGTTTTTCTCGACGACGCCTTCCGAGGTGCTGCAGGGAATCAGGCAACAACTTTTTCGTCATCCCACTGGAATGAATTTCTTGCCCAGGAAAAGGATCTGGTACAAAATGACGCCTTCACCGTGGCGGCGAATGCTACTACCGTTGCCTATCATCCGGTTTTCTGGAACGATGCGGACACCGTTCTGCAACAAGAAGGTTTGCACTACGAATACAAATCGCACTACTGGAGCGAAGCCAAAAATCTGCTCGATCTCGCAGACCGTCGCGCTTTCTTCTACCGTTGGTCTGGTGTCGCTTCGCTTCTTTTGTTAATATCTGCTTTCGGTGGGGCATCGCTTCAGCCTGAAACAACAACGGATTTTGTCTCAGAAAATGGGATACCCGCTGAAGAGATTTTCCAAACGAATTTTGTTTCCTCCGATCCAAAAGCGAATGGCGAAATTCTGGATGAAGACCGCAACGACGTTCGCTTTGACAAATCGGATTTCGCCGCCAGCGAATCGAATTTGCACAATTCAGGAATTGCCGGCCAGAATATATCTGCAGTCGATTATGCCTCGTCTCATCTCGTCGATATGTCGTCAGCCGATCCTTCCATTGATGTGATGGGAGGGAACGGCAATCCGGCAGTTTCAGAGAACGACCATTCCGCTTCAGGCAGCACAAATGAACTTAGTAGCTCCGGCTCCGTTGCCCACAATGTAGGTCGAATCCTAAATCACAACGAGCGCGACTGGACCGTGACGAAAAAGTATGAAAACGATTCACGTTTTGTTTTGATCGCAGAAAATGGCACCATTATGCGTCCGGTTCAGACGATTTCCAACGAACCCTTGATCTCGCCAATGCCACACGTCAGCATCGAAGAAAATCCGAAATACAAATCCCGCCCATCCCATTTCCTTTCGCTCGCTGCGAGCATTGGAGTCGGACGTGAGTATGGCGGCAGCGTGCTTGATTTGGGCAAAAGGACAACAGTCGGAATCCAATACCGTCGGATTTCGTACGGAGCGCTGCACCGTTTTGAATTCGGGGCAAATGCCGGTGTCAATCAGATGAGTCAGACCTTCCTTGGTACCGAACGCCACTCCAGCCAGTTTTATCTCGACGGAAGTTTCTCAAAAGCCTGGTACAAACTCCGGCTCACGGCGATGTACAACGTAACAGCCGGAATAACGGCAGGATTTAAGATTAACTCACGACACAAAATAACGCTCGGCGCTGCCTACGACCGGTTGATTGGGGTAAAATCGAATATGTCGTATCAGCTCAGTTCGGATGATGAAATCGTAACGGTCAACAACAATTGGGGAATTAAGGATGGTGTAAATCCATTTGACGTGCGATTCTCTTTTGGATACGAATATGCGCTGGCAAAACGGTTGTCGCTTCAGGCCAACGCAAGCTGTGGTTTATTCGACCGGACAGAAAATGACTTTTTGCAAAACACATTCTTCGACCGTGAGGCCGGAGTTTCGATTGGAATCAAGTATGACTTAATCCGTATTCGCTGAGATGCGCAGTCCTGTTTTCCATATCATCGCTATTGCTTTCTTGTTTACGGCTTGTAATAAAACGACGTTGCCGGATATTCCCGATTCCAACGACCCTGTTTATTATTTGCGTGGTGAAGTGTCTGGCAACGCCTTTGACATCAATGTCGGTGTGAGCGATGCAACCATTGAATACGGTATTTCGGATATGAATGGGATTGAATCCTATTACGGCCAGATCACATCGGAGAGTGAAGATTTTGACCTGCGACTCGACATCCTTCGTTCGGAGTTACCCAATGCTGGAAATTCAAATTCGGTGATGCCGGCACAGCCTGAACTGATGGTTCATAAACCGGGCGCGGTTCAGTTTCGCTTTGGCAGTTGTTATCAGCAAGCAGATAATTTGCTAATAATGAACGAGGAAATGCAGTTTGAACTGAAAAATATGGTCGAATTTTCAGAATTTGGACTCTATCACATCACGCTGAAATTCACCGATTACAATCTGAAAACATTTGACGTTCCAATCCATTATGGCTTCGAGCCTCAACTGCTCAATCCAGCGTTTATTTCCAATGGCACCGACAGCGTCTGTCAACTATTTCCTGTCGTAGAGTCCGCCGGTAATGAGTGGTACGTGAACGATGTACTTGTTTCAACCGATGGGTATTGTGCCGTGGCGATGGAAGATGGCATTCACAGCGTCAAACGCGTTGCGATCGATGCGCAGGGCAATCGGGCTGAGAAATTGACCCTTATCCGGTTTTCGCAGGGGAAATACCTCTGGCAACTGGAGTATGTTTACAGCAATCCGGAATTGGAGTCGAATTATGCTAAAGCGGTAATCTCATTTAAAAAGAATGGCATTTGGCACAAGTCCAGCATTGTTCCTTCAAACGCTGGTTCTGTCTTGAATATCACCGATGCCGTTGTGCTTTCTACGGGTATGACAGCAGCGGATCTGTTGAATCACTTCGGAATTGCATTTGATGTCGACGTGATGGACGAGAGTCACGAGCATTCCTTATCTTTGGGCGGCGTCAGTGGCCGTATGGCCGTCGGGCTCCATTAAATTCTCCTTATGAAAAGACTTTGCAGTGTGCTGATTTTTTTGGCAGTTAGCATTTTTGGTCAGGCTCAGATTACGGTTTCAGAATCTGATTTTCCGGTTGCCGACGATACCGCGATGATCAGTATTTCGAATGATTTTTCGGTTGACTTTGCAACCACTGGTGCCGGAGTTATCTGGGACTATTCAGCACTTGTGATCGACAATCAGCGCATCGATACCTTTTATGACGTCTCTTCCGCGAGTCTCACGTACCAACTGGTCTATAACAACTGGATCACAGAGCCGGATTATGACTCAGAATATTACAATTCTACCGACGAACTTTCCTTCGACGGAATTCCGGGATTGTCACTCGATGCCTTAGTGGAATTCACTAAATATCCGGGAGGCGAAGTTCAGAAAGTCGGCTGGGGAATGAACATCGGAGGATTTGAAATTCCTGCAGCGGCGACTGAAATTGATACGGAGTATGAATTGCCTCTTGATTTTTCCAACACCTGGACCTCGACCTACTTCATCGACATCGACCTCAATCCGGCTTACAACGCGATTTTCAGGAGGCATCAGGATCGTTCGGCCGAAGTAGACGGCTGGGGAACGCTGATGACTCCTTTCGGAACATTTGATGTCATTCGCATCAAAGCAGATTTAAGTTACGATGATTCTCTGTACATCGGTGATTTTGATATATGGACACCGCTCCCAACTCCAGACCGCCACGAATACACCTGGTGGACCAACGGGCAAAAGGTACCGATGATGAAAATTGTAACAACCGGATCAGGTCCGGAAGCCGTGACTCAGGTTGAATTCAAAGACAAGGACCGTGGATTCATTGGCCTTGGCGAAGAAACGCAATTAGCCGTAAGTGTTTACCCTGTGCCTTCGGAAGGCGCACTAAAATTTGTTGCGCCAACGAGCATCGATAAAATTCGTGTTTACAACAATCTCGGTGAAGAAATGATGACGGCAAGTCCGTCTGCCTTGGAATTTGAAACGAACATTTCCGACTGGGCGAAGGGTATTTATTTTGCCGAAGTAATTTGCGGAGAATTGCGGACCCGGGTTCGTTTTGTCCGTTGAGATTTTTTGTTCTTTGAGAAAAAGCGGACTGTTCTGTCGGGTTCAAATGAAAATTTGAGCCAGGAAAGTCCGGACAGCAAAGGGTGTTATGCTTCCTAACGGGAAGGTGTTGTGGGTTTGAGCTCACGGCAACAGATAGTGCAACAGAAAATAAACTACCCTCCTTCTCCGCCTCTGGCGGATTCGGAGGGCGAGGGTGAAAAGGTGGGGTAAGAGCCCACCGCGTTGATGGTGACATCAGCGGCACGGTAAACCTCATACGCTGAAATATCACGTATACCGGAGTTTGAGGCTTGCCCGGCCGATTCGGAGGGTGGATAGATAGATCCTGACGGTGACGTCAGGACCAGATAAATGACAGAAACCCTGAAGTAATAATCAGGAGACAGAATCCGGCTTATACGTCCGCTTTTTCTCTAAGAACATTCAATTTTGCCAAGGAAACTTTTTTTCCTTCGTTCTATTAACTTAGTGCCCTGATTATGGCCGCTAAGAATCAAAAGCTGCAGTTTATTCTTCACGATCTGGGCAACAGTGATGTCCAGAAACAAATGACTGCGGTCAGCGAATTGAAAGTTCACGGCGACGAATCGGCGATTTTTCCATTGCTCAACGCCTTACTTTCCACCGCTGACAATGAACTGAGGAGACTGATCACGGAGACGCTAAATTGCGTTAAGCATCCGGCTGCACCAAAGGTCATTGTATCGGCTTTGTCCGTTTCGGAATTTCGACCGATCCGGCAAACGATTCTTGCATCGATGTGGAATTCCGGAGCGGATTACCGCTTGTACATAACCGACATTGTCCGCACGGCAACGGAGGGGGATTTGGCGGAAGTGCTGGAATGCATCACAATCATTGAAAATCTCGAAGGTCCTCTGGATGAAGAATTGCTTCTGGACGCGAAGCTAATGATCAAGGAATATCTTTCCTTGAACAAAACAGAATCATCGCAAAGAATTGATTTGTTAGGAGAATTGGATACTTTGCTGCTGCTGAAAATCGACAATAGTTGAGGCTTCTTTAAGCGGCTTGCTTTTTCTTCCGTCGTTTACCCTTGATCATTTTCTTCTTATAATCACGGATATATTTGCTGATCGCTTCCTTCTCCGTTTTGGAGAGTAGTCTTGGATCGACAAAAAAGTCGACGTCCTTTGGTTCTTTAATAAGTCCCATAACTTACGATTTAAAATAGTGACTAACTAATTTTTCCGATTGCAGCGGGCCAATAATCATCAACTGTCCGCTAAAAGGTAATGCTCCCAATGTTTTGTGGTAATGCGGTATTAATTTTGTTTTCGCGTGAAAAGAAAGGAATCCTCCGAAGCCTTTTTGATAAGAGAGCCTGCAGCCAAATGCGACTAAATTTCCAGGGACGCCTAAATAAACCTTGTTTTTACCGCGGTTAAACGGCGCACTTTCAATCAGGGGCATATACACGTGATCATTCTCAAGGGTGAAACTAACAACTCCCTGTAAAATTCCTGGATTATTTTGAATCGTAAGTTTGTAAACTTCACGATCACTCAAGGCCAATTCTTTCTTCCAGTCAAAAAGCCACCCGCTTGACTTCGTAGTAAATTTTGTGTCCGACTGTTTAAAGGCACTAATTTCTGTGACGAAACTATCGCCGGTTGCGACATTTTCAATTGACTTTGTCAATTTATCGACCTCAAAATCGAGGTATTTTACTCCACGTTTGTTCACTCAACTAAGGTACAAAAAATCATTAAATTTCTTGCCAGAAAGACCATACTTTGTCATAAATTCGGATCGCATAGACGTGAAACGATCTATCGAGACGATGATCACTGGGTAGGTTACAACCGTATTTTGACTATCTTCGCCCTGAATTTTGGTCCACCCATTCGGTGGTTAATAGGGAATCGGGTACGTTTCTTTTTTTTTTAAGAAAATCAATCCCGGACTGTTCCCGCAGCTGTAGGCTCCGAAATTTGAAACATTACCACTGTCCAGACATTCATCGTCAGGACGGGAAGGGTTTCAAACCAGGGAGCGAGTCAGAAGACCTGCCGGAATTCACTGCTGAACATCGGGTGTTCAGCGTAAACCAAGCTTTCGGGATAAAAGCGGTGTATGATGCCTTCGACGGCAGCAACATCTCTTTATTCCTTTGAACACTAAAAAAAAAGGAATGAAAACTATTTTACTTTCAATTTCAATGCTGATGACGGCTTCAGCTTTTTCTCAAACAGCCGATATGGAATCGTTCATCATCCTACCGGATAGCGCACTATTTGGTGCGGAACAAGTTACGGACGGTGACACGACCTACACGCAAGACTTCTGGTCGTTTGAAAATAACTGGAATGCCAGCTGGTCGTCATTTGCAGGATTTGCGTTCTCAAATATCACGGACAATACGACGCCGGGATATGGCAATCAATTCAGTGCCATTCCAGGATCGGGGAATGGAAGCTCGTCGAATTATGCCATCTGTTACATCAGTGGCTTTAATAACAACCGGATCTTTTACGACGATCTGATCGGTCCGGATATGATGGGTGCCTATGTCACCAACACCACCTATGCCTATTATTCAATGCTCAACGGTGATTCCTTTGCAAAAAAATTTGGTGAAGACACTAGTGCAACGGGAGTAATCGATGGAACAAACGGAGAGGATTGGTTTTTACTGACCGTGTATGCACTGGGCGGAGACAGTTTGCACAACGGTGATTCCGTGAATTTCTATCTCGCCGATTACCGGTTTAGCGACGATGCCTTAGACTACATCATTGATGAATGGACTTTTTTGGACCTTACATCGGTGCACTCGGGTTTTGGTTTTGACTTTGCGCTTAGCTCCTCGGATACCACCGGCGGGTTTGGAATGAACACTCCGGCGTATTTCGCTTTGGACGATCTGGATTTTATGTTCTCCGGCTTGACCAAGAACGATGCCGTGAAATTGTCGGTATATCCAAACCCCACGGCAGGAGATGTCTTTGTTAAAACTGAGCCTGGAACCAACCTTCAGGTTCTGGATATGTTGGGACGAATTGTGTATTCAGGAATATCCGATTCGCATTTAACGACCATAACACTTGACGAATGTCCTTCCGGTTTGTACGTTGTGACGGCGGAACGAAACGGCTTAGCATCTTCACAGCGTTTGGTAATCCGCTAGCAAGTCGTCCAAAGCGCTATGGAAGAGATACGGCCACGCAGTCGACGAGGGAGCAAACTCTCAGTGCTCCTCTGTGCCCTATGTATCTATGTGGTTCCGAAAAGCGCTTACGACCAACAAGATTCATCCACCGTTCTCGACGCCGTTCCCGTCACACACCGCGATTCCATTCTCCGCATTTCGGTCATACAAAGTTCCGTCCCGTATTACCGGATCGACGAGGAAAAACTAAATGAACTCGGTGTTCGCGATGCGGCGGATGCCTTGAAATTTATCCCCGGCGTTCAAATTCGGGACTACGGCGGAATCGGCGGTTTGAAGACGATTTCATACCGGAGCCTCGGTTCTCAGCACACACAAGTGATGCTGGATGGATTTCTGTTGAACGATGCCCAGAGCGGAAGCATTAATCTGTCGACTTTGGATATGCTCGGGGTGCAGTCCGTGAGTTTTGTTTCCGGGCAACCACAAGGTGTCAAAGCCACGGCGTCCACGTATCTCCACGCCAATCTGCTCGAGATAAACAGTGTGCTTTGCACAAGGCCAGTGCATTCTACGGCGGAAGTTTACTCCAGTGCTCAGACTACAAACACTTTTGAAAACGGACTTCTTTTCAGAACGCCAGTCGGGGGGAAAATGTTCTTTGGGGTCTCTGGAATTTTTCGAAGTGGGAGTGGAGAGTACGATTATCGGTATCCGATCTCAGGATTTGATGGTACCGTGCGACGAGACAACGCCTGGCAGGCCGATGCCCGATTCAGGCTTGCAGGCGGCGTGAACTTCAACGGTGGCAGATTGTATTTTCAGGGATTTTACCGGAACAATTACCAGGAATTGCCAGGTGCCGTGGTGTTGTACAATCCTTACAACGACCAGCAGTTGTGGAGCGATGAGAGACGTGGTTCGGCCCATTTTGTAAAATTGGTGGGCCGCGGTGAAATTCCGTGGTTGTCAACTTCACAGGTTTTCATTCAGCAGAATTACACACGTTATCTGGATCCGGATTTTTTAAACGCCGCTGGAAAAGTTGATTCCAGATTTAACCAGCTGAATTCCGGTGGTGGTACAATGCTTCGCCGAAGATTCAAACGTGAGGGCGAATTGTTCTACACCGGGATTGATGTCATTTGGTCGCAATTGAAGGCGAATGAACTAGTGGGTGAACCGCAGCGAACACAAACAAATTCGGTCATCGGAATTTCAAAGTGGTTGGTGAAGGACAGGGTGATTACCGACGCTTCACTGGCTTTTCAGGTGGTAGATGACCGGGCGGTGTTTGCTGATTCATCTTCGCGAAGTGTGCATTATCAACCTACTCCTTTTGTCTCGCTGGCCTGGCTTCCGTTCAAGAAGGAGGCTTTGAGAATCCGGACCTTCTACAAGCGAACTTTCCGACTTCCTTCGTTCAACGATCTCTATTACAATGCCAGCGGCGAGGTAAATTTGTTGCCGGAACGTGCACACATTTTCAACGCAGGAATCACCGCTGGCAAGTCAATGGGAAAAGTACACCTTGAATTTTCGGCCGATGGATACAGCACGCTGCTCTACGACAAACTCATCGCCATTCCGACCAAAGATATTTTTACCTGGAGCGTGCAGAATATTGGTAAAAGCCGATCGAGCGGTGTTGATGCTGGTTTGTTTGTTTCGTATCGTATCGGGAAACCGGTTCTTACTTTAGGTACGAACCACAATTGGAACAATACCATAGACATCTCAGATGAGACCAGTTCGACGTACGAAAATCAATTGCCCTATACGCCATTTTATTCCTCGAGCCACAGCCTGTCCCTGAAATATGGCATATTTGGATTTCAGAGCAATTTGATCTATACAGGTTTTCGATACAGCCTCAACGAAAATATTTATGAGAACTATCTCGAACCCTTTGCCGATTTGAATGTTGGACTTTCCGCAGAATTTGAATCTCGCTACACAACCAAAACTCTTGGCGTTTGGGTAAAAGTGATGAATCTGATTGGAAAAAATTACGAGGTGATACGGAGTTATCCGATGCCGAGTAGATACTTACAAGTGGTTTTAAAAGCTTCGATATGACTAAAATAGAAGGCAGTCAGACCTGCCGTTACGCTCGGTTTGGCGTCAATCCGTCCGTGCAACAAAAAAATGGCGGATGGCCAGGTTTACTTTATAGTTCTCGGTGGCTCTCTGTTCACTCAGTGACTCCTTGGTTAATTTTTCTTACGCTGTTGGTCAGCTCCTGCAAAAAATATAAACCAGAGGAACCTGAAGTTCCATCGGCGTATTCGAACGGTGTGTTGGTTTTGAACGAAGGGCTGTTCCAACAGAACAATTCTTCAATGACGTGGTATGCCAAAGGAACCGATGAGACCTTTCAGGGAGTTTTTCAATCGGTGAATGGCCGCGGACTGGGCGATACGGCAAATGATATGGAATTTTATTCACTCGGTGGAAATAATTACGTCATCATTGCAGTTGATGTGTCGTCACAGATTGAAATTATCAATGCAGATAACCTGGAATCGGTTGCTCAAATTCCGTTGTTCAACGGTGAAACCGCGCGAGAACCGCGAAGAATCGCAGTTTATGGCAATAAGGCCTTTGTTGCTTGTTTCGATGGAACCGTAGCGGTTATCGATTTGAATAATTACGCGGTGACTTCCATCATCGGGGTTGGCGCGAATCCGGATGGTATTGTTGAGGCCGGTGGATTCATTTATGTCACAAATTCCGGAGGACTTGAGTCACCGGTGTACGACTCGACGATTTCAGTGATCAATCCGACCAGTCTGGTTGTAAGTTCAACCTTACCCTCTAAAATCAACTGTACTGAGATTGTTTGTTCTGACGAGGGTTTTCTTTATGTCTTGGCGGCCGGGAATTATTCTGATATCGATCCGTCGTTGATCAAGATTGACCCGACCACAGAAGCGGTCGTAACAACCTTTGATCTTTCAATAGCTGCTATGGAAAAAGGCGAAAACAACGAGCTGTACTATTACAACCGGGCGGATGAAAAAATCTACGTAATGTCTTTGTCGGCAGAGGTAAGTACCGTGTTGATTGACTGTTCCGGCTACGACACCTTCTACGACCTTGAAATTGATGCGTCAAACAATTTGATCTATACAATGGATGCGAACGGATATGTCAATTCATCGACTGTCCGCTGCTACGACTTAAATGGAAATTTTCAATTCGAATTTACAGCCGGATTGAATGCAACGGAGATGGTGTTTTTATGAAAATGATCCTTGTCATATTCTTACTGATTTTCCTCCGGATTGGTTTGGCGCAGTATTCACCGCCGGCAGGTGAACCGGGCTCTACGGCCATTCATATGGATTCATCGATCATCGTCGGCTGGGCAAGTCAGGTGATTTCGTTCGATCCGGGACCGCAGAATATTTCGGTGCCCGGAAGTCCGGATGTGGATTTTGGGATTGCCGCCAATGCTACAGGCCACGCGGAAGGAAATTCAATCGACGTGGTGACCTTGGGAGACGGGGGCAGCATCACGCTCGGATTTTTCTACCCGATCAAAAACGGATCAGGACCAGATTTTGCTGTTTTTGAAAATGGTTTTGACGATACGTTTCTTGAATTTGCCCACGTGGAAGTGAGTACTGACGGCCTGACCTTTGTCCGGATTCCTTCGGTGAGTTTGATTTCATCCCTTGTCCAGACAACAAGTTTTGGGTCGTCCGACACAGAACTCGTTCACAACCTCGCCGGAAAATTCAGGCAGGGCTACGGAACGCCGTTCGATCTGGAAGATGTGGTGGATTCCCTTGGAATCAATCTCGACAGCATAAATTTTGTGCGGGTAGTGGATGTAGTTGGTTGCGTTCAATCGGCCTATGCAAGTTTCGATGCCGATGGAGATATCGTCAATGATCCCTTTCCAACCGAATTTGAAACGGGTGGATTTGACCTGGATGCGGTGGGGACGATTCACGTGAATGGGGTCTATTCATCCGGAATATCGGAAAATGAAATGGGGTTCAATGTCTACCCGAATCCTACTTCCGGAAAAATTTATTTCCGTTATGAAACCGGAGATTTTCTTATAAAGCTCCTGACTGTAACCGGCAGGGAGGTGCATTGTTCAGGAAGTTCGGAATTTGACTTTACCGATAAAGGCCTTGAGACAGGTATTTATTTCGTCCGAACAGAATTTGCCACTGGAGAAATCCGGACAGAAAGGGTGGTTTATGCGAAGTGAGTTTTGCTTTTACCAGGCAAACTTTCCCGTTGTACTCTTTCCGCCAGCAAGAAGGTGATAAAAATAAATGCCGCTGTTTGAGGTGGGCATCGGCACGTTGGTCTGACCCGCTGAAAGTGCCTGTGAGCAGATGGCCTTTCCAGACAAGTCGTAAATGGTGATCGTTCCGCTTTCAGCCATTTGCTTCACGACCAAAACATCGGCCAATCGATCAGGAAAGACCGAATTGACTTCCGATTCGGTTGGTTTCTGAAGTGATGCTGTTGATGTCCAGGCGAGATCAACCGAGTCGAGTGAATTTCCAAGTTCATCCACGACGATATAGCGGTATTGAACGAATCCCCCGATGCCATTTCCCTTGTGTTCTGCAACGAGATCACCGTAATCCGGCTCCGATCCGACGAATGGATCGCAGGTCGAAGTAAACGGATTTGATGCCGAAACGGTCTCATAGTCGTAACAGATCCCTTCGCCGAATGCAGAGTGCCAGCAAAATGCATCCTGTGTGCCGGGCAAAGGGGTAATTATTTTGCGTCGAATGTTCAGGATTTGTGGCGTTAGGTAGTTCACAACCTGAAAACCAACAACTGAATATTCTCCTGGGCTTTCAAGGGTGAGGACGGTTCCCGAGATATCCTCCATCTCTCCCAGAATGCGGATTTCGATATTCTGAGCTGTAACGGAGTGCGCTACTAAAAACGAGGCAAAAAGCAGGAATAAATTCTTCATACGGAACGTTTGTACAAGAGAAGTACAGACCTTGGCAAAAATGGTTGTCTGGACAGATGTAAAGTCCGACAACACGCTCACTTCCAAACAAACTTCTTCACATCTTCACCAGAATCTCCAACAAACCGGCAAACGTACAACCCCTCCGGCAGTGCCATACTCGAAAAGGATTCAGAAGAATTTGTCAAAGGAGCGGACCAGATTATTCTACCGCTGAGATCGTGAAGACAAACGGTATGAAAGTCATCGACGCCATCAAAACGCAAGGTCTGTTCGGAGTAGTTGCTCACAATATTAAGATCCGCATTGGACAAATCGTCGGCGCTGGCAAAAGACGTCAGTTCAAGATCAACCGAATCGATGGGAAAGTTAAATTCGTTGACGACGATGTAGCGATACACAACGACTCCGGCATTTCCGTTGCCACGGTGATATGCATTGATGGTACCAAAATTACCAGCGAGCATCGGGCAATCGTTGATCGAAACAAATTCCGGTACGCCAGCCATCAGCAGGTAATCGTAACAAGCACCGTCGAGACAACCGAGTGCTCCACAGCACATTTTGTCCTCAGTACCTGTCAGTGGCGTAATCACTTTCCTGAGAATGTTGATGATGGTATCGACACCGAAAAAATTCTCAACTTCAAAATCAACCACGGTTACATCGCCGGTACATAGTGCTGAATGGGTGGTTCCGGAAATATCGGCGGTGGTTCCGGCAATGTAGATCGCGACACCCTGAGAAAATCCGCTGAGAGAAAATGAGAGTAAAACAAGGAGTGTAATTTTTTTCATATCAAAGTAGTTTGAGCAAATATCGGTGATCGCTTGACACGGTTGGAATTATCTTATTGAACAGATTGTAATCCTAAAACGAAGAGGCGGACCTATGTGACGACGTAACGTCTACCGCCCAAATCTACCTCACGACAATTTTTCCCCGATGTTCCCGAGTTCCATAATCGGCTATGAAGATGTAAGTTCCGGCTGCGAATGGCTGATCAAATTCATTGATTCCTGCCCAAAGCGTTGACGAAAAAATTACTTTTCCCTGTAAATCGAACAGTTGAAATGTACTTTGGTTGTTTGAACTTTCAACGACTAGCGTTTGTTTTTCGGAGTTTGCCCAAATTTTGAAATCACTCTCGTGTTGGTCATCGAGCCCTGCGAATGCGGTGAATTCGAGATCAACTGAATCAATTCGCATATCGGCCGAATCAACAACGTAATACCGGTATACAACAACCCCGGCATTGCCGTTTCCTCTGTGGTAGGCCAAAAGAACTGCGAGTGTGTTATTAAAAATATAGGGTTCATCAGGGGTCGTGTATTCAGGTATTCCTGCCATCACATCAAATCCGTAACAATGGCCTTCTCCACCGTCAACACCCCAACAAAGCTGATCCTCCGTGCCAGGAAGGGGAGTGATAATCTTTCTCGTAATTTTCATCGGTTGATCGGTACCCGTGAGATTCAGCACATCCAGTTGCAGATGGGTGATGTTACCTGTGCACAGCACGGACTGTGTGGTTCCGGAAATATCTGTCGTTTCTCCCGCAAGATAAATCTCGACTCCCTGCGCTTTGCAGATGGCACTCGTCAGGAATATCAACAAGGTGTAGAGTGTTTTCATAAACCCAGTCTCGACCGGAATACACTCAAAGTTGATGAGTTTTGGCGATCTTTCCCTGCTATTCTTGGCTGGGGGCTTGTAATCCTAAAACTGTCAAATCACAGTCATTAGAAGTTAAATTTCAGGTTCCGTTCGTCCATTACGTCGAAGGAAAGTTTGAATTGAATGTTGTTCGGGTTGGAACCGAGACCGGAAAACTCATTGCTGGAAACGCTCAGGATGCAGTAACCGCCGACACGAACGCGGTAGCGTAGAACCTTGAAAATCCGTTCCAGACCAAAGAATGTTTCGGTATAAAAGTAGTTGTTGTGTTCCGGAAGATAGATCAAACCTGCGCCCATCAAGGCATTGATTCCGGTCTTTTTCATAAAGGGAATCAGGTTCGTGATGGCTCCGTTGAAATGGTGGATGTAGTGAATTTCGGCGTAAAAATTCTGGGTTTGATACGAGGAATCGAGGTTTTGAAACGAGTGCATCGGATCGCTGAACAGCCAGCCAAAATAGCCTTTGTCGGACTGCCGGAAGAATTTTTTATCGATATATAGCACGGAGTCCTGGTTGATAAATGTTCCCGTATTAAATTTGTAGTGCGATTGCCCCATTGTTCCAATCTGGATGGTCTGCTCGATGCCAAAACTGAGGTAATCAAAATCGACGATGGAATTGAAAACACCATTCCAGCCTCTCTCCCAATAAGCCGAAAACACTGGCCATCTGCTGCCCAGAATCACTTTTCGCTTGGGCTCTGACATATATTGCTGCCGCGGCACAAATTCGAATCCGATGTTTGTACGAAACGCGTAATAGGGATCAAAATGGGTGGGTTTGTCTTCGTTGTCAATGATTTTATCCGCGATGTTCCAGAACTGGTAGGTGGTATCAAAGGCAGACCGTCGTTCGATACTTGCACCGACCGAGGTATAGAGTCCGTTCACAATCTCCAGACGGTTCCATATTCCCGCCCGGTTGTTGATGTAATAATTTTTCTTCTGCATCATTTTCACCCAGGCGTCCCATTGATTAAAAAGACTGGCGTCGCGCGAATAATAGGCCATCCAGGTTCCGGCCTTTTTTGGCGCGTAACGATGCGTGAGCCTGGCACTGCCTCTTACGTCGGCATTTAAAAAGCCCATATCGGCATT
>Ga0247727_10008237_pt1 | contig 19429 bp, 9 predicted proteins | sample WisWelCaveWW1625_FD_202498 | JGI IMG/M metagenome (GOLD analysis project Ga0247727, IMG submission 202498) | Biofilm microbial communities from Wishing Well Cave, Virginia, United States - WW16-25 | ecosystem: Environmental > Aquatic > Deep subsurface > Groundwater > Cave microbial mat | place... | reverse complement strand
GGCAATTGGTTTTTGAAAGCCTGATTCCCGCGAATGGCTGGGACGGACGTCTGCACGGGCAATCTGCTGCGGAGGATTCCTATGTGTATGTGATCCGATGGGTGTATGAAAGATCTTCTGACCGGACCGTACAAAAGACGCAGGGAAGCATCACCCTGATCAGGTAATCAGGTCGTATGTGAGAATGGCTGCCGGATTCCTGAAAAGATTGAATCAAAATCAATTTGCAGAAGCGTTGTTTGTGCCGGTCCATCCGGCGACGGTCGGTTTGTTCCGGATCGTCCTGGGATTGGTATTCCTGTACGAATTCACCGATTCCTGGGCGCGGGACTACATCTGCAACCAACTTCCGCAGGCATCATTCCATCTGACATATGAACATTTCCATTGGATAAAACCCATGGATTCTGCGGGCATGAATGCTTTGTTTAATGTTCTGGCAGCGGCTTCGGTATTCTTGATCCTGGGAATTTTCTCCCGTGCTGCATCGGCCTGCATTTTTTTGGGATGGACTTATTCCCAATTCATTTGCAGCAGTGTGTACAACAACCACTACTACCTCCTTTCGCTTCTGGCATTTCTATTCATTTTTCTGAATTCTGAAAACTGGGGCAGCATCAGATCCTGGATTGGCAGGAAGGGAGCGGTCCCCGGGAAAATTCCGGCCTGGCAGCCCGGCCTGCTGAAATTTCAGATATCCATCGTTTACTTTTTCGGTGCGATGGCAAAGGCCAATGCAGACTGGTTTCACGGTTACCCGATGAAGATCTGGCTGCCTTCCAAAGAAACCTGGTTTGCCGGGGAATGGCTGAAGACGGAAGCAGCGGCGATGTTTTTCAGCTACGGCGGATTTGTTTTTGATCTGCTGATTGTTCCGGCTTTGTTGTGGAAGCGTACAAGATTGTTCGCACTCATTCCGATTTTCATCTTTCACCTTCCGAATCACTTTCTCTGGAACATAGGAGTATTCCCCTGGTTTATGCTTGCCGCGACTTCCATCTTTTTTGATCCGGAATGGCCGGCGAAGGCATGGCAGAAAATTTACTTCCTTTTGAAAACAGGGAGGAATCGTCAGGCTCCCGCCGGCCGCAAACCGAAAAAGGAAAACCTGGCGGCTGCAATGGCCAATAAAGAATCCGGCGGACCGGCTCCCTCAAAAAACTTCCGCCTCATCATTTCCACTTTGATTGGCGCCTACGCAAGCTTTCAAATTGCGATGCCGCTGAGACAGGCGCTGTTTCCGGGAGATTCCGGCTGGACGGGTGAGGGATTTTATTTCTCCTGGAACATGATGCTGGCTGACCGGCCTTACGCCTACCGGTTCAAGGTCACCTTTCGCAACCGTCCATCCCTGGAACTTGACATGAATTGCCAATTGATTGACCGCGACCGCAGAATCTATCCATGTGGCAATGACAAAGGCAATATGTGGTTCCGGCAATTCACAAAACTTGGTCACCAACCAAAGAACATAGTCAGATATTCCCGTTATATTGGAAAATTAATGGTGCGGGGCGGACTACCTGCTCCCGATGGCATTTATCCTGTAGTCTGGCGGCAATACAACAATCGGCCGTATCAGCTTGTCCTTGACAGCACTGCAAATCTGCTCACTTGCGATTACTCAGAATGGAAGAGATTGGCGATCATTCGTCCGATGCAGAATCTACCTTACAAGGAAAAGCCGGACCTTTTGACGAAAGAGGAGATGGAAGTTTTTTTTCCGGGGCAATGAGAGACGGACGAATTCGGAAGTAAACAAAGATGAAAACAAAAATAACCAATGAGAAAACGGAGAATCAAATAAGAGGGAGCGGAGAATTACAAAGGGATTGAGGCTGAACAATACCTGGTTTCCTCAGTGTTCTCCTCCATATCCTCTGTTTCTCAGTGGTTTCTATCTTCCGGAAACTCCCGAAAATTCCACCGTCACTGCCGTCCCTCCACTCCGCATGGATTCATCGGCTGCCGTCAGAATTTTTACAACTTCCAGCGCCGATCTTCCATCTGATACCGGTTTCAGCATTCCGGTGATGGAGCTGCCAAAATCCTCCACGAGAACTTGCAGAGCTTCACGGATGCTAACCTTGGGTGCGAAGATGTCCCCCATCCGGTAATCAACCAGGAAGCGGTTCTTGTCCTCTGAAGTTCTGATTTCATATCCGAGGTCATAAACTTTGACCTTGTCTGTGGGTTCGATATCATTGTACAAAACCATCTTGTTTCGTCCGCCGATCAGCATCTGCCGGATTTTCACGGGCGAAGACCAGGAACAATTGCAATGTGCAATCAATCCGGATTCATAATGCATCGTCAGGTATGCAATGTTGGCAAGGCTGTTGATGGTATGCGATTTGCCGATTGCCTGAACGCTGACCGGGCGCTCATCAATCAGGTAATTGATGATGGAAATATCGTGAGCGGCAAGATCCCAAAGGACGTTGATATCTGATTGAAAAATTCCGAGGTTGATCCGGGTGGAATCGAAGTAATCTATTTTCCCGGTTTCACCGCGCTCAATCAATTCCCTTATTTTTTGCACGGCTCCCGAATACAGGAAAGTGTGATCCACCAGGAGAGTAAGGTTGTTCTCGTCGGCGGTTTTGAGCAGGGAAATCGCTTGCTGCAGATTGCCGGTCATTGGTTTCTCCACCAACACATGTTTGCCGCATTGCAATGCCTTTTGTGCAAGCTCAAAGTGCGTGTCAACCGGAGTAATAATGCCAACCGCCTGAATCTCACCGGAGTTCAGCAGAGATTCCGGATCGCCGCTGACATGAACTGTCGGATAGGCAAGTCTGGCTTCATTCTGCCGGCCGGGATCGGGATCGGCGATTGCAACCAGTTCAAACACAGGAGATTGAAAGAAATTCCGGGCAATGTTCTTTCCCCAATATCCAAAGCCGAAGATTGCTGTTTTGATTTTCACCTGACGGTATCTTCAATGAATATATGAAAAATATCGCATTTTTTTTTGTTCAGAATAAAGGCATGAAACCAGGTTTGCAGGTTCGGGAACATACCGGCGATCCTGAACGGAATTCCGGTATCCAGGGGATTTACGCGCGCAGGGCTTGCAGAACGGGAATGTTCCGTGAGAGGAATGCATGTATCTCAGAACGACGATCGGCGTATTCATACATAACAAACAAAAAAAGGAGACAAAAATGAAAACGATGAAATCAATCTTAATCCTGATCGCTGCGGTGGTGTGCTTCTCAGGATCCGGGGCACAAGATAAACTCCAGAAAAATTCAGTGAATCTGAAACTCAATTCCACCCTTGATCAATCTCATTGCGATGCCGTTCCAGCGGGCATTGCTCAACTGCTTACTGGCAGGAAGACTGTGCAATTCTTTGCGCTCCTGGTACAGGACGGACAATCATTCGTCTGGGATTTCGGCGACGGCCAAAAATCAAATGTCCAGAATCCATCGCACACCTATCTTCGAAGTGGCCGGTATGTCGTCACTCTCACCGTCAGCTCCGTTTGCGGTTTGACGGCAAGCAGCAGGATTCTGGTTGTAATTGACCAGGCAGGTTCTGCAGATGCAAATGACAAATTGAATTAAACGACGGGTTTCATGCAGAGAACCGCGCGCTCTTTGTGCGCGGTTTTCGTTTTTTTGGAAACTTCTAAAAACTGTGAATTTCTTCCCTTCGATAAAAACTCAGTGTAAACGTTGGGCATTTTTGCAGACCTCAGGTTTTTGAAAATCAAACATTGCTTTTTTGAAAGAAGGGTTTGTTTTAGAGCGAGAAACAGTGTGAGAGCGAAGAAAAATCAGAGCGGGAAACGTCGCTCTCGCTCTGTTTCTCACTCTGATTTTAATGCACGCCCGCCTCGAAATCGGTGTTTTAGAAGTTCCCTTTATACGACTTCGACTTCGCGTTGCAACCCGATTCCGAATTTCATCAGAACATCTTCCCTGATCTTCTCCGAGAGTTCAAAAATTTCATCCCCCCCCGCTCTTCCGAAATTCACAAGAACCAGGGCCTGCTTCTCATGAACCCCGCATTCGCCCGAACGAAATCCCTTCCATCCGGCTTTCTCAATCAGCCATCCGGCAGCAATCCGGAAATTTCCCTTGCCGTCAGCATAGCTTGGTATATCCGGATGAATCCCTTTCAATAATTGAACCACATCGCTTCCTATTGCCGGATTCTTGAAAAACGATCCGGCATTTCCCAATTCGGCCGGATCCGGCAATTTGCTCCGGCGGATTTTCACAACAGCTTCGCTAACATCTCCAATTGTCCATTCTCTCTTTTCCTTTCCTGATTTGATCAATTCGGATTCAACAACTCCATAAGCGGTATTCAGCACGGGATTCTTCTGCAGTCGGATTGCGATCCGGGTGATCAGGTATCTTCCTTTGTATTCATTCTTGAAAACCGAATCGCGGTAGGCAAACCGGCAGTCATCTCTGGAAAATTTTTTCACTGCTCCGGTTTGGAGGTCCAATGCTTCCAGCCATTCAAAGACATCAGACAATTCCACGCCGTAGGCGCCAATATTCTGAATCGGGGCGGCCCCGCAATTTCCAGGAATCAGGGAAAGATTTTCAATGCCTCCCCATTCCCTGGCAATGCAGAATTCCACTTGTTGATGCCAGTTTTCGCCGGAACCGAGGGCAATGACCAATGAATTTGCATCTTCTGAAAATATTTCTCTTCCCCGGACGTCAACATGCAGAACCAGTCCGTCAAAATTTTTGCGGAACAAAACATTGCTGCCTCCGCCGAGCACAAAGCATGGAATCCCGGAAAAGTCTGAATCTGAAAGGATTGAGGTCAAATCCTCCTGCCGGGAAATCCGGGCGAAAAATTTCGCCATCACATTGATTCCGAATGTGTTATGATCTTTCAGCGGATGGTTTTCAAAAATCTCCATGAGTTCGGAAGGCAAGTTCAGGAAAGGAATTTGAATCCGGAAAATAGGTTACGGGGGAAACTTTTGCAGTATAAAATGTTTCCGTACTTTTGCGCGCCCCGCATGGAAACACAAGCCAGAATTGCAGAAGGCGCCGACCAAATGTTCCGGAAATTCGGCATTCGGAGCGTTTCGATGGATGACATTGCCAGCAATCTCGGCATTTCAAAAAAAACGATCTACAACTTCTTTTCGAACAAATCGGAAGTTGTTTTTCAGGTCATGACGCTTCACCTGGAGCAGGAAGAACAGGATTTCACAGACATTCATGGCAAGTCTTCGAATCCGGTGGAAGAATGCATCCTTATTCTCGGATGGCTCGAAAAAACCATGTCGCAAATCTGCCCTGCCATGATTTACGATGTAAAGAAATACTATCCGGAAACCTGGGATTTGTTTACCGAATTCAAATACAAGACCATTCGAAAACACATCATTGACAATCTGAACAAAGGAATTGAGCAGGGATTGTACCGGTCGGATATGAATCCCGAGATTATTGCCCGGCTTCGTCTTGAGGAAATTGAAATGGGATTCAACAACGAAATTTTTCCGGCAAGCGAATTTGATGCCCGCCTTGTACAAATGGAACTGCTTTCCCAATATTTCCACGGCATTACAACGATTAAAGGAAGAAAACTGATCAATAAATATCTGAACGTGACGGAAGATGAATCTCTGGCATATGAAACACCGGTCAAATCCTGAGCAAGGCCAAATTTCACTTGGCTTGCTGACACTGTGGCTGACGATCCTTACGATTGTACCCTTTGGAACATCCAAAGCGCAATCCGGATCAAAGCACTTTTCGCTGAAAGAAGCAGTGGACTATGCGACTGCAAATCAAAATTCAATCAAGATCGCCAAACTCGACGAGTACCTTGCGGAAAAGCGTGTGAAAGAATATTCTGCGGTCGCACTGCCACAAGCCAACGGATATTTCCGCTTTACTGACAATCTTGTCATTCCGACGATGGTCGTTCCCGCCAACCAGTTCGATCCAACTGCTCCGGAAGATGTTTTTTTCAAATTGCAGTTTGGCGTGCAATACCAGGCACAGGGAGGAGCGCAACTCAGCCAGCTCATTTTCAGCGGCAGCTACATCTATGGACTCAGAGCTGCGAAGGAATACCTGGCCATGGGCTCCAGAAATGTAGAAAGAACAAAAGTCGAAACTGCCGAAACGGTTAGCAAAGCATATTATGCAGCATTGATTGCCTCCAAACAATTTCAGATTCTTCAATCCAATGTTGACCGCGTGCAAAAATTGCTCACAACGATGGAAGCCATGCATGCAGAAGGATTCATTGAAAAACTGGATCTCGACCGGATCGGGATCACCTACCGGAACCTGCTGACAGAACAGACCAAAGTTGCCCGCCTGGTGGCTCTCAGCGCCGATGTGTTGAAATTTCAAATGGGGCTTGACATCAATACTCCCGTCATTCTGACTGATACGATTGCATCGCCGACGGCGCCACCTCCGGTCCAAAATCCGGATGAAGGATCAGGATTTCACCGCAACCGCACGGAGTACGAATTGCTGAGAATGACGGAAAGCATTCACTTGCTGAATTCAAAGAGAATCAAAGCCGGATCACTTCCGGCGGTTTCTGCATTTGGCGATCTCGGTTATACCTGGGCGGCGCCAAATCTCGGACGTCTGGACGAAGAGGGATTTTGGTTTCCGTTTGCAGTCGTGGGATTGCAGGTCGGAGTTCCGCTTTTTAACGGATTCGCCGGAAAAGCGCGGTTGCAGCAATCCAATCTCGAAGCGGAGAAAATCCGCCTCACAATGAATACTTTCGAAGACGCCGTCAGGCTCGAAGTCAGCAATGCAAGGGTAACTATCGCCAATGCATACAATACCATCCTCAGCAATCAGGCGACACTGAATCTGGCCAGGGATGTATCCAGGATCACAAGGATCAAATACGAAGAAGGCATTGGGTCCAATCTTGAAGTGATTGAAGCCGAAAACACCTTGCGTGAAGCAGAATCAAATTACCTCTCCTCCCTGTATGAATACAAACTGGCAGAAATCGCATTGAAGAAAGCCAAAGGACAACTGTTGAATTAAGGCATCATGAAAAACTCAATGTTTATGTACTTACGTACCGCGTTCATCGTCGCATTTTCCGTTTTTTTCGTTTCCTGCGGATCAGGAGAAAAATCTATGGAAGATCTCCTTGCAGAAAAACAGGATTTGGAAAAGCAGAAAAAAGTCATAGAAACACAAATCTCCGTGATTGATTCGATCATGGCTTTGCGCGACACCTCGAAAAAGACGGAGGAACTGTATGCCGTAGAGGTGATAAGCGTGACTCCCGGAATTCTGGAGCATTTCATCCACGTCCAGGGCCAGGTCGAATCAGATAACAACGTCATGGTTTATCCAAAAACCCAGGGCGGCGTGATCACCGCATTGTATGTTGATGAAGGAAAATTCGTCAACGCCGGTGACCCGCTTGCCCGCATTGAGGACGAGGTATTGCGAAAAAACCTCGACGCGGTGAAGGTCAACATGGATATGGCAAAAACGGCATTCGAGAAGCAGGAGAGGCTCTGGAAGCAGCAAATCGGTTCGGAAATGCAATTTCTTCAGGCAAAAAACCAGAAGGAAAGCCTGGAAAAGCAAATTGCAGCGATGGAAGAACACCTCGGAATGAGCCTGATCACCGCTCCGATTTCAGGAACAGTTGACGAAGTGTATGCCAAGGTCGGACAAGTCGTTTCCGCGATGTCTCCGGTCGGTGCATTTCGCATCGTCAATATGAACGATGTCAGTTTCAAAGCAGAGCTTTCCGAGTCTTACATTTCCCGCGTAAAGGTTGGCGACAGCGTTACGATCTTTTTCCCATCCATTGACGATTCCATTTCATCTACGATCAAAACAGTGGGTCAGACCATTGACCCGACGAGCAGGACCATACCTGTGGAAGTTTCTGTCAACAGCTCAGAGATCAGGATGATGGCAAACATGATTGGTGAAATGAGCTTGATGGATCAACGAAAAGTAAATTCAATTTCTGTGGAGCAGGACATCCTCAGCAAGACGATCAACGGCCACGCCCTCTTTGTCGCCGTTGAAAAAGAGGGATCATGGTTTGCTGAAAAGCGGGATGTGAAAACGGGCCTGAAAAGCGGCAACCTGGTGGAAATCCTTGAAGGCCTGAATGCCGGCGACCGCCTCGTCGTAAGAGGATTCCGTGACCTGAAAGACGGACAGAAAATCACAATCAATTAATCCCCGAGCCTTCCCAACAGTATGAGCAATCCATCGAACTTCAGGACATTTTTTCTGTCCAATTGGGCAGTTTCAAACCGTGTCACGGTTTACTTGCTGACCTTCGTCATCGTTTTGCTTGGCGTCGTCTCTTACAACGACCTCCCCAAGGAAAATTTCCCGGAAATTGCGGTGCCAACAATTTTCGTTGGAACGATTTATCCGGGAACCGGTCCGGCAGACATTGAAAACCTGGTGACGAGGAAAATTGAAAACGAAGTTTCTTCCGTCAAAGGGGTAAAGAAAATCAAAAGCAATTCCAAGCAGGATTTTTCGATTGTAACCATCGAGTTTGAGACCAACAAGGATGTCACAGTTGCAAAGCGGGAAGTGCAGGAGGCGGTGGACCGGGCGAAATCGGAACTACCGAAAGACCTTCTCGAAGACCCCAGCGTGCAGGAAATCAACTTTTCTGAATTCCCCATCATGTTCCTCAACGTCTATGGAGATGACCCGCTTGAAATAAAAAAATATGCCGAGGAATTGCAGGATGCTGTCGAGGCATTTCCGGAAATCACGCGGGTAGATATCGTTGGTGCGCTTGACAGGGAAATCCAGATTAATGTAGATCTGTTCCGGGCTCAAAGCGCTGGAATCACCTTCGGCGACATCGAAGGAACGATCGCCCGGGAAAACATTGTCATTTCCGGCGGCACCATCAATACCGGTACCCTGGAACGAAACGTAAGAGTAAACGGAGAATTCGAATCTGTCGGGGAAATCGGTAACCTGATCATTCAGGGCCAAAAGGGAAACAATGTTTTTCTCCGCGACATCGCTACCGTCCAGGACACGACCAAAATCAGAGAAAGCTATGCAAGGCTGAATGGAAAAGATGTAGTTACTTTAAATGTGATCAAAAAGGGAGGAGAAAATCTTGTCAATGCTGCGGGGAAAATAAAAGCCATGGTAGCTGATTTTGAGAAAAATGTCCTGCCGGGTTCTGTCAAGGTGAATCTCAGCGGCGACCAATCCTATCTGACCAATTCCATGCTTTCTGACCTGACCAATACCATTATCCTCGGGTTTATTCTTGTCACACTCGTGCTGATGTTTTTCATGGGGTTGCGGGATTCCCTGTTTGTCGGTTTGAGCATTCCACTTTCTTCCCTGGTGACATTCGTATTTCTACCCTGGATCGGTTTCACACTCAATCTCGTTGTACTCTTTGCTTTCATTTTTGCGATGGGAATTGTGGTGGACAATGCAATCGTTGTTATCGAAAATACATACCGGATCCTGAAAGAAGAAAAACTCTCGATGGTGGATACCGCAAGAAAAGCATCGGGACAAGTGATCGGGCCGGTCATTGCCGGAACCATGACGACCATCGCGCCATTCCTTCCGCTTGCATTCTGGGAAGGCATGATCGGTGAATTCATGTTCTTCCTGCCGATTACCATCATCGTCACTCTGACCGCCTCCATCCTCGTCGCTTACATTCTGAATCCGGTATTTGCGGTTACTTTCATGAAAAGGATCACTCCTGATGTTTCCCTGAAAAGATTTCTTTTCAATTTCGGGATTGTCACATTGTTGTTCCTGATATCCATTGGAATCAATCCGACTCTCAGGAATTCCCTGATGTTTTACATGGCGTTTATGCTGATTTACCGGTTTGGTCTCAAACCCGGTACCAGGTGGTTCCAGGGACGCGTGATTCCCGCCATGATGAACGGTTACCAAAGACTCCTGACCTGGTCGCTGACCGGTAACCATCCCTATCGCGTGATCGGGGGAGTCGTTCTCTTGTTCATTTTTTCATTCGTCATGATCTCACAGGGCAAGAATGAAGTCAGCCAGTTTCCTTCCCCGGAACCGAATTTTGTGTATGTGTACAACACCTTTGACAATGGTACTGATGTCGAAACTACCAATCGCCTGACCAAAGAGATTGAAGACAAGGTCTATGATGTAATCGGTCGGGAAAATGATATTGTGAAATCAGTCATAACAAACGTGGCAATCGGGGCCGGAAATCCGCAGGAAATGGACCGCAGCGCCTCGCCAAACAAAAGCCGTATCCAGGTTGAATTTGTCGAATTCAAGAAACGGGAAGGCGTATCCACACTTGACTACCTCGCAGATATCCGGGAAAAAGTGAAAGGATTCAGCGGTGTGCAGACCATAGTAGAACAGGAACAAGGCGGGCCTCCGGTCGGTAAGGCAGTGAACATCGAGGTTACTGCTGACGATTTCGACCGGCTGATGGTCGTCTCCAACGAACTAAAACAATACCTCGATTCCATAGCGGTTCCAGGTGTAGAGAAACTAAAGTGGGATCTTGAACTCGGCAAACCTGAGATCGTCATTGACGTGGACAGGCAGAAGGCAGCAAGACTGGGAATCAGTTCCATTCAAATTGGCGGGCAAATCCGAACTGCGCTTTTCGGCCTTGAAATTTCAAAATTCAGGGAAAATGAAGACGAATTTCCAATTGTCGTTCGCCTCGGAGAAAAGTACAGGGAAGACCTGGAAGCATTGATGGGTCAGACCATCGTGTACCGGAATATGGCAGACCAGGGGAAAATCTATGAAGTGAAACTTTCGTCTGTGGTGAAATTTCATGAAACCGAATCATTCGGCGGAATCAACCGCCTTGACCAAAAGAAAGTTGTCACAATTGCTTCCAACATCCTGACCGGTTACGATAAGATGGCTGTCGTCGGAGAAGTAACGGAATGGATGAACAAATTTGCTAAAACCAAAGAAACCTCCGGAATCCGGATAGAAATGACGGGAGAGATGAAGGAACAGGCTGAAACAAGCGGATTTATGGGACGCGCCTTAGGTACATCCGTTCTCCTGATCATTCTCATTCTTGTCGCACAGTTCAATTCCATGGCCAACCTGTGGATTATTATGACTCAAATTCTCTTCAGCATGATCGGCGTCTTCCTCGGATTCGCACTTACCGGAATGGGAATTTCCATCGTGATGGTCGGAATCGGTGTCGTCTCACTTTCAGGAATTGTCGTGAACAACGGGATACTCCTACTCGATTTTGTCGAACAGATGCGAAAATCCGGCATGAAAACCAGGGATGCGATTGTCGAAAGCGGACGCGTGCGCCTGACACCTGTGCTACTGACGAAGATGACAACAATTCTCGGTCTCTTGCCGATGGCGGTGGCATTCAATATCAACTTTGAAACGTTGTTTACCGAATTGAATCCGGAGATTTGGTTCGGCGGAGACAACTCTGTGTTCTGGGGCCCTTTGGCATGGACGATTATTTTCGGTCTGGTATTCGCCACTTTGATTACACTTGTGATCGTACCCGTTATGTATTACCTGTCGCATACCGCCAGCATCAGGTTCTGGAGATTCCGGAACAGGATCAGGCATTCGAAGATGCTGGGGTGAAGTGGGGATTCCGCGCCTGTTTACCTCCTCACGATCAATTTCCTCACCCCCCGATACGCCGGGCGGCGTAAAGCGGAAAAGCGAAAAGCGTAACCGGATGAAAACGATTAATTTCGGACAAGCAGTTTTCTAATTTCCCTTGTTCCCAATGGCCCGAAGGGATCCACTGCAAACTCCACCACATACACATACAATCCCGCGGCGGCGTAGCTGCCGTCGCCCGGCCAGTCGTTTGCGTAGTCGTAAGACCGGAAAACCAACCTTCCTGTTATATCATAAACAGATAGGTGTGTGCCGTTTGGTATTCCCGTGATCTCTAATTTCTGCATAAACCCTGGATCTCCCGGAGCGATCACTCCTGGCAGGTAACATGGGGCGACTTCAACATTGACAGTGTCGGTGACGCTCCTGCAGGATGATTTCATTGCCGTATCGGTGACGGTAAGCACATATTGCATAGGCATGCCAGGAGCAGCCATTGTCGTCGCAGCTGCAGGATTAGCAAGTCCGGTTATCGGATCCCATTGGTAAATAAACCCTTGCATTCCGGAAAGGCCAATCATTGCCGAACCGTCTTCGCAGATTTCGATGTCAGGGGCATTTGGAGGAGACCATGGAGATTCGTGGAAAACCCAAACTGTGTCGGTGGTGGAATTGCAATCCTGATGGACCGTTGTATCGGTGACAGTGAGGACGAAAAAGGTATCAATCCCCTGGTTACTATAGGCTGGTTGGGCTAAAGTTGGATCATTCAGGCCCCAGGCCGGAGACCAGTAGAAAATGCAACGGCCGTTGGAAGTATCGGGAACGCCTAAAGTGACCGTTGCCTCGGTACAGATCGTTTGGTCAGCACCGGCATTTGCTGGTTGGGAATAACCGGGGCCGAGGCGGTAGTTGGGTATGTTAGGGAGACCAAGGTAGCGCCCCCCTGGGCTAATGTCAATTCCATACAATTGAAAATCACATAAGCTTCCCTTTAAATCAGGTTCATTTATTGTGGAAACATCTTTCGAGAAAATTGTTGAACCATATGGCATGATATAGATTTTACCATCTGGCGCCAGCTGATGATTAGTTAATCCGACCGAACTGGCATTCCAAATGACATTTTCAGAGGCAGAAACATTTGAATCAGGAAAATCTTCCTTTTCCAGATCATATTGCCATAATGTTGTTGATGTTCCATTACCCTGATCGGAAACATAAAGAAATCTGCCATTGGGTGAAATACTTACGCCGTAATAATAGGTTGGCGGATTGGTGAAAAGTTCAATCTTTTCATATTCAGAGATTTCACCGGAACACCGGTCAAAATGAAGAATGTCAATCACCCCGTTTGTTGCTGCGACAGCGAGAATTTTCCATTTGTCGTCATAAACCATTTGCCCCACCCAACCGATAGTGTCCCCAATAATACCCAAATGATCTGAACCTGCGGATTGCGTATCTTTCAATATATTTCCGGTTTCGGTAACCAAATACTTGATGAAGACATTATTATTGCATTGATGTGATAAGATCCACCAGTCCCGGCCGTTGCCATGCCGGATGGCTAATAATTTATCAGCTACGTCATCGAGGTATTGATTCATCAAATCCATGCCTCCAAGACCCCCATTCAGGCTGTCGTTGATGACGGAATAATACAATCTGGATGGATTGAATATACCATTGAATTCCATGGCAAATACCAATGATTTATCGCTATTCAATGCAACCATTAATGTCCCATCAATGGAATCATTATAACCAATTCCCTGAGGATCCCAACCTTTTATTCTTTGACCGCTTCGGTCAAATATTTCCTCAGAATTCGAATAATATTTCAATTTTCCATTTTTATCGCATGCACTTGAGCTCGCAGTGAACGACCACAATTTTGCATCCCGGGAAATGGACGCTGGATTGGAATTAAAATCAATTATCGTCGAATCCCCAAAATACCAAATGTTCCCTTCTTTCTGTCCATATTGATCACAGGTAATTAACACTATTGCTAAGAAAAGAATAAACGATTTCAATTGAATTATTGTAAAATTAATTTGAAAATGAAAACATCATTCTCGCCTTTGGTTATCCGGATCAGGTAAACACCCCGCGGCCAATCTATCGTGGATATCTTCCCGATATTGCCTCCATATATTTTCGATTGATGCAAATTATGGCCATACAAATCCATGATCGCAACAATCGCATCTTCGTTCGGAACGGAAATAAAAACTTCGTCGGTCGCAGGGTTTGGAAATATCCAGATTTCTTGCTTTAAGACTTCCGGTTTTAATTCTCCCGGTACTTTTCTTTTGCCTGATGAACCGGTATCGCATGCGTTTGCGAATACCCTGTCAAAATCTTCAAGAAGGATAAATGCCCTTGCCTGGAAAATAGCGTGGCCTCCGGTCAAAGGGCACTGTTCAGCGATTGTATCCAATTCTTGCCATTCCTGATCAGAAATTGTATCCACCCCTCCCACCATTACTTTCATCAGAATTTGCCCAACATAAACATGGTTTTCCTCGATAACATTTTCAGAAGTAAATTCCAATTGCGATCCGGCAGATTCGATATCCCCATCGGCAAGTTCAATATAAAACTGCCGGATTTTAGCAATATTTGATTCTTCCCGGTCTTCATACCAATATTCATACAAGGTATCACTATACCTCAATGCGTCGTCATTTGATAATAACTCGAAAAGCAATTGGTCTGCCAGGTATTCGGTTTGTTCAGTAAATACCGGATAATCATATTCTGATCCCGCTATCCGCTCCGCAGTCATGGAACCGCCACCGGTACCAAATGTATCAATAGATACAAGTTCATCATAACACTCGCCGCCGATTATGCCTGTTGTGGGGTAATATTTGATTAACCAAATAGAAGCCGGTTTCGGGGGAAAAGAATAATTCATACTTGAATCATTTGGATATTGGAAAGGATTATTTTCTACCAATACACTGTCTGATAACCAGGTTGTATTTGTTGCAAACGAATAGAAATCGGGAGCAGTAATATTCAGCCAAGTGTTCCTTGTTGGCATACCGGTTTTTCCCTGCTGCCCCATAATTGCATTATTCAACACATGCCATCCGGTATCTGCGCGATTTATCGTATTTTCCCAAATCTCCGAGAGAGCGGATAAGCCTTCAAATCGAATTCCTTTACTGAATGTTCTGATGATGTTGCAGCTTACCAGGGCTTCTTCGGTCATCAAAAAGCCGATGCCAATCGTGTTTTTCACGGTTGCGGTATCCACCAGATACAATGAATTTTCCAGTACTTTGGCCGCCTTGCTTCCTTCTACCCTGATACCCTGGTATATCTGTGAAGAATTTTGCCGGGGGTGAATCCTGATGGTATTACTTTTTACGACTGCTGAATCAATACTCTTTACATCAATTCCAACGCCGCGCACCTTAATATCATTATTGTCAATGATCATATGACCATCACAATTCGGGCAGATAATCGGCATGGTGTTTCCCAGTGCCCGTATCCCATATTCCTGTACGATTGCGGTTGAATCGCCAAGGATGCTGTTTCCTGAAATATCAACAGCAGAGTAATTCACACTGTTAACCATGATTCCGGTAAAACAGGAATCAAAAGCATTTTCCTTAATTTCTACCGTTTGGTTATTGATGGTACCGGCGAAAACGCCAACTTGCCAGATATCCCGAAAATAGTTGTTCCGGATTTGCATCTGCATGTTTTTCGAGCCATGGACGCCGATCCGGCAATCTTCGAAGAAATTTCGATCATTCTGGCTGTTGCCTCCTACCGTCATAGTTCTAACACCCGGCAGCGGATTTGGATTCGAGGCGTCACAGGAGTAAATGGCAATTCCGCTGATGGGATCAGAAATAGATTGGTAAATGTTTTTGAAGTAGTTTCGTGTTGCGATAACATCCGACTTATTAGTTTCGAGACCGTACTTGCAATCATTAAATTGATTGCTATCAACATGGATAATTGACAAAGGATTGGCCTGAATCGCAACTGTCGAGGAATCGAAGCTGGAGCTATCGATGAATAAATCAGATTGTGCCACCATAATGCCAATATCAACGTTTTCGAAACGCATATTGGACAATGTGTCTTCTGACCACCATGAAAGTATTCCCCGATCGGAATTTTTCAGCAAACTGCCTTTCGCATTGAGCGTACTGTGTTTTACAAATATCGCAGTGTCGCCATTTTCAAATTCTTCAGATTCTGCATACACGGTACTGCTGTCTGCTTCGATTCCAACATTTTGCCAGAGCGTTTTCCCGTGAATCGTATTGATCATGCTATTATAGCTTTCAATTCCATTTCGGGCATCACGGATTACGCTGTTCAAACTCACCGTATCGCCTTCAGCAAAAATCGCGGTTTTGACGCTTTTGACAATTGCACTGTCATATTTCAAAAACGACTCCCGTGCATATATCCCAAAATCTCCAACGGAATTCGTAATGTCGGTTTTATGTATTGTAACCAATGCAGAATCAAGATATACACCGTTCATTACTGATGATATGCTGCCCATATTGACAAGAATCGTATCTGAGTTCCGGATGATTAAACCCGAATCAACGGACATGATCGTATTGTTATCGAGGTAGGAATAGTTATTGACCGCCATCAGATTGTTATAGCCTTTAATTACAACCCCGGATTTTGAATTCATTCCGAGATAAGGGGCTTTGAGATTGGACGGCCAGGGATTGATTTGGGTCGAAACAATGAAATCAGTCGCACCGTAATTACCCTGATTTACCGTGATATTGTTGTAACAATTCTCAAACAGATTGTTTTGAAGTCTGTGACTTGCCCCGTTCGATATAACAACGCCGTTTCTGGCATGCTCAATTATCCCGGGGTTCATCGGAAAGGAGCCGCCAAACGTATTTTCGCTCATCTCAATGCGCGAGTTTGGATGATTCGCATATATACCGTCCCACATGGTGTCACCGCATAAGGTAACCGTACTATAATTTATTTCAAGAATATAGGGACCATTAATTTTTATCTTTGCGTTCGCAGCCATAAATATTAAACAGCTGTCGAACCGAATGTTCTTATCTATCGTGAAATCACCGGTTATTGAAAGCGTCTTATCCGTTACAATCCCGGAACCGCCGTTTAGGTCGTTAATGAGATGGGTCGAAGTTGAGTTCATAAATACCCAGCCCGTATTAACCATAGGGGATACGCAACAGGCATCCCCAAATATCATATGCACATCGGCCTGTTCGGTGAAGAAGCAATTGTTTGAATCTACAATTCCCACAACAAACTCTGTATAGGTATTGAGCGACTTCGAGAGAGTTGATTGAGCCTGATAATTCACTACTTTATTTCCCGGATCCCAATCCCAGCTTACACCACCATTCGCAGACAACAACACAGAATCGCCTACACAAATATTATATACGTTTTGGCTGATACCCGGCGATACCTGCACGGTAATATGAACAGAATCGTAACATGTTTTCCCCAGGTTATCTTCAATTTGGGCGTAATATGTAATCGTTTGTGATGGTTTGACAACAGGGTGAGCAGTCCCGGCACCCTGTATCCAGGAAACAGGCACCCAACTTACTTTTGTGGAATCGGCAACGACATTTAACTGTACTTCCTGACCCGGACAAATGATCGCGTCGTTGGTTGTAACTGGCCCGTCATATACGACAACGATGACTTCCGCAAATTTCGTATCACACTTGCAAAGGTCTGTGCCGGCAACTGTGAATGTATCTGTAGAAACAGGCGCAGCGTAAGGAAAAAAATCATTAGGTTCAAACCACATTGTTCCGGAAATATCCCATTCCATATAAAATGCTCCGGGAATCTGCAGATGAATGGTATCCCCGGCATTGCAGAGGTAGTAAATTGTATCAGATAATACGGGTTCGATAATCTGTACAGTTACCGAATCAACAGTTAAACATCCGCCATGCGAATCAAAAAGGAAAAATATGTTTGTGAATGTGTCCATTCCCGCGATCGGGTCCAAAACTGAGGTATCTGAAAGCAAAGTATCGCTTTGCCACCAGAATGTGCCGTATGCTGTTCCGTGAAGCGGCACCGAAGTCCCATGACAAACAGCAGTATCGGCGCCGGCATCCACGTTGGATGCTACGACAATCAATTGATAAGTATCCACATCGGTATTGCCTGTACAGTACTCCGAAACAGAAAGCGTTACGGTAAATGTATCGCCATATTCATAAATGTGTTTAGGATTCTGTTCGAAACTTCTTGTGCCGTCGCCAAATTGCCACAGGTAATCCACGCAACTGCTCCACGCTGAGGAGCTGTCCGTGAATTGAATTTCATCTCCAAGGCAAAACGAACCCCCGATGGCAGCGATTTCGGCAATCAGTGGTTCTGAGAAAAGGGTTGTATCGGTTCTGACCAGAGAAATTTTTTCAATTTCTGCACATCCATCTGATTGAATCGTAATCGTGTAAGTCGAATCAAGGCTGAGAGAAGTAAGTTTTGAAGTCGCTCCGTTGGAATCGGTCATCGCGTACCATGCCCAAACTGTATCTATGATGGCATCAAATGAATTCACAATTGCCGGATCATTAGATGCCAACAAATCCACTTTGCAAGTGTCTGGAAATTGATTCAGATTAACCCTGGCCCGAATCCAGCCATACAAATCAGATTGATCAGTGTGCCGGATCAAAATGGAATACTGTGATATATTGTTGCCTGGACTCCCGGTCCCGATACTCAGGAAGGAATTGAACCCGGAATAATCTCCCGAATCAGAAGTGAGTCTCTCCGTTTCAATTGTATGATTTCCATTCAGGGAATCAAATACTTCTGCCTCAATGAAAAAATCACGACACCAATGCCAGGGTTCTTTCGCCTCATGCCAGCCATCCAATTGAAAAAAAATGGGTTTCACCGGATTTGAAACATCATAGATATAGGTACTTCCCTGCGGTCTGATTTTGAAATAAAGCGAATCGGCGCCAAGTTTAATACCAACAGTTTTTTCCTGGATGCCATGACTGGTGAGGTTATTTAGTTTTTGAAGGGAGCCGGTAATCAAATACCTGTTGCCTGAATTGTGTTGGCGGATAGTGACATAGTCTAAATACGTACCCGTTCTGAATTCATAATGCGCCGGTCCCACGCCAAGCCAGTCCTGGCTGCCAGGCAATAGTTTTCCGTTATACAAGAATTCGCTCGTCCGCGAGATGACGGCTTGCGCGTATGCAGGAATAACCGTCTTCCAGATCCGCCAGTTTCCTGGCCAGGGTTCGGCTGGAAAAATATTCCATCCAAAATACATGAAATTTGTATATGTATCTGCTCCCAGGCAACCGAGATTCTTCAGCAGTCCGAGCCATTGGCCCGGCCTGATTATGCTCAAATCAGATGGACTGAAAAGGAGCGATCCATCATAAAATCCGGGGGAGATAAAAGGATTGAAAAGAGTGTCGGTCTCCGCAATCTCTGTGATCCGGCCCTGAGAAAGGCGCTGGATTCCGTTCAGCGCACCATAACTAAAACGCCAATTTCCTGGCCTGATCGGATAAAAATATGGCGAAGGCCGTCTGACCTGGTATTGATCTGCTGTATTCACGGTGCGAAACTGACTGTATTTTGCCAGTCCGGGAGACTCTCCGGCCGTATTGTAATATTGAAAGGCAAGACTATCGAATCCATTTGCATTGTTAACCGAGTCAATATAGCCCTTGAATTCATTCCGGTATTGGAGGGCAAAATCATGCTTCCTGATACCGTCGTAGTCCAACCAGCTTGTGGCGCCGGAATTGGAATAATCTGTTTGCACTACGGGGTCAACCAGCCATGTTGTATCCCAACTTCCAAACACTTCGCCG
>Ga0247727_10008236_pt1 | contig 19431 bp, 17 predicted proteins | sample WisWelCaveWW1625_FD_202498 | JGI IMG/M metagenome (GOLD analysis project Ga0247727, IMG submission 202498) | Biofilm microbial communities from Wishing Well Cave, Virginia, United States - WW16-25 | ecosystem: Environmental > Aquatic > Deep subsurface > Groundwater > Cave microbial mat | place... | reverse complement strand
AGTCTGCTGCCCAGCGAACGGCTTCCTCCACGCCTTCTCGAGAAAGCTCAGGCCAGTTACGCAAGATGTCGTCAATCGAATCCCCGGTGCTCAAGAACGTGAGCACGGTACTAACCGGTACGCGGGTGCCTTTAAAAGTCAATTTGCCATGACAGACTTTTGGGTCGACGATGAGATGTTTGCCAATTTCCGATCGCTTCATAATACGCCCTTTATCATTGATGCGTGAAATATACAGATGAGTGATGCCATAAGCAAGCCATCAAATGCGCTAAACGCGATGAAAGGATGAAAATGGGAAACTATTCTTGGAAAACAATATTCACAAAGAGCTTTGGGCTATGGCTCGCCCTTTTTTCGGTTCACACTTTTGCAGTTCTATTCATAGGAACTGACTTCGGCCACGCGGCCATTCTATCGCCTCCGCCCAGCGACCACATCCCGGCCAAGCCGCAGCAGCGTCCCATCGCGCTGATCGGCGGCACGATTCATCCCATTAGCGGCCCGGCGATTTCAAACGCGACGATTCTTTTTGATAAAGGAAAGATCGTTGCCATCGGCACAAGCGTCACCCTGCCGCCGAATACCGAGAAGATCAATATTTCCGGCAAACATGTTTATCCGGGGATGATCGAAGCGAATTCGCAAATCGGCTTGGTGGAGATCGATGCAGTTCGCGCCACGCGCGATTTTGCCGAAGCCGGGAGCATCAATCCCAATGCGCGCGCCGAAGTGGCGGTCAATCCGGAGTCCGAGCGCATTCCGGTGACGCGCGTCAACGGCATGCTCATTGCGCATGTTGTTCCGCAGGGCGGCCTGCTCTCCGGCCGCAGCGCCGCGATGATGCTCGAGGGCTGGACCTGGGAAGACATGACGCTCAAAGCGCCGGTCGGCATCGTCATCAGTTGGCCGCGCATGACGATCAATCGCTCGCCGCGCGTGCAACAGAGTGAAGAAGAGCAAAAGAAAAACATCGAGCAGCAGATCAAAAATTTGAAACAAGCATTTGCCGAGGCGCGCAGTTACGCGCTGGCTAAAAATGCCGAGGCTCTGCGCGGCATACCCTATCATGATTTCGATGCGCGCTGGGAAGCCATGCGCCCGGTTTTCGATTCGGCACTGCCGGTTTTCGTAAATGCAAACGAGATCAAACAAATCAATGCCGCAGTTGAGTGGGCAACACAGGAGAACATCAAGCTGGCCATTATCGGCGGCAAAGATTCATGGCGCGCCGCTGACTTACTGAAGCGCAAAGATGTGCCGGTGATCGTCGGGCCGATTCATGATCTGCCGGCGCGCGATTGGGAAGATTATGATACGGCATTTACCACGGCCAAAAAACTCTACGAAGCCGGGGTGCGCTTCTGCATCAGCGGCGGATCAGACTCCGGCAATGATCGCAACCTTCCTTATCATGCTGCCACCGCGGCGGCGTTCGGCTTGCCGAAAGACGAAGCGATGAAAGCGATCACGCTTTATGCCGCGCAAATTCTCGGCATTGCCGATCGCGCCGGTTCTCTTGAAGTCGGCAAGGATGCGACGCTCTTCATCAGCAGCGGCGATCCGCTTGAAACGTTTTCAAACGTTGAGAGCGCCTACATTCAAGGGCGATTGCTCGATCTGCGCAATCGGCACCGCCAGCTTTACGAAAAGTATCAGGAGAAGTATTTGCAGTTGAAAGGGTCGGAATGAGGACAAAGGCTATAACTTGTTTTGAACTCGTCGATCGATCAAGCGGGAGCTTGCTATTGTCTACCATCTTCATTACGTTTAAGCAGATTAATCGAGACATTAGCAACCCTGAATGAGGTATCACACAATGCAAATTGCGATTAACCATGATCGGATAGCGTCATTCTGCAAGCGTCATCATATTCGTAAACTTTCATTTTTCGGTTCTATCTTGCGTAATGATTTCGGGCCGGAAAGCGACATCGACGTTTTGGTGGAATTCGAGCCTGAGCACATCCCAGGGTATATCCGTCTGGCCGGCATCGAACTCGAGCTTTCTGATCTCCTGGGCCATAAAGTCGATATGAACACAGCAAAGATGCTGAGTCGTTATTTTCGTGATCGGGTGGTCAACGAGGCGAAAGTGGAATATGAACGAGAACTCTCGGATCAGGCTGCGTCACATGTATGATGCGGCCATAGAGGTAAAAGAACTCGCAAAAGACAAATCAAGAGAGAACATCGAAAATGAAAGGCTGCTTCAGCTCTCGTTGGTGAAATTAATTGAAATCATCGGTGAAGCTGCCAGCAGAATTCCCGCCGTCGACCGCGCTCGGTTTCCTGCCATAACGTGGCCGCAAATTATCGGGATGCGAAATCGTTTGATACATGGCTATGATGACATCGATAATGATGTTCTTTACAAAACGATTCATGAAGATATACCCCCGTTGATCGCCGAGCTTGAAATAATCATCTCTTCTGATCCGGCATCATAGCCTGACTGACGAAATCCTTTGAATCCCGCGCAACTTTTTCCACTCGCTAGAGTGCAATCCACAGTAACAATTTCGGTTAAGGTTTTCAAGCCATGTTTGCGGATATCATCCAAAGAGAAATCGGCATGAAAAAATCCTCCTTGTACTTGCTTTCGATTCTTATCTACGCCGCCACGGCCCATACCCAAGCCATCAATGAAAACACAACACTTCTTGGAAAATTGGCCCCTCCTCGCGGCGGCAGAAACTCCTTCAAGTATGCCGATGTCTGGGGATACAATGCGCCTGATGGTCGCGAGTACGCAATCATCGGATGCTACGACGGCACATCAATCATCGAAGTGACCGATCCGGCCAACCCGGTGGAACGCGCCTTTATCGCCGGGCCGCAGGCGTTTTACATCTGGAGGGAAATCAGAACCTATTCGCATTACGCCTATGTGACGCAAGATGGCGTCAACAATAATCCCAATCACGGCATTCAGATCATCGACCTTTCACAACTACCCGCCACCGCCACACTGGTCAACACCTACAAGGCGAATCTTCCCAGCGGCACCGCTCACAATCTGTACATCGATGATGGTTATGCCTATCTCTCCGGAACGCAAACCGGCAGCAGCATCGTGATTCTCAGTTTGAAGGATCCGGTCAATCCCGTTGAGGTATCGCGCTGGGGCGCGAGATATTGGCACGATGTCATCGTGAAAAACGACACGATCTACGGTTCGGCAGGCGCGAGCGCGCGGGTGGAAATCGTCGATGGCCGAAACAAAATCGGCTTGCAGTTGATTTCGGAAGCGGTTTATCCGTCCGGATATACTCACAATGCATGGATGACAGATGACAATTGTTATTTCGTTCAAACCGACGAGGTGCACGATTTGCCCGTCAACTTTTGGGATGTGACGGATCATCAGACGCCTGAATTAGCTGCGACCTATCATGGCGGCCCGGGCTCAATCGCGCACAATGTGCAAGTTCTCGGCAACCTCGCTTTCCTCAGCTATTATTATGACGGATTGAAAGTCCTCGACATCTCGCAACGTCGCGCACCAGTCGAAGTGGCCAATTACGACACGTTCCCGGATGACAACCTCCAGCGCGGCTTCGGCTACGATGGCGCATGGGGAGTCTTTCCGTTTCTCGCTTCGGGAAATATCTTGATTTCAGACGTAAAGTATGGTTTGCAACTTATCAAATTCAACGATACGCAAGCGGGCCACATCTCCGGCACGATCAAAAATAAAAATACACTCAGTCCACTCAGCGACGTGAGCATCGAGTTACTAAATCGCAACCTGGACGAAGGCTACACCATCGTCAAAGTCGGCCTGGATGGAAAATACATCTTCGGTGCCAAGCCCGGCATACGCAGCTTCAGATTTAGAAAAGACGGATATGCCGATTTTATTTTAAGCGATATTTCAATCCAAGCTGGCGCCGTGCAAGAGCAAGACATTCTCATGGATTCAGGGACAACCGGCGTGAATGATTCGCCCCGGCTTCCAACAAGCCTGGAGTTGCTGCAAAATTATCCGAACCCATTCAATCCATCGACCACGATTCGTTGGCGGCAGCCCGCTCCCGGCGTTGCGCTTATTTCAATTTTCAATCATCTCGGCCAGCATGTGGCGGCTTTCAAAACTCTCGAAACCTCTGTTGGAGAAAAACAATTCACCATCGGCTTGAAAAGCTTTGCCTCGGGAATTTACTTCTACAGAATTAATGTCAACGGCATGGTTTCGGAAATTAAAAAAATGGTTTTGATGCGATAATTCGACCTCGCGCGATTATGAAAATACAAAAAGCCTCTTCGGCGATTTTACCGCTTGCCGGCCTCTTGCTCTTGTTCGGCTGCGAGCACACCGTCTTCACTTCGGATTCGTCCGGCCGCATTGATTACGCGCGACAGGTTCAACCGATCTTCACAAACAATTGTGCGTTTGCCAATTGCCATCTGGACGGCAGCTCGCCTTCGGAACTGGTGTTGACCAATTTCGAAAAAATATCGGAAGGCGCGCATCATGGAAATGCCGTCATCCCCTTTGAGCCGGCGTTGAGTCATCTATTCCAACACATTAATGGCGATTCAAACCTAAGCCCGCAAGCCGAGCCGCCAATGCCCTATCAACGACCGCGCCTTGCGGCAGCCGACATCATGACGATTTCCAAATGGATCAAACAAGGCGCGACCGATGAAAGCGGCGCGCCGATGTATGCCGACGCTTCCGAAGAGCATTTCATCATCACCAACCAGAGCGATGATTTTCTCACGCTGATCAGCTCGAAAACCGGATTGATCTCACGCATCGTTCCGCTCTTTGCGCCGACCTGGCCGTTTCCGCATACACCGCCGCGCGCGCCGCATTATGTCACTGTCGCGCCGGACAAACGAACCGCTTACGTTTCACTCATTGCGTCCGGGTTGTTGTTGAAGATCGATTTGCCCTCGCGAACAATTGTCAAAGAACTGGCGCTTGGCGGATCACTGGCTCACATCGAAATCGTCGCGACCGGCGACAAGGCCGTGGTGTCAAATTTCTCGAACCAGAATGCGATTCATGTGATCGATCTCGCATCATTCACTGAAGAAAGAAGAATTAATAACGTTTTCTACAATCCGCACGGCATGGCGGTGTTGCCCGATGGTAAGACTCTCTTCACCGCCGGTAACGTCAGCGATTTGTTGTATCGCATCGACATTTCAATCGGCGCATCGCAGAGCTACAAACTCTCGAACCTGACGCCGGATGTCGGTGAGACATCGTCCAAACTCACCCCATACCAAATTCGCTTCAATCCGGATGACGACAATCTCTACGTTTCATGCAGCAAGACCAACGAAGTGCGCATCTGGAACACGCAGTCGCAGACCTTCATCGACAGCTTTCAAGTCGGTAGAAGTCCGCTGCTGATGGATTTTAACTCCGACCGCACGGAACTCTGGGTGGCTTGCAAAGGGGACAACTCGATTGCCATCATCGATGTTCTGAGTCGCAGCATAAAAGATGTGATTCAAGATTTGCCCGATCAGCCGCACGGCGTAAAATTTTCTTCGGATGGAAAAACCGTAGGGCTAACCTGCGAGCATGTCAGCGGCGAGCTGGATCAACATCATCCCGGTACACGCAGCGGCTCGCCCGGCGTCTTTGTATTGATCGACGCCGCGACGAGAACGATCATCGCCGAGCGGGAAGTCGGCGGTTTCGCGGCGGGCATCGACGTGATCCCCTGATATGCACGTACCGCCCGGGCCGTTTTTTGTAGACAGCGCCGACGAATCAATTTCGGAGAAGCTTAAAAATTAACGGCGGTCTTATAATTTGCACAAAACCTCGCCCACAGAATTTGAAATCCCACAGAATGAATCAAATCAAAAGCAGCTTTTGCCCCACGGATCAAAAAAACACACGGAGAAATCTTTTTCAAATTTCAGCGTCGTTTTTTGATCTGCGTGTGACACAATCTATCGATGGTTTTTTTTCTGTGGGATTTCTTTGTCTGTGGGCATCTGCTTGTCGCGCTATAATATTTCTTCTTTTGTTTTATTTATTATTTGTAGCCAGCGTATTTTCGCAACCTTATGAGATCAACTCTTCCCAATTTCGCGTCACGCGATTGAATGAGGAAATCGAGTATCCTTTCCTCGGCGGCCTCAACGCGCCGAGAATTCAATTCGCCGATCTCAACCAGGACGGGTTTCTCGATCTCATCGTTCTCGACGGCGAGGTGCTGAGTTTTCTCACTTCGGGTTCGAAAGAATTGCGTTATCGCCCGTCGGATGCATGGGACGGGCCGATTCAAGATTGGCTCATCCTGAAAGATATAACCGGCGACGGCCGGGCAGATCTGTTGACGTCGGATGGCCTCGGAGGGGTTTTGTTCTTTGAGAACTCCGGCGCCAACGACAACTGGTTTATGGTAACTGGAGCAAAAGACTCGGCGCTGCGCGCTGAACCAGGCAGCCAACCGGCATTGTATGATTTTGACAACGACGGCGACGAGGACTTCTTCGGCGGCAATTCATCCGGGACGATTTCATTTTTCAGAAACAACGGCTCTGCTACGCGAGCGCAATGGCAGTTTGAAACTTCGAACTTCGGCGGCATCACGGTTTTGCTGGACACGGTGATCACCGGCGCGAAAACCGCGCATGGCGCATCGGTGTTGCAGGTCTTCGATTATGAAAACGACGGCGCGGCGGATATCTTCTTCGGCGATTTTTTTAGCAGCGGCATTTATCATCTTCAAAATATCGGGGACGGCGTCTCTCCCCGCTTTCGGTTGATCACCAAAACTTTCCCACAGCCTGAGCCGGCGCAAACCCCGGGCTTAAATCAAACAACTTTTGCAGTTCTCGACAACCTCGCCGATCTCTTCGTCACCGTGGGTTTTCCTTCAGCAGATGTTGACAACTTCCTGCATTATCGAAATAGCGGCAGCCGCGCGCAACCAGCATATCAGCTCGTGACTAAAAATTTCATTTCCAGTATAGACATTGGCAGGCGCTCGCATGTTGCGTGGGCGGATTTCAACGCCGACGGTTTGTCGGATTTTATTTTGAGCGGCGATCGTGGAAACCTCATCGCCTATCAAGGCCAGGGTGATTCTTCATTTCAATGGATCAGCGACGACTGGATTCCCGCCACTGCCAACCTCAGCGGCGTGGCGCCGGCTTTGGTGGATTTGAACGGTGACAGTTTGCTGGATCTTGTCGCCGGACTTTTTGATGGGACGATGCGGGGATTTCGAAACATCGGAGCGCCAACCGCGCCGAGTTTTTCGGAAGACAATTCACTTATTCCATTAGAAGATTTCGGCACTTACATCGCGCCGAGCTTTGGCGACTTCGACGACGACGGCGATCGAGATTTGGTCGTCGGCAACCTTCGAGGAGAAATAAGTTTTCTTGAAAACATCGGCACGAAGCAGCAGCCAAACTTTGTGAGAATTGTGACCAACGCCGATGAATTCGTCGTGGAGTCTTTCGCCAGCCCCATGCTCGCTGATTGGAATAACGATGGCCGCTTGGATTTGCTGATCGGGTCGAGCAGCGGTATGATCAGGATTTGGTTTCAACAACAGACGGCAACGAACCCATCCTTCTCCGCCACCCCGGATGTGCAGATCGATTCAGGCGTTCGCTCCATTGCCCCGGCGGCGATTGTCGCCCGCATCGACGGCAGCAAAGACATCGTCGCCGGATGTGAGCGCGGCGGGATCGTTTATCTCACAGCCCGAGACGGTATGAATCCACGCCTTCCTGTTCCTCATAAACTTCTGCTTTTTCCAAACCCCTCCACCGACCGGTTGACAGTTCTTGCTGCGACCAGTATTTTCACGATCGAGATTTACGATATTTTAGGCCGCCGCCTTTCTCAACAATCGTCCGTCGAGACGCAACAACGAACGATGGATGTTTCAAATTTGCCAGCAGGCCTGTTTTTCGTGCGCGCGAAAACCACGAACGGTTTTCTGTTTGCAACGTTTGTCAAGCTGTAATCCGGCTCACGGTTTATGCGACAAGGTTTCTCTCGGGCTTTGAACTTGTTTGAAGGCGCCGTTGTGAATGACGGTGAAATTGGCTTTCAGCGAGCATGATGGTAATCAAACAAGATTTACGTTGAGCGCCGGATTTCTTGAGCCGGCACGATTCGAAAGCCGTCAGCAGGATGCTCAACGGCTTGCATCAATGCGTGAAGCATTTGATCGAGGGTGACCATTCCAAGACGGCGGGCAGTCTCACGGGTGCCGGGCACTCTTTCAAAAATCCAATACATCGGCAGAAGAACGTATGGCCAGCGATGTCCCGGACCAAGCACATACCACGGACGCAAGATCATCGCGTTCAACTTACTATCGCGGATAATCGCCTCGCATTCGACGTGCACTTTCCAATATGCTTGCATGATTGGCGCAGGATGCGCAACGCTGACATAGATGAAGTGGCGAACACCGGCATCGACTGCCGCGGGTACCGCGACTTGCACGGAAGTGAAATCGACGCGTCGAAACTCTTGCGCTTTGGCAGGACTGGGATGAGACACGCCGATCATATGAACGAAGGTATCGCAACCGCGGACCTGCTCGGTGTAAGAATTCTGCTTCAGCGCCTCGCCAATGACAGGCTCACATCCAGCCGGCAGCTTTTGAAGAGAAGCTTCCCGCGTCAAGGCGCGCACCTCGTGCCCACGTTCGATGAGCAATGAGAGAAGACGACTTCCCATGTAGCCGGTGCCGCCGGTAAGGAAGATTTTGCGGTTAGAATTTTTTTGTTCCATGCTACTCTTGTTGAATAATTTACATTGGTAACTCAACGCGCAGAGCGCAGAGCGCTGAGGGTACTATGCTCTTTGCGCTTTGCCCTCTGCTCAAAGCTCCGAGCAAATATCGCCAGCCAAACTGAAAGTTGCAAGCGCGGCCTCCAATTTCCATCTTGCTTTTTTGCGTCGAAAAGTTATCTTCTCTCTGTCTTTCAACAGCGAAACGTCTTTCAATCAAAAAGAACATGGCCAATCCAACAGTCCAACACACTCCGGCGAAGAACACGATCATCTCGCGCTTCTTAGACGTTCGCCCCGGCGAGTGGCGCTCGGTGCTCGCCATGTCCGGCGCCTCCTTCTTCGTCACCACCGCATTTGTGATTTTTCGCCCGGTGCGCAACGCGCTATTTCTCGAAAAACTCAGCGCCGAACAACTGCCGTATGTTTTTATTCTCGTGGCCATCATTGCTGGCGGCATCGGCTTGTTTTATGCAAGGTACTCCACACGCGCCAGCTTGAAGCGCTTGAGCACCATAACGAGTTTAGTCATCGTCGCCACCCTTTTGATTTTCTGGTGGCTTTTTCAGCAGCACTTTGAGCTAAGGATTTTCGGCCCAGCTTCGACCGACATCATGCCCCATGTTTTCTATATCTGGGTCAGTCTGTTTGGCGTGATCGTGCCCAGTCAGGTATGGCTGCAATGTAACCACATTTTTGATTCGCGGCAGGCCAAGCGACTGTTCTCGATTGTCGGCTCGGGCGCAATCGTCGGCGGCATCGTTGGAGGATATTTTACCAAGCTGTATATCGACCATATCGGCGGCGCGATTTATTTGTTATGGGGTTGCGCGGCGCTGCAAATCGGCACGCTGGCCCTTCAAAATATGGCAGGGTGGGGCGCATCGCATGTACGGCGCAGCTCGACCATGGCGCCCGAAGACGAGGCGGTGTCCGTATTCAAACTCATTGCACAATCACGCTATCTACAGTTGATCATCGGCGTACTCGCGTTGATGTCGATCGTCACCACGATTGTCGATTATCAGTTCAGCGCGATCGTCAACGAAACCTACAAAGATGCGGACCAGATGACGGCCTTCTTCGGCTTATGGTTCGCGCATTTTAGCATGATCTCGCTGGTCTTGCAAATCGTGCTCACCGGATTTCTGATGCGGCATTTCGGCGTGACCTCGGCGTTGGCGATTTTGCCTATCGGCTTTTTCCTTTCATCGATCTTCGTTTTTATCTCCCCGGTTTTGTGGGCAGCGCTCGCGCTCAAGGGCGTCGAAGGCTGCTTCCGTTATTCAACTTTTAAATCGGCGCTGGAAACTTTATACGTGCCGGTCAATCAGCACGTCAAAGATCAAACCAAGCCGTTCATCGACACGGTGGCCGACCGCTTGCCGGTCGGTTTGGCGGGCTTGCTGCTCTTGACGCTGGCCGGCGGCCCATTGAAAGGGCCGGGCGGCGCAAGCATTTTAAATTTGGTTCTCGTCGCTTATTGGCTCTTTCTGGTTTGGAGATTGCGCAAAGCCTACCTGAATGAATTTCGCATCGGCCTCGAGAAGCGCACATTGATCGTTCCTTCGAGCGATCTCCTCGGCAGCGAAGCCGCCTCGCGCACGATGATTTTTGAGACAATGCAAAGCAAGGACGAACGTATCGTTCTGCATGCGCTTTCGCAAACCGAAGACGCGAAAGACCCGAGCCTCGTCACTTATTTCACCTCGTTGCTGCATCATCCCTCGCCGCAGGTGGTTTCCGCTTCGTTGCGAAATCTGCGCAAACATCACGGCCCGCAAGTTCTGCAAGCCGCAGAGAATCTTGCCAAAAACGCTTCTCCGGAAATTCGCCGCGAGGCGTTGCGCTACCTGCTCGAACAAGCGCCGGACAAAGTCGAACAACTTCGCAAACTACTGAAAGAAGGCGACCCGCAGCTTCGCGCCGTGGCCATCGCGCTGGCGTTGAGCGGCGACGTGACCGGCACCGAAAAAGCCATCAGCGATTCACAGCTTGATGCGCTCTTCGATCAAACCGGCGACGAAGCGGAAATGGCGCGGCGCGCGCTGGCGCGCAGCATCGGTCGGCTCGATCTGCCGCATCGCCGCGGCGATCTGCCCAAGCTCTTGAGCGATTCCAAAGCTTCGGTGGTCAGCGTCGCCATGATTGCCGCCGGCCGTCTCCAGCTCGTTGAGCATGTGCCGCTGCTCATGAGCAATCTCGAAAATCTCCATCTGCGCCATGCGGCGCGAACCGCCATGGCCCTGTACGGAGAAAAGATCATCCCGCAATTGATCAAAATTCTCAACTCTCAAAAAGAATTGCTGGCCATCCGCGTTCGCATTCCGAAAATTCTCGGCATGATTCCCTCGCAAGCGTCGGTGGATAGTTTGCTCGACGCTTTTCCCGACGCCGAAAATTTGCTCAAAGAACAAATTCTCAACGCGCTCGACGCTTTGCGCCGCGCTGCGCCGCATGAGAACTTGAAATTCTCCTCGGAGAAAATCACCAACATCCTCCTGAGCCAAGCAGAGAGGGCGTTTCGCTTGGCAGCCATCTCTCGCGCGCTGACCGGACGAGCCGCACAATCGGACAGCAGGATGAATATAGAAGGCCGCGCCGGACAACTTTTGGTGCGCGCACTTGGAGAACAATGGGAGCGCCGGCGGCGTTGGGTAGTTTTGCTGCTCGGACTTTTATATGATCGCGAAGACATGGACGGCGTCTATCGCGGCTTGCGCAGCACCCAGCCGCGTGTGCGCGCGCATACCATCGAGTTTGTCGATAATCTACTTCAGGGCAAAGTGAAGACCTACGTCTTCCCGCTCATCGACGACATTTCGATGGAAAACGTCGCACAGGAAGGCGAAAAACTTTTGCAATTAAAAATCAACAATCAGAAACAGGCGCTCTCTGCTCTCTTCGAGCTGGACAACCCGTGGCTCTCGGCCTGCGCCATTCATGCGCTTGCCGAGGCTAAAACCGCCGACCGTCCGCTATTGGAAAAATTCAAAACGAGCGCAAACTCGCTGGTGCGCGAATCTGCGGAATGGTGGCAGAGCAGCTTGATGAGGAAAGACGATGGAACCAACAGTTGAAAAGGTTTTGATGCTGGAAAGCATCGATTTGTTTTCTGAAATGACTTCGGAGCAATTGGCGCTGGTGGCGGAGCAAACGATTGAGAAACAAATCGCCAAGGGCGCGATAGTTTATTCCGAAGGCGATGTACCCGACGCCGCTTACATCTTGGTGCGCGGTCGCGTCGTTTTGCAGCGCGCCAACGAAGACATCATGGCCGTCGGTCCCGGCGCGGCATTCGGCGGTTGGGCGCTCATCGACGATTCGCCGCGACCTTTTACCGCCAAGGCCACCGAGGGCAGCAAAGTCTTGCGCCTCCGCCGTGAGAGTTTTGTCGAGCTGCTCTCCGAGCATGTCGAGCTGACCGACGCGATGTTGCGCGGTATGGCGCAGCGCTTGCGCAAGCTTCAAGGACAATAATCCACTTTAGTAATGTGTTCGTGCAACGGTGCGAAGCCGTTGCATTCTTTTTTTCATCAGGGCAAAACATCTTATGGCAATGCACAATTTTATTTTGATTAAATCCATTCGTCGCTCGGCATGGATCGCCGTGGCGTACTTTTTCATCACTCTCGGCAATGTTGTCCTCGGCCAAAATAAAGACGGCTTGGTTGATGAAGACACTACTTTCACACTCAGCGTTTCTGAAGAGTCGGCCCTAACGATCTCTCACGCCGTCACTGATCTCGCTGTCTATGACAAAACCTTACAAGCCAGTTTAAAGGCGTTGTTAAAAGAACAGCGCTTACTGACAATGTGCCGCCAAGAACGCCTGGCAATATCGGTGGCGGATATTTGCGATCTCGATAATCCGCGCTACGCCGGCGTCAACGATCACGAAATGATGTACGCCGCGAGCCTTCCGAAAATCGCCGTTCTGCTCACCGCTTTCGAAATGTTCGAACAGGGCAAGCTCCCCAAAACGCAGCAGAATATCGACATTCTCACCGCGATGATCCGGCATTCGAGCAACGCCGATGCCTCGCGCGCTATTGCCAAATGCGGCTTTGCGAATATTCTCAAAACCATGCGCTATCCGCGATACAAACTTTATGAACCCGGCGTCGGTGGCTTGTGGATCGGCAAGGCGTTCAGCAAAGCGCGGGTGTGGCGGCGCGACCCACTGAAGAATACCGTTCACGGTGCGACCTCGAATGCCGCGGCGCGTTTTTATTTTTTGCTCGAACGCGGTGAGCTGGTCGGCCCGCAAGCCAGCAAAGAGATGAAAGCAATTCTCGGCAATCCTGCCCTTAATCACAAATTCGTGAAAGGCATGCACACCCTGCCCGGCCCGATGAAAATCTATCGCAAGTCAGGCACCTGGAGTATTTACCAAAGCGACTCGGCGCTGATCAAACACAACGGCCACACCTTCGTCGTCGCCGCCCTCGCCGAATCCAGCCGCGGAGAATCCATCCTGCAAAATTTGATCGTGGGGATTGATAGGATGATTGATAAGTTGCACGAGCCGGGGATGGGGCATACGAATGGGAAATGAACCGATAACTACTTTTTCTTCAGGTCTTGATTTGTTTGCTTCTCGTTTCGATTCTTTGATATTGCAAAAATCTAAACCAAAATGAGAACCTTTTGGCTCAAATTACTCATCTCCATTGCAGCGGGCGTATTGATAATTGTTCACATCATCTGGCCCAATCTCACAATTGATGTCATAACATTGGGGCTACTTGTTGTTCTCATTCTGCCTTGGCTAACATCTATTATCAAAAGTGCTGAGTTTCCCGGTGGGTGGAAAATCGAGTTTCAAGACATCCAGTCAGCCGGAGCTAAGGTTGCTGAAGACAATACAATCATCATCCAAGCAGAAAGCGATTCGCGCCCATCCTATATCGACATCTCAACAACAGATCCTAATCTTGCGCTGGTCAGCCTGCGGATCGAGATCGAGAAAAGGTTACGCACGTTGGCGAAGCAGTATCAGATCAAAGAAAATCGTCCAATGGGAGTATTGTTCAACGACCTTAGAAAGGTCGGGGTCCTGAGTGACCCATCGGTGAGTGGCCTTCAAGAACTGATTATGGCTGGCAATCAAGCTGCACATGGAGCCAGAGTAGATAGCGCAGTTGCTAGTTGGGCATTCGATTTTGGTCCGCAGATACTCGCTGTTCTGGATGCTAAACTAAACAAAGATAAGTAATGCACGCAACTATCCAACTCATAGCTGTTTTGACCTGCACGCTTTTCACCGGCGCGGCCATTTACATCAATCTCGTTGAGCATCCTGCGCGCATGTCTTGTTCAACAGAGCTTGCGGCTACTGTGTGGGCGCCGAGCTATAAACGCGCAACGGTCATGCAAGTCACGCTTGGCGTATTGAGCACGGCAGCAGGAATTGGATCATGGCTTATGACCGGCGAAATCACATGGCTCATCGGTACGTTTCTCATCTTCTCAGTCATCCCGTTTACTGTGATCGCGATCTTGCCGACCAACAATAAACTCCTCGATCCAAAACTTGATCGCACCTCTGTTGAAACTCGCGCATTATTGCAAAAATGGGCAAGACTTCATGCGGTAAGAAGTGTCCTGAGTCTAGCGGCGTCAATTGTTCTCCTGGCATCGATTCTCTTTCAATGACTTTCGACCACAAGAGTTTTGCTTTGTTGAGCGAAGCATTACAGTCGCTCGATCAAGGCTTTGATCATCTTCCTGATATTTCCACCACGCACGACATCGATAAGCTCCGAGACGCTTTGCTCTCAGCAGCCGAGCGCATGCGCGACAATTATCCTTACCATCATCCTCTCTACATCGGCCAAATGCTCAAGCCGCCGCATCCGGTGGCGCGACTTGCCTACGCGCTGGCAATGTGGATCAATCCGAACAACCACGCGCTGGACGGCGGTCGCGCCAGTTCGGCAATGGAAAAAGAAGCAGTCGCGCAAATTGCAAAAATGTTTGGATGGGAAACTCATCTCGGCCATTTGTGCGGCGGAGGCACGATTGCCAACTTCGAGGCGCTGTGGGTCGGGCGAGAACTTCGCCCCGGTAAGGCAATCGCTGCCTCGGCTCAAGCGCATTACACACACTCACGGCTTTCGGCGGTGTTAGGTGTTCCCTTTCGTAAAATCGCAGTTGATGCTCTCGGGCGAATGGATATTTCGGTGTTGGAGAAGGAACTTGCAAGAGGCGAGATCGGAACGGTCGTCGCGACGCTCGGAACGACCGCAGCAGGCACGGTGGATCCACTTCATGAAATTCTTGCATTGCGCAAAAAATACGATTTTCGCGTTCACGTCGATGCGGCCTACGGCGGTTACTTCATTCTTGCCGATAATCTGAGCGCCGAAACGCGGCAAGCGTTCGATCAGATCGGCGAAGCAGACTCAATCGTCATCGACCCGCACAAACACGGGCTACAGCCGTATGGCTGCGGATGTGTGCTGTTTCGTGATCCTAGCGCCGGGAGATTTTATCAACACAACTCACCATACACTTATTTCACCTCTTCAGAATTACATCTTGGAGAAATTTCATTGGAATGTTCTCGGCCCGGCGCATCGGCAGTAGCGTTGTGGACGACTCTTCGTATGCTGCCGCTTGAGAAGGGCGGCGAGTTTGCGCGCGGGTTGGAAGCAGGCCGTGAAGCGGCGATCATGCTTTACGACGCATTCAAACACGACGAGCGCTTCGCTCCACTCTTTCCGCCGGAGTTGGACATTGTGACGTGGGCAGTAAGAGCACGAATGGCAAGCGAGTCTTCGGCGCTGGCGCGAAAGATTTTCGAAGCTGCGGCGCAGCGTGATTTGCATCTTGCGCTTGCCAGCTTTCCAAAAATCATGCTCGAATCATGCGCCCCGGTTTCTCACTGGGATGTCGAAGAGATCACCTGCTTGCGCGCCTGCGTGATGAAGCCGGAACATCGCGAGTGGATGCCGAAAATTCTGAACCGTCTCCGCTCTGCTGTCGAACTCTGATCAAGCCTCTATAGCAACTGATTACACTGATTTCGCGGATTAAAAATCTGAGGAGAAATTCTTATGGCAGAGATTACAATAAATGACGTCATCGGCCAATTGCTCGCCGTGCTCAGAGAATCTTTTGAAGGCCCGCAACAAACGGGCTATTACACCGATGAAGGGCCGGATGGCGCTCTGTTTGGCACGCTTGGCAAATTGAACACTGAGCAAGCTTCGCGTTCACTTGGTGGAACTTCGATTGCAGCTCACGTTTATCACACGACGTTCGGATTGGAGGATTTCGCCGCGCGGATCAGCGGCGACCACACCTCGCGCAATTGGCAGGAAAGTTGGCGCGTCAGCACGGTGGATGAGAAAACATGGAAAAAGATGTTGGACGAAATGCGCACTCGTTACAAGCAGCTAAACAAGGCAATCGAATCACACGCATCGTCGAGCACGGAGGCTTTTGGCGGGGCCATCGGTACCATCGCGCACGTAGCGTATCATCTCGGCGCGATTCGCCAGAAGGTTGCCTTCAGTCGACATTCTTGAGAAATCAATCAGCGCTTGACACTCTAGTGCGGCATCATTATATTGAGTCGTAATTTTTGATGAAATGCCCATTGACGGCTGAAAAGGATCGAAGCAATGGCCACGACAATCTCACCTAAAATCCAGCCGCGCCATTCTTACCCGGAAGAATACCTTCCAGAATCGGACGGGAAATCCATGGCTGAAACCGATCTCCATCGCGAGGTGATGATCTATCTGCTCTTCGCTTTGAAAGAATTTTTCCGTGATGACCCGCAGGTTTACATCACCGGCAACATTTTTTTCTACTACCTCGACGAAGCCGGCGAGCGCCAATCGGTCTCGCCGGATGTGTTCGTCGTGCGCGGGGTTGAGAAGAAACATCGGCGCATTTACAAGATGGATGACGAGGGCAAGGCGCCAGACGTTGTATTCGAGCTGACTTCTCCGAAAACAAAAATGGAAGACCTTGGCAACAAGAAGTATATTTACGCCAAACTGGGTGCGCGCGAATATTTCTTGTTCGATCCTTATGCCGAAACGCTGCAACCACCGCTGCGCGGTTTCCGTCTCGAAGGTGGCGATTATGTGCCGATGGTGGGAGCACGACTTGTTAGCGATGTCCTGGGGTTGGAGTTGCGTGTTGAAGATAAAAAGTTACGGTTGTATGATCGAAAAACCGGTGAGCGGTTGCGCAACGCTGAAGAATCGGAAGCTGAACGTCGCACCATGCAAACAGAAAACCTTCGTTTGCGCGAGGAAATTGCCACGTTGCGCAAGACAAAGACATAGAAATACGATTCGGAAAAATGCTTGAAATGTAAAACGCCGCTTGTTGTTTAGATCATACAAGCGGCGTTTCGTTTTTTCTCTCGTACTCTTACTCACTTTTGATTGACTCCAAAAACCAACAGCGAGCAAGAGTAAGAGTAGGAGTAGGAGCGTACAGCCGATTTACTCCGGATCCACAAAAGCCTGCTTCCCCTTCTTCGGTTTAAACCTGCCGTGATGCTTCAAAATCATTTCTTGAACCTCGGTGGCAATCGTCTGATGCTCGACCGCTGAATTGATCTTCAGCACGTTTGAGCACAACGCCACCAGGTACACGCATGGATTCGGACTTCCCGCCGGGCTTTCAACTATCGCCACGGAATTCAAGAAGTTCTTTGAATTGCCCATGTACTTCTTGCATTTGAATCCCGCCTCCGGTTTGCAACTGTAAAGTGAACCGGATTTGAAATATACTGCTGCGCTATCGAGCGCCGGAGAGCTGGCATAGCGATAACGCCGCCGTGTGAAGTACATCAACTTTTTCATTTCCAAAGATGACCACCCGTCAACCAATTTTCCCTGTTCCATTTTCAACATCCAGCGCACCATTTGTTTTGGCGTAATATAGCTGCTCACACCCGGCACTGCCCGCTGCCCGCCGCCGGTGAACATCGTGCCCTGACGAATTTCTTCTTCCGGCATATCGACGGCAGCCAAAGGATCGCGCAACACACGCACGGATTGCTCGGTTAGCAGATTCTTTTTTGTATCTTTGAAAAAGGCATCGGCTTGAGATTTGGAAACCGGATAGGCGGTTTTGAACTGATCGATCAGCATCACTTGTTTCCAAACTGTGCTCGCCGCGGCGTTGGCGCTCGGCGATACCATGTGATCAGCCCATTCCCAGAGATTGAACGTATCACCCGGCTTGATAATTTTATAACTGATCTTGTTCGTGGCTTGATTGTAAAGTGGCACTTCATGTGTGTCGCGTAACGCAAAATCGTCAGCAGTAACTTTGGTATTTTTCAAAACACGCACTCGCGCGTCGGTATTCGGAAAAACTTTTGACAATTGATCGAACAAGCCGGTCATGATTAACAACTTGCCGATGCTGCCCGGCGGGTACAAGCTATCGGCTTTTACCGACGCGTATCTGGGGCTGGCGGGATCCGTGATGTCGAGAATCGCGATTGAGTAATTCGGATCGCGATTCTTCAAAATTTCTTGCAAGCCGCTTTGCAGAACCGGTTCGATCGGCGTCGTGGCTATAATGTCGTAGCTTTCGTTGACGCCTTGAAGACGAAGTTTGATTTCAGACTCGTTGAGTTTGGCGCCCCAAGGCAACCGCGAGGTGCCACGCAGCTTTCCTTCTTGCACAAGCTTGAAGGCTTTCAATCGCGCTATGCCGGTGCGGTCAAAGCCGTCAAGAGGATAATCGGATGCTTCGGCAACACCCGAGCAGCATGAATCAGAACCAACGCCATCGCCGGCGAATAAAGATGGTGCTGCAAGCGCGAACGCGTAGATAAAGATTAGTAAAAAAAATTGGAGAATCGCTTTCATGATAATTCCTCGAATCGAAGTAAGAGTGAATCAATGATTATGTTGATGGTGCTTCATGCCAGAGGGCTGGTCATAACCGCGCAGTTTATCATATTCGCCGATTTGCGCTGGTGTGAGCATTTTCTTCATCGACAAATGCGCGCGGAGATGAATGATTCTCGCTTCGCCCTGCAGCCGGGCGATTTCATTGACAAGCACGGCAAGCTGCGCGTCATTTATTGTGCCCGCCGCAAACGATGAATCGAGATTCATCTCATGCGCAATAATCTCATTGCCGGCGTGAATCGCTTCCGAATGCATTTTATCGTAGATGGCTTGCGTCTCGGAAATTTGTTCTTGCGTGAGCTTTAATTTTTCGGCCAGCTCCAAAACGTGCTTCGGGCCGGGGTAATGGTTCAGTTCCGCCGCCTTTGCGAATCCCATCCCGTGGCCTTCGAGATACGCGGTCACTTCATCTGGAGAAAGCGCTTTGATCTCGCGCGCTTCTTGCCCAGCGTAGGATTGGGACGTTTTTTGCGCCAGTGCGCAAAACGGAATGTTGAACGACACCATGAGTGAAAAGAAGTAACGATTCATTTTTCACCTTCCTTCGATAGTTCTTCAAGCTCAGTGACGACACGCTCCAGTTCGTCGATGGCAGGAGGCCCACCGATGGTTTTGAGGATATTTACTACGGCGCGATAATACCACTGCGTGTCATTTCTGCCGCCGGTAAATCTGCTCCACACTTCCTCGCCGATGAGGCGATAATCGTTGAGAATCGTCCGCGCGTTGTGGAGCTTGTCGGCAGCAACCACTAACAACACCGATGGTGAAGCTGTCGGCAAAGTTTTAAGGTATGCTTCT
>Ga0247727_10008235_pt1 | contig 19432 bp, 13 predicted proteins | sample WisWelCaveWW1625_FD_202498 | JGI IMG/M metagenome (GOLD analysis project Ga0247727, IMG submission 202498) | Biofilm microbial communities from Wishing Well Cave, Virginia, United States - WW16-25 | ecosystem: Environmental > Aquatic > Deep subsurface > Groundwater > Cave microbial mat | place... | reverse complement strand
TAAAATTACTTCCGCAAAAGCCGGATGGTATTTTATTGGCCGAGATCTTTGAACAAATTGCCCGTTTGGGCATGGTTCATCCCGTTTTGATGCCAGTTTCTACTTCATAATTGGCGAAGGTATTGTACTTCAGCAAATCCCATTATGTCTTTGCGAGGAGGGCTCTTGCTCTTTTCGACGAAGCAATCCCCCCTGTAATTAGGAGACTGCTTCGACAAAACCAAGAGCGCCTCGCAGCGACATGGGAAGTTGTTTTTACACAAGTCCTTATCGCCGCAACGGCGCTCGCTCAGAGCGATATTGATATCGTGATTTACTGAATTTAATCCTGCGCGAAGCGAGTCGCGGCCGCCTGTAAACTGGCGCGGCTATAAAGCCATCCTCGCTGAAAAGTTGCGCGACAGTCTCAAATAGGAACTGGCAGGCGACACGCTGGTTGACGCGCCATAAACATGGATCAATCCCGCTTCTCGCAAGAGGTTAGCGCATCAGACTTCATTAGTGAATGAGAAAGCCCATTCTATTAGTTCGGATGTTGTTCCTGGAACCACTGCATTGTTTGTCGTAAACCATCCCGAACCGTTACCCGGGAAACCCATTTGAGTTTTCGCCGGATTTTTTCAACGTTGAGCACACGCCGTCGAATGTTGTCAATATCCCTTCGATCGATGTAAACCGGCTCGGAATCAATCTGATAGAGATCGAGTATTTCCCTGGCAAGGGTGTTGACATTTGTTTCTATCCCTGTGCCAATATTGAAAACCTCGCCGTCTGCTTTTGGCGATAAAGCAGCCAGGAGAGTGGCGTCAACAGCGTCCTCAACAAACGTGAAATCGCGAGTCTGTTGACCGTCTCCATGAATCTCGATGGGTTGTCCCTTTGACGCCTTTTCCATGAATTTCGCGACCACGCCGCAATATGGATTGCGAGGATCTTGTCCTATCCCATATACGTTTGAATAACGCACGGTACTTACGGCTACCCCGTAACTTTCATAAAAAGCATGGCAGTATCCTTCCCCGCCGTATTTGCTAACCGCATAAGGGGTTAGCAGGTTAATTCTATCGTCTTCGTTAATGGGCAAATATACAGGATTCCCATACACCGAGGCGGATGAAGAATAGACCACGCGTTCAGGTGAAAATTCACGCGCTGCCAGCATGACGTTGAGCGTGCCTCCAATATTTGTCTGGAAATCTTCATAAGGGTTCTTGGTGGAAGCGATAATGTTTCGAGCCGCGAGGTGAAATACGAAATTGGCTTGTTTTACCAGCCTCGCGACCAACTCTTTGTCGGCCACGCTGCCTTGAACTATTTCGTATTTACCCTCCAAATTAAAAAGATTGGATAAACTTCCAGTAAAGAAGTCGTCGAGAATGGTTACCTTTGCGCCCTCAGCCGCCAACTTGCGCACTAGGTTGGAACCGACAAATCCCGTCCCCCCTGTAACAAGCACATGCTTTCCAACAAACCTCTGATCCATAGCGTTTACCTCGTTTATCAATCGACTCTTCCGGCATGGGAAACTTTGATTGCCTGTATTACTTGCGAATCCCCAATGTCAGATAAACAATGGGTCTGAAAATACGCCACCAATCGCGGAAGGGTTTCATTTTTGTTGTGCCTTGGCCATGGTAGATGACTTTCATGGGAGCCTCGGCGATCTTGCATCCCCTTGTTACAGCCTGGTATAGCAAATAGGGTTCCAGTTCATACGTGTTCAGCCAATCTTGCCATATATTTATCTTCTTTTCTTCGAAAATTTTGGTCCGAAAAGCTCTGCCCCCGTTGGTGGCGTCTGTGCATGGAAAACCAGTCAGGATTCGAAAAATGACCGCATATAGCCGCGTGAATGATTTTCTAAACCAGCGTATGTTGGGCGAATTTAGACCGCCCAAATGCCGGGAGCCCTGCACAAAATCATATCCCTCCTGGGTAATCATCTCAAATAGTCCATATAAGTCATTCGGATCGTGCTGATCGTCGCCGGAAAGTACAGCGACTACATCATAATTTGCAGTCAAGGCATAATCTATGCCAGTGCGTATGGCTGCCCCAACGCCCGTATTCCGATCGTGACGTTTGACCGTGGCCCCGGCATTTTTTGCCTCCATATATGTTTGGTCGGTGGAACAATCATCAACGACGAGGATTTCACCGGCCATATCAGGAGGGATTTTGGCAATGACTTTCTTGATCTTACCCTCCTCGTTGAAAGCCGGAATGACAATCAAAAATTTTAACTTGCGAAGATTGGGCTCTTCCATATTTAGATTCCTCTACCGACCCCAATATATTTAAAGCCAGCCTGTTCGGCCTGCGCCTTTGTATACACGGATCGGCCATCGATCAGCAAAGCGGTTCGCATAACCGCGCTAATTTCCGATAGCATTAACAGTTTATAAGCTTTGTGCGCCACCATCACGACAATTGCGTCTGCATTCGTTGCCGCAGTAACCATATCCCCTTTATAGCCTTCAACAAAAGGATCGTGGATCGCCACTTCTGTTCCCAGTTGCTGCAGAGCGTCCACCAGGGCGGCGCTCGGGCTATTTCGTGTATCGCCGGAATCCTCCAGGTAGGCAAATCCCATCACTAGTATGCGGGCGCTCGAGATTTTGCGTTCACAGTTTGTCAGTCCTTCTTTTACCAGTTCAAGAATATGGAGAGGCATCGAGTCATTAATAGCCCGTGAGGTAGGGATGAGACGAACAGGAACGTTCTTGTTCCTTACTCCATAAACAAGCAACCACGGATCCTTCGGAATGCAATGACCGCCAACGCCCGCTCCGGGTAGATGCATTTGACGCATGGGGCTTTTATTTACCAGTTCACGCACTTTCCAGACATCGCCGCCCACAGCCTCGCAGATCAATGCGACCTCATTGGCAAATGCAATCTGGACATCTCGATATGCATTCTCCGCTGTTTTAACAAGTTCCGCTGTGACACAATCTGCGGCGTCAAGATCAGCCTGGACAATATGACGATATAACCCGATCATCGTTTCTGCCGTTTCCGGCGTGTGCCCACCCACCACGCGGCTGACGGTCTTTAGGTTCTTGAGCAGTTTTCCAGTCATTACGCGTTCGGGGCAGTTTCCAAGATAAAAGCCTTGATTGACTTTTTTCCCGCTGCTCTCTTCAAGTATGGGCAGGACAACCTCGGCCATTGTCCCGGGCGCGGTTGTAGATTCAATAATCGCCAATGCTCCGTCCTTCATTACAGTCCCAAGGCTTTTAAGTGAACTGCGCAAAGCTTCGTAACGTGGAATGTGTAGATCGTCCACCGGTGTTTCGACGGCGATCAGGATCACGTCGCAATCTCTGACGCTTTCGTAGTTCGTTGTCGCATGTAGGCGCGTAGAAGCGGCGACTTTCATTATGAGATCGGCCAACCCTGGTTCTTCGCCCTCAATCGGACACATGCCTTGGTTGATCTTGTCCACGAGGTCTGGACGGATCTCCACTCCTATAACATTAAAACCGGTCTCGGCAAATAGAACTGCGACAGGCAGGCCTACATAGCCAAGCCCGATCACTGCAATTTTGACGGATTTCTTTTCAATCTTTTGGCGAATTTCATTCATTACAGTCGGGTTCCTTTGAAGTTATATCAGACTTTAATAGCTCGGCGTTCTTTCCCGGTTGAACTAAACGCTAATGAGAGCTTCAATGCAGTCAGACCATCTTGGCCTGCTTTCCTAATATTTTGCTTCCGCTTTTTTCAAGGCAGGAATTCCTTTGGTTTTCAAGACTCCTGTAACGATAATTGACAGGAGAATCAAGACCATAATAAAAAAATTTATTGGATAGCTTATGGAGAAATCATGAAAACCCTCTGTTATGGTATTGGGAAAAAAATAATAATTTTTCGGAATTAATAATAAACCGAATAAAACGGTATAAAAGTAATCGCTCTGCGACGTTGTTTCATTTGTCAAAAATAGGAATAAAGGAACAAGCATATACAAAAGGCGATAATCGCCTGAAATCTGCGGGAAAATCACCATCGCGATGGATAAGACCGTAACTCGTTTCCATAACTCCTTTTCAAGAAAAATCACATATAGACCCATCGGTATAAAAGCCAGTAATACTCCTTTAACATATAGACTGGAGAAAAACGACATATCTATCCTTTGAATTATCCCGGACTCTATGAAATAGACCTTGAAAATCGTAAACATTGACATGCTATGGAAGACAAAGTTATTAGATTCAAAATAACCGCTTGAACCAATGGCGTCGGGAAACCTTGAAATCGAAAGCGCGGCGGACAAATTTGCGAAAAAACCTCCCTTAAAGATCAAAAGAGGGATAAGCGATATGAATGCGGTGGATAAAACCGCAATTAGGGTCTCTCTAAATTTCTTCTCAGCGATAAAAAGCAATAAAAAAACCGCAGGAAAGGGTTTCATGGCTATTGCAAATGACAGAAAAATTGCGCTGAAAATAAACTTCTCTTTTGTAAAGAAAAACATAAACGTTGCCAGAAAGACGAATACAATCCCGTCGAAATTCCCTCTATCAATATCAAACAAAAACGGGAAAGTTAAAAACGACAGGATGAAAACGTTTGTCCAGTTTGTCGGTTGGCCTTCGATTTTTAGGGAATATGAACAAGCAACGATCATAAATTCAGCGACTATTAAAATAAAGGTAAAAATTGCGTAAGAAAGCGGCATCAATGAGAAAATAAAACCCAGAAAATTGAGAAACGGGTACTGCAACATGCGCTGAGTCCCAAAATAGGGATTCAGATCCTGGTTGGATCGCAGGACGCGATAAAAATCGCTAAATCGATCGACGGGCGCAAACAAAAAGGTATTATATGGGTAACCTTGCTCGTTATAAGCGCCTAAAACATAGTGGTAGAAAACGGAAACACAAAAGCCGGTAAGAACTATTAAAATCAATATGGAAATTCTTTTTTCTTTTGACATTGACTTGTATCCTGTTTTACCAGCCGCTGGACAGTTTCGTAGAAGGATGTTGGTCGGCAAATAAAACCAGGCAATACGGACTTTGGCCAGGAAACTGAATGTCAGAAACTATCGAAATTGGATAAGGTATTCTATCATACCCGGATGCTGTCAGTCCTGGGCGGAACGAGATAAACGCGCCCGCAAACCGCGTGTTGCCGCGCAATGATGATGGATGTTTCCGGTTAAATTCAAAACATTAATGGTCCCTGGATTTGAAAAACTTATAAACAGGGTTCTCTGCCACCGAAGGATTCGGCGCGTCTGAAGCGACATCCAGTCTTGCAAGCGCGTCCAATAAGAGAGGGCCGGATTGATAATATTCCGCCAAATGCCCATGCGTCAGGATGACTTTGTGACTGGGAAGCGCGGCGATGTTTCCGGCAATGGCGAGAACCATTACTGGCACGATTAGCCGTTGTAGGACGCGCGCATTGGAAAGGAGCTTTACCAGAACCGCCAGCGTCATCACGAGCATGATATTGGTCGGGAGCCAGTAATAGACGCGGCTCACGTCGGGCCACATCAAGGGCGGATGTCTCAAAACCATCAGCGTGTTCATGGCGATGACCATGAGACAGTTGGTCGCCACCACCGCCAAAAACGCCAGGTTGACAAAAGCCAGGGAGGCGGCTGATTCCGCCGGGTATTTTCGCGCATAGAAGATCGGGAAGAAAATGGCAAGCACAAGCAGGATTATCCCAACCGCGAAAGGCGGGTTTCCAATCAAAAACCTGAAGGTCTCAACATATAGATAGATTCCCGCGATCAGGTAGTTGGGCAGATTTTGCAAAAGTTTCTGAACCGGCAACGCCTGGTAGGAAAAGTTGGGCAGGTAGCCGTTTAGCATTAAGGTCAATTGCGGGGCGACGACATAATTGTACAACTCATGCAAGAGCAGGCTCGCTGTTCCAATCAGGATCATCGTATGGAGATTTCTGTCCCGAAATTTAATACCCCATATTACGGCAAATATAATCGCGGTTATGTTTAGATAAACCCCCTGTTTGTCAAAGAGGGTCATGCAAAACAGGATGGTGAAGTAAAGAACCCATCTCCCGGTTGACACATGAGGACGGTCTCCGCTTTTGTAACTGGCGCTGAATTTATATAGATAAACGTAGAGCGCCGCTATGAGGAGCGCCACGCCTATTTTTGCCGTTCGGAAAATAATGCCCCCCAGGAAGATACTTGGCGATGTCCAAAATAAAGCCAGCAAGCCCAGACCTGTCAAGGGATTGAGCTTCAGTTCCTTTACGGCAAAGAGCCATAACATGCAGCCGATGGCAATGGAAAACAGGTAATGGACGATGGATAAAAATTGCGGGCGACCGATGTTGACGGTTAACTCGACGAATTTGCTGTCGAGGAAGTCGAATAAGTAACTTAACTCACGCGCTTGAAATAAATTCAGATCAAGCGCCTTGCTATCGTACAACTTGTTTAACAGGGGTTTATCGGATAGATAATAAGGCAGATACGTTTCCATCTCAGGGTGCAGGATGCCGCCTTGATGATACGCCATGGAAAACCCCGCAAAGATAAGACTTATTACAAGCGCATGGATTAGTGAGATTTTCCCGCCTGCCTGTTCCGCCCATTGCAGAAATTTATTTGACGCCATGTTTTAACGCCTCCAGTGTCTTTGAGATTGCATTTGGCAGCGATACGCGCGCCTCCAGACCCAATTCGTCTTTTGCCCTGCGGATATCCGGCGCGTATCTTTCCGGGACTTTTGCCGGATCGCGCGCGCCCAGAACTTTGACTTCAACTTTTGGATCAAATTGATCGGCGACCATGCGCGCGACCTTTTCTATGGTGACATCTTGATCCGAGCCGACGTTGTAGGGACAGCAGGATTCGCCGCGCAGAAGGATTGTCCATAACCATACGGCTAAATCCGCCGCGTAGAGATAAGAACGATGGGGCGTGCCGTCGCCTTTGACGATGATGGGTCCGCCGTTCAACGCGTCGCGGATGAAGTTGCCGATAGCGAAGTGAATGTCGAGGGGCAGCCCGGGTCCGACGAACGCGAAACAGCGCGCGATGGTTGTGTGTAGTCCATGTTGTTTTGAATATAACGCGCACAAATGCTCGGCGGTCCTTTTACCGATTCCATACGCGGACTTGGGATCGAGCGGATCAGGCGCGCCGTTATATTCTTCGGGGATGTGGGTCATGTTGGCAGGTTGTTTGCCGTAGACCGCGCCGGAACTGGTAAGCAGAAATTTTGCCGCTTTGCAATAGACGGCAAAATCAAGAGTATGACGCGTGCCTGCGACGATGGTATCCAGCATGAGGAGCGGATTCTCGTTATTGAGTTTCGCGCTGGCGTCGGTGGCGGCGTGGAGGATGTGCGAGTATTCGCCGGGAGGAAAGTCGAAGTTGCGGACGTCGCCTTTGAGGAGGGCGATGGCAGGATCAGATGTCAGATGAGGCGAGGCTCGTCGAGCAGAATCAGGATCGCGGGTCAGAATCGAGGCGGAGGCTTTTAAGTCCAGTTCTTGATTCGCGTACAGAAAACTTTCCATAAGCCAGCGTCCAAAGAATCCTGTGCCGCCGGTGATGAAGAGACGCGCGCCGCGCAGGTCGTCCCACAGCGCGCGGGTGTGATCGAGGATGTGTCGCAGGTCTTCGCGGGGCAGGCTTGCCCTGGGTTGAATCGAAGGGTTCATGTGGAAACGTTGCGTTGGCGATTGATGAACTGGATGACGACGAACAGACTCGTCGCGAGGAATGTGGCGCCTGAGACCCAATCCAATACGCGTTGATAGATTGGAATCTTCCATTGAGGCTGGATGTGTTTGACGAACAGTTCGAGGGTTTGCTTGTCTGCGACGCGAAAACGATCAAAGGGTTTGTTATGGTTGAGTTCCGGGTAGACGTAGCCGGTGGGGTCGGTCATGTTGTAATAGCCGTCGGAGATTTCCCAGACGGAGCCGCTTTTGACCTGCGGGTGAAAATTTTCGAGTTTGAATCCGAACACCGGTTCGTAGACGTTCAGGTTGCTGATCCGGTTGAGGAGCGCGCCGGTGTTTTTTCCATCTGTGACGCCGACGGACGCGACTTCAAAAGATTTTCCGGCGCGGAGGTCTTCAAAAATTTTTTGCGAAGCGGAAACGTCATAGAACATATAAAATGGATCGCCCCGAAATAAAAAATAAGAGGCAAGCGGCAGGATGGAGAAAACATTGATCAGCAGAAACAGTCGCAACGATTTTTTGTCGTCCCACGTCTTCGACCAGCGGTTATAGATTGCCGCGGCAAACAACGCCAATGGGAAGATGAACGCGCCCGCAAAGCGGACGTTACCGCGCAATGAACTCAGGATGGGGAGGCGGCGCAGGATGGGATACGCAACTCCCGTCGCCAGCGTGAACTCAATCGCGATCCATGTGAAAATGAGCAAGAGGACAAAAGCAAATTTTTCGCGATTGTTTGTGAGCAGGGTCAGGTATTTTTTTGGAGCGCGGATGAATTTCATCAGGCAGATGCCTGCAATGGCGAACACAATCGGCGTCATGGACATATCCAATTCCCAGATGCCGTAGTCGGTCCCGATGAGGGCGCGGGTGAGGAGAACGTAGCCAGCCGGGTTTATATCGCCCGCGAGAAAAAACGGAACAAGATTCATCGTTCCCATTAATTCGAGGAGGATGCCGAAGACGCCAAGATAAACCGGGGATGTGTAATCATCGGCGACGAAGCGCGGGAAGAAACGCATGAAGGAGGATGTCGCGGTTAATTTTGATAGTGAGATGATAATGCCAAGGACTCCGCCGATGGAAATTGCAGCGAAGATCCGCTTCCAGTGAAACAGATCAGGTTTGTAGATGAAAAGAGGCGGGAGGACGATCAGGAAGGATAAGCCGAAAATGATCAGAATAAAATATCCGGCGAAATGAACGAACATGGCGACGATCAGTCCCAACAATGGCGCGGAGATTTTTACGGGCAGCGAATCGTCCAGCAGGAGGATCAGGAATACCGCCAGCAAAGCGAAGGAGAGATAGCCCAGTTGCCCGGTGATCATCCTGGCAATGATAAATCCGTTGGCTGAGAAGAAGAGCGCGCCGAGAATGGCGGCAGTCCAATGCAGTTTCAGGACGCGGTGAAAAAAATAGTAACAGGCGATAAAACCGGCGCTCACATAAATAACTACGGACGCCATGACTGCATCCCAGGGCGGCAGGAAGACCGCGAGAAACGAGGGAATTGAAAATTGGATATAGTTTGGGTTGGGGAAGACTGGTATCCCGCCGCCGAACGTTGGCGTGAACCATTGAATGGTTAATCCGTTCAGGCGATAATGGATGGCGGTATCCAACAGGCTGGGAAGCGTCAGTGTGTAATCGTGTCCGATTAGCGGATACTTCATATTCATCGCGCCGAGTATGACTCCGTTGACGAGGAAGAGGTTCAAAATAATGAACAGGAGCGGCAGGCGCTTCTCGGATATCATGCGGTCCTGTCCGCGCAGAACTCGTGCAATGACTCGCTGATGTAATCCAGCATGGGTTGAGTGAGCCCGGGATAAACGCCGATCCAGAAGACGTTGTTCATGATGAAGTCCGCGTTGGTCAATGGGCTGGCGATGCGATAGCGCGCGTTGCGGTACGCGGGTTGCCGCACGAGATTGCCTGCAAACAAGAGGCGCGTGCCGATTTTGCGGCTTTCCAAAAACTGAACCAATTCATTGCGCGTGAATGGCGCGCCCTCGCGGACGGCGATCAAGAATCCAAACCAGCTTGGCTGGCTATTGGGCGTGGCTTGTGGGAGAATAAAAAAGTCTTGAAGGTCTTGCAGGTTTTTGTAGAGGTAGTCAAAGTTGTCCCGCCGCGTTTGAATGAACCCTGGAAGTTTTTTGATTTGCGATACTCCAACCGCGGCTTGCATGTCTGTGACTTTCAAGTTATAGCCGATGTGCGAATAGGTGTACTTGTGATCGTATCCGTGCGGCAGATCGCCGAGTTGCCAGTTGAAGCGTTTGCCGCAGGTGTTCTCCTTGCCGGGATCGCACCAGCAATCGCGTCCCCAGTCGCGAAACGACTCGACAATCTTTTTGATTTTGGGTTTATCGGTGAGAACCGCGCCGCCTTCGCCCATGGTGATGTGATGCGCGGGATAAAAACTGACGGTCGCCACATCACCGAACCTGCCAACGGGTTGACCGTTGTACGTCGCGCCGACCGCGTCGCAACAATCCTCCACGAGCCACAAGTTGTGTTGTTTGCAAAACTCGGCGACGGCGTTCAGGTTGAATGGGTTGCCAAGCGTGTGGGCGATCATCACCGCGCGCGTCTTTTCGGATAACGCCGCCTCCAGATAATTAACGTCAACGTTGTACGTTGGGATTTCAACATCCACAAAAACAGGAATCAGATTGTTGTGCAGAATCGGGTTCACCGTTGTTGGAAATCCGCTTGCGACTGTGATTACTTCATCTCCGGGTTGGAGTTGTCTCTCTTTGAGCAGCGGGGATGTCAACGCTGTGAGCGCCAGCAAATTGGCGGACGAGCCGGAGTTCACCAATATGGCGTGGCGCATCTTGAAGAAGCGCGCGAATTCCTTTTCGAATTGATCGGCGTATCGTCCGGTGGTCAGCCAGAAGTCGAGGCTTGAATCGATCAGGTGTTGGATGTCGGTCGCGTCGAACACGCGTCCCGAAACTGGCACAGGCGACGATCCGGGCGTGAATTGTTTCGCAGGGAACGCCTCCGCAGTGTATTCCGCGACGAGTTCCAGGATTTGCGCGCGCAGTTGGTCAGATTTCTCGCTCATGTTCAAAATAATCCTTATACCAGTCAATCGTCCTTCGCAGACCTTCATCCAAATTGAACATCGGTTTCCAACCCAACTCTTGCCGCGCTTTTTCCGCGCTCAAATATTGATGGCGAATCTCGTTGTTGACCTCATCGCGGATATCGGGATTCAAATCCGATTTCATCTCTTTCAGGATCATATCCACGATCGCGCGCACCGACGCCTGAATCTCGTTCGAGAAATTATACGCCTGCCCTTTGAGTTCCGGTCGCGCGGCGAGCGCTTCTGCCAACAGCATGTACGCCGCGGCGCCGTCCTCCACGTAAAAATAATCGCGGATGTATTCCCCGTCCGAGCGGATGACCGGACGTTGCCCGCGCAGGATCGAACGGATCGTGCCGGGGATGATGCGGTTCCAGTTCAAATCGCCGCCGCCGTAAAAATTTCCGCAACGCGTGATCGTGACCGGCAGGGCAAAACTTTTTGCGTACGTGTAGGCGATCAAATCCGCCGCGGACTTGCTTACATCATAAGGATGTTGTCCTTGAAGCGGCGTGTTTTCATCATAAGGCAAAGTTTCCTGATCGCCATACGCTTTATCCGAGGATGCCACAACGATCTGTTTGATTTTTGGACTCCGGCGACATGCTTCGAGCAGATTCCACGTGCCAGCGATATTTGTCTCGAACGTCGAAATTGGATTGCGATTTGCGATGGTTACGATGGTTTGCGCCGCAAGATGGATGACCGTATCTATTTCATATTCACCCAGCGCGCGTTCCAGAACTTCACGATCACGTATATCGCCGCGCACAACTTTTACGCGTTCAATGTCTCCGGTGCGAACCAATTCGCTTTGCGGCACCCAATCGCGCATGAGGCACACGATGTCCGCGCCCGCTTCGATCAGTCGTTTTACCAGCCACGAGCCAACCAGCCCCGTCCCGCCGGTGACGAAGGTTGGACGATCCAGCCAGAAGGCGCGGTTCAACTCCATAGTTTCCACGGCGCCTTGCCTTCCTGCCAGAGTCTCTCCAGGTTGTGAACGTCGCGTACTGTGTCCATGCACTGCCAGAAATCTTCGTGCTGGTACGCCGACAGTTGACCGTCCGCCGCGATGTGTTCCAGCGATTCAAATTCCCAGGCGGTGTGATCGCCCGCGATGTATTTTGTGATCCCCGGCTCCAGCACAAAGAAGCCGCCGTTGATCCAGCCTTCGCCGATCTGTTGCTTTTCCTTGAACTGGATCACGCGATGATCCTCGATCACCATTTGCCCGAACCGCGCCGGAGGACGAACGGCGGTCATTGTGACGAGTTTCTTTTGTCCCCGATGAAACTCGATCAGGCGCGGGATGTCCACGTTGCTGACACCGTCGCCATACGTGAGCATGAACGACTCGTCCCCAATAAATTCCGCCACGCGTTTGACGCGTCCGCCCGTGTTGGTCTCCACGCCCGTGTCGAGCAGGTGAACGGTCCAGTCCTCGTGATCGCCTTCGTGGATGGTCACGTCTCCGTTGAGCAATTGCACGGTCAGGCTCCTGGCGCGCAAGTGATAATTCAAAAAATAATCCTTGACGATCTCGCCCTTGTATCCCAGCGCGATCACAAATTCCCTGAAACCATAAGCCGCGTAAATATTCATGATGTGCCACAGCATGGGCTTGCCGCCGATCTCCACCATGGGTTTTGGCTTGATTGTTGTTTCTTCAGACAGACGCGTGCCCAATCCGCCTGCGAGGATTGCGACTTTCATGAACGCTTCCTTTGATTGTGTGTATGGCGCGTTCTCGCGCCGGTTTGCGCCAGAGAGCGCAAACTACGCGGGTTCTTTGTGCGTCACTTCGTAAACTTCCTCTGCCATTCGAACAACTTGTTCAACGCCTCGATGGGGGAGAGGGCGTTCACGTCCACGGATTTCAATTCATCCAACAACGGACTAGATTCCGGGAATAGCATTGCCTGTTGCGCGGCATGTGGATCGATCCTCACGGCGCGACCGGAGGTCTTCTCCAATTCAGCCATGATCTCGCTGGCGCGTTGAATCACAGGCGATGGCAACCCAGCCAGTTGCGCGACGTGGATTCCATAGGAACGATCCGCGCCGCCGGGGATGATCTTATGCAGGAAGACAACATTCCCATCGGCTTCACTGACTGCCACGTTGTAATTGCGAATGCCGGGCAATAACTCCGCCAATTGAGTCAACTCGTGATAATGCGTGGCGAATAAAGTCTTGGCGCGCAGGTGCGGATGATTATGGATAAACTCGATCACCGCCCACGCAATCGAAACGCCGTCATAGGTCGAAGTGCCGCGTCCGATCTCATCCAGAATCAATAATGATCGCGCGGTGGCATGATGCAAAATGTTCGCGGTCTCCAACATCTCCACCATGAACGTGGATTGCCCGGCATGGATTTCATCCTGCGCGCCGATGCGGGTGAAGATGCGGTCAACGAGCCCGATCTTTGCCGAGTCGGCTGGCACGAACGATCCCATTTGCGCCATCAGCGCAATCAATGCGGTCTGTCGCAGATATGTAGACTTGCCGGACATGTTCGGTCCGGTGATGACGCGCACGATCTCGCCATTTTCAAAGATGACATCGTTGGGGATATAGCGTTCGCCGCGCAGCGATTGTTCAACAACGGGATGACGCCCCTCGATAATCTCCAACCCGCTTCCTTCATGGACCTGGGGCTTGACATAACCCCCGAGCGCCGCGACCTCCGCCAGAGCGGACAACACATCCAACTCTGCAATCGCACGCGCGGTATCCAACATCCTATGCGCGGACTTTGCAATCGTCGTGCACACCTCCTTGAAGAGTCGCAACTCGATCTCGCGGATGCGGTCCTCGGCGTTCAACACGAGTGTCTCGTACTCTTTCATCTCCGGCGTGATGAATCGCTCTGCATTCACGAGAGTTTGTTTTCGTATATAACTTTCAGGCGCGCGTTCTGCCGCGCCGCGCGAGATTTCGATGTAATAGCCAAAGACTTTGTTGTAACCAACTTTGAGAGTCTTGATGCCGGTCTTCTCGCGCTCAACCGACTCAAGATTCGCGATCCAATCGCGCGCGTGCTTGGAGGCATCAATGACTGAATCCAACTCCTGCGAATATCCAGATCGGATAATTCCCGTATTTTGCAACGTGGACGGCGGGTCGTCGTCAATCGCGTTTTGAAGGAGCGTTAACTCATCTTCGCACACAGACCACGAATTACTAATTACCGAATTACTACTTACTTCTTTTATCTTCGGCAATTCCCCCAACGTACTCCTCATCGCGACCAAATCACGCGGCTGTGCCTGCCCTGCCATCACGCGGTTGACGAGACGTTCCAAATCGGCGAGCGGTTTGAAGTCTGCGCGCAATTCGGCGCGAACCATGCCGTTATCGAAAAAATATTGCACGCCGTTCTGCCGCTTGACGATCTTATCCACATTCAGCAATGGTTGGCTGACCCATTGATGCATCATCCGTTTGCCCATGGGGGTAATGGCTAAATCGAGCGCGCCGAGTAATGAACCTTTGCGTTCGCCGCGTAGCGTCTCATCCAATTCGAGATTGCGGCGCGTCGCCGCGTCGAGCGTCATAAACTCGTTGATGCTGTACGAGCGCAGGCTGGTAAGCAATGTCAACGAATCGGGTTGCGTCTCTTTGAGATATTGAACGATCGCGCCCGCCGCGCGCACCGATAGACTGGCGCTTCGCAAACCAAACCCGTCTAATGTAGATGCTTTGAAGTGAGTGAGTAACGTTTCCGTACATTTTCCAGGTTCAAATTTCCATGATGGATACGAAGTGAAGTGGGCTGTGATTCCATCAGGGATGATTTGATGATCCGAGTGCAGGATTTCGGCGGGATGCAACCGCGTCAGTTCGGCGCGCAGGGATTCGAGCGGAAGTTCGGTGACGGCAAATTCGCCGGTGGTGATATCGGCGTAGGAAACAGAAGCAGTTCCACCCGTTGGAGATGAAGCGTCAATGATCACCGAAGCGAGGTAGTTGTTCGAGTCGCCGGGCAGGAGTCCGGGTTCGGTCACAGTCCCCGGCGTCACCACGCGGACAACTTTGCGCGAGAAGAGTCCTTTCACGGGCGCGTCTCCAACCTGCTCGCAGATCGCGACGTGATAACCCTTTTCGATTAACCGCGCCAGATAATTTTCCACCGCGTGATACGGAATGCCCGCCAGCGGCGCGCGTTCGCCCTTGCCAACCGAACGGGAGGTCAGAACGATATCAAGTTCGCGCGCCGTGATCTCGGCGTCCTCGTCGAAGGTCTCGTAAAAATCCCCAAGCCGAAAAAAGACGATCGTGTTGGGATAATCGCGTTTGATATCGAGATATTGCTGTCGGGCAGGGGAGAGATCGTCATTGGGCATGGCATGATTGTACTATAAGGAGTTTGCGCGAGATACTTGAATATTGTCGTTGAGGGTGTGATAATGAGGGACATAACCACGAGGAGCAAAGATGGCGGCGCATCCTTCAGGCACGCAAATGAGTCTTGATGAAGCTGTCGCTTATGCGTTGAAAGAACTGGAACAATAAGCAGTTCGACTATAATTGCAAAAACCATTTTGGAGAAACATTGATGTACAAACTTGTATTAGTCCGTCACGGCCAAAGCGCCTGGAATCTTGAAAACCGCTTCACCGGCTGGACGGATGTTGACCTGACCGATCTCGGTCGTGAGGAAGCGTATGAAGCCGGAAAACTTTTGCGTGAAGGCGGATATGATTTCGACATTGCTTACACTTCTGTTCTAAAGCGCGCCATCAAAACGCTCAACATCATTCAGGATGAAATGAATCTCGATTGGCTGCCCGTGATCCGCGCCTGGCAGTTGAACGAACGGCATTATGGCTCGTTGCAGGGACTCAATAAAACCGAGATGGCTGAAAAATTCGGCGAAGCGCAAGTGAAAATTTGGAGACGCAGTTATGACGCGCCGCCTCCGCCGTTGGAATTGACGGATGATCGCCACCCGAAATTTGATCGCCGTTACGCTTCATTGACTCCCGATCAACTGCCAGCCACCGAGTCGCTTAAGATTACGCTGGAGCGCGTTCTGCCTTACTGGGGCTCCACGCTTGCGCCTGAAATTAAATTGAGTAAACGCGTCCTCATCGTCGCGCATGGGAATTCGATCCGCGCGCTGGTCAAATATTTGGATAACGTTTCAGAAGCGGATATCACTGAATTAAATATTCCAACCGGCTTGCCGTTGGTCTATGAACTCGATGATGATCTAAAGCCGATCAAGAATTATTATCTCGGCGATCCCGAAGAAGCCGCGAAGAAAGCCGCGGCCGTTGCGAATCAAGCGCAGACAAAATGACTCAGACCTCCGAGTTCTCAAAGAACTCGGAGGTCTTGGATTACACCATGCCCCTCACCTCCCGCGAACGCGTCCTCTCCGTCCTCAACCACGAAATTCCCGACCGTGTGCCCATCGTCATCGGCGCGAGCAACGCGACGAGTATCAGCAATCCCACCTATCGCAAACTCAAAAAGCTGCTCGACGTTGAATCGCCGGAAGAATATTTATACGACTGGCCCGAACTCGGCGCGGCAAAAATTGACGAGTCGATTCTGGAGCGACTCCGCTCGGATGTGCGCGGCGTCCTTGACCGTGAGCCTGCCTCTATCCGTGAAAAGAATCTGGCTCGTGAGCCGGGTTCCGCCTACTTCAATTCATGGGGCGTTGGATCTGTCGAAGGCGATCCCGGCATGTGGTTTCCCGCGATTCATCCTTTGGCTGATTCACATTCCATCGAAGATATCGAGTCCTATCCCTGGCCGGATATGAACGACCCGACGCGCGTCGCGCGCGTCCGCGCCGAGGCTGAAAAGCTTGCAGGCGAAAATAAATACGCCATCATGGGTACGCCGTGGCTGGCATTTCCCCTCGAGCGCGCCTTTGCCATGCAGCGTATGGACAGGTTCATGCTAAATTTGGGACGTCGCCCGGATTTCGCCAGAGCCCTTGTCGGGAAAATCACCGAGTTATGCAAAACGCTGATGGGAAATTTCCTGCGCGAATGCGGCGACCTGATAGATATTGTGAAAATTGGCGATGACCTGGGAATGCAAAACAGCCTGCTCATGTCGCCGAAGATGTATCGTGAAATCATCAAGCCGTTTCATGCCGATTACATCTCTTTTATCAAATCGCGCACCCAGGCAAAATTATTTTTTCACACGGATGGCGATGTATTCCCGTTGATTCCCGACTTCATCGAAATGGGCGTGGATATTTTGAATCCCATTCAAACATCCGCCGGGAAGATGTCTGACCTCGAAGAGTTGAAAAAACAATTCGGAAAAAACCTTGTCTTCTGCGGCGCGATTGACACGCACCGCGTTCTCCCGTTTGGCACGACCGATGAAGTTCGCGCGGAGGTGAAGCGTGTGATAGATATCCTGGGCAGGGATGGCGGCTATATGGTCGCGTCTGTCCACACGATCATGTCCGATGTCCCGCCTGAGAATGTCCTTGCGATGGTGGATGCTGTGGACGAGTTTGGCTGGTCTTAAATTCCAGGAGGAACGTTGAAGGAAGAAAAACGCTCCCGAAGATTACATTCGGGAGCGTCCTTTGTTTATCCTAAAGGTTTACGGCTTGTTGTTGTTGCCGCCGCCATTACCGCCCCCGTTATTGCCGCCGCCCCCGCCATTATTGCCGCCCCCACCTCCGCCCCCGCCACCCCCGCCTCCGCCTCCCCCGCCCGGTTCTTTTGTTTTATTCTGACCAGGAGGTATTTTCTGAGTTGCAGCGGGTTGGCCGCCTGATCCGCCGCTGCCTCCTGAACCGGAGCCGTCGCCATTGCCGATTGGCGAAGGAGTTACATGAATGAACGTTGCGCCCGGCGATGGCGTACCGGCCCCAACCAAGCCAACCGGCAGGAGCGGCATATCCGCCATGGAATAGGCGGATGCGTATGTTGTGACAACGCCGCATTCGCCCACAAGCGGCTCAATCGTTCCATCCTCATCGAGGTCGAATCCATTGCTAAACTGTTCGGCAAGATCGCCAATCGCTTTCGCGGGCGCTTCCATTTGAGTCAGGGAGGATGCGGCGGCGATTTTGCGCGTTTGTTTTTCAAGTTCCAAAATCCACTGCGCCATATTGTTAGCGCACACTTTAACTTCGACGCCATGGACGCGCATGTTCTCGCTTGCGCCCGAAGAGTTGACGGCGGAATCTGCATAGGAAGAGATTGCCAGAAGATGACCCGAACTGGATCCGTTGAGCAGGAATCCATAACCGGCGCCGGGATCGGATGTGTTCCCATCGGCATTCCAGTCCTTGTGATCCGGGCTTTGAATTCCATGCAGAAGGTTCAAAACGGTTTCGGCGTGTCTCTGCGCGCCGGCCGCGTCTTTGCCTGCATACGCATTCAGCATATCGGACAGGCTTTGATCGAGGAGGCGCGCGTCCGTGGCCAGGGCTTGAACAATCGCGGATTGACTGGGGAGATTGGGAGACGAAACCAGCAATTGACGTAGATAAACCAGTCCGTCCTCCGGCAGGGTATACGAATAGGCGACGCGCGCCAACTCTCCCAAACTTGCGTCGAGCGGCTTGACGGCGATTTCAACCCGGTGGTAAAGCCCGAGCAGGTTCTCGTTCTCGGGGGCATCGTAGATCAACTCTCCCTTGCCGTCCGCGCCCACTTGCAGGATGCCCATACTGAGGCGTACCTCTTCCGCGCCGATCAGCCACACCTCATATTCAAAGCCTGCGGGCGGCGCCGGCATTGCCAACGCCTCCAGCACAGCCTGATCCATGATCGCGTCGCCGTCCCGATAATGCAGGACCGCCAGCGCTCCCAGTCCAGTCAACAGGCTGACCGGTTTTTCAGTCGCGGTGATGGTCGGCGGCGGCGTTAACGTCGGCGTATTCGTCGCGGCGGATAACGCGGATCCGTTGGCATAGTAGATGACTCCGGCAAGGGCAATCGCTATAATGCCCAGCACAACCGACAGCCACCTGCGCGGAGACTTTTGCGGCGCGTTGACGACGATCAACGAATCAACCGGCTCGGCGAGCGGGAACGAGGCTGGCTCTGTGATAGGCACGATCCCCATATATGTGCTGAGTTCCATCCCTGCGGTGGACACGGCGTTGAAAGCCTTTGCCAGTTCGGCGGGTTTTTGGAATCTTTCGTCTAAATTTTTGGCGAGGGCTTTATCCAAAACCCTTTGCAGTTCGGGGGCGAGCCCGGGGATGGGCGGGGGCGGATCAGTAATATGTTTCAGGAGAATGCTCATCGTCGTTTCCCCGTCGAAGGGAATTTTTCCGGCGAGCATTTCATACAGCACAACGCCCAGCGAATAGATATCGGTACGGCCGTCTGTCGTTTCGCCGCGCGCTTGTTCGGGACTCATATATGCGGGCGTGCCGGCAGTCTGACCGGCTGAGGTTTGGCGGGAGGAATTTAGAAAGCGCACCAGCCCGAAGTCGGTGAGGACCGCTTCAAAGTCCGGGGGCAGGGGTTCGCCCGGAACGATCGGTTTCGAGCGCGAGGTCAGGATGACGTTGCCGGGTTTAATATCCCGATGTATGACCCCGCTATCGTGCGCGTATTGAAGCGCGTTCGCCACCTCGATCAGAATCCGGTTGACCTCCGGGAGTTCGAGGCGTTTGTTATTTTTGTGAAGGACCGC
>Ga0247727_10008234_pt1 | contig 19432 bp, 23 predicted proteins | sample WisWelCaveWW1625_FD_202498 | JGI IMG/M metagenome (GOLD analysis project Ga0247727, IMG submission 202498) | Biofilm microbial communities from Wishing Well Cave, Virginia, United States - WW16-25 | ecosystem: Environmental > Aquatic > Deep subsurface > Groundwater > Cave microbial mat | place... | reverse complement strand
CAATGTTTGCAGGCCTTGCATCTGCCCTAAACTGTAACCCCGATTTTCCTTGTTCATTTTGCATCACCTCCTCAACAATGTCACGTTGTTAAATCCTTGATTGTTATTTGTTAAACATTGCCCTGTAACCCCACTGATTTTTTGGCAGAAAAGCAAACACCTGTAAATCGTTGGACGGTTAGACGGTTGCACGGTTTGACGGTTAGCTGACAAACTGTCCACTGGCTGCGCTATTTACCTCCTCCTGATGCGAACAATGCCGGGAGAAATAACGCTAAACGCATTCGGCATTTCTCCTGCGCGTTCTGCAAATACCCGAGAAACAATTTGCGCTTTGGTTTGCGGCAACAAACCGGCGAGCCGGATCAGCACAACGCCAAAGTGAGCCAAGTTTTGACGATACACCATCTCGCCGAAATCCTTGTCCTGGGTAACGAGCAAAGCCTGGTGTTCATTTGCTCGTTGCAGCACCACTTCATCGGGAACGCTTGGCGCTATTTCCGCGATGTAAAGAACGTCGTGCCCGTCGCGCCGGAGTTGCTCGACAATCGGCTGATCGACGCTTTCGTCTGCCAACAGATTCATGCGGCTTTTTCAACGATGGGGTAAACGACGTCGGCGCGCAGCGCTTGCGCCGCGAAATCGATAGCCGCCAGGACTGCCGTTTTGGTCAAGCGGGGATGAGCTTGCAGAAGCTGGTCGATGGTTTCTCCCGCTGCCAATTTTTCCAAGATCAGCTCGACGGTGATACGCGTTCCCGCCACGACGGGCTTGCCCATCATGATGTTTGGATGGGACTGGATCAGTTGGTTTTCCATAGCTCACCTCGGGTTAACGGTTAAACGGTTTGACAGTTAGACGGTTGAACAGTTGAACTGTCAAACGGTCGAACCGTCTAACGTTGTTAGGCGATGTAAAAGTCTTTATCCTTCGTCACTTTGCCTTTTCCAAAAATTTTTATTTTCTTGGCGCATTCGCCGCAGATTTTGTAGAGGCGGATGCTGTCGCCTTTGTCGAGCTTGACGGCGGACAATTTTTTTCGAAGCTCGGCCAGCTCGGCGTCGTCGAGGTCGGCTTCGAAGACCGATTTTTGCACGCGCTCGCCAAAGTCTTTGAGGGTGTTGGCGAGCTTGGTGCGGGTGCGGTCGTTTTCGAGGTCGTAGGAGATGGCAAAGAGCATAAAAGAAAGTGAGAAGTGGCAAGTGAGAAGTAAGAAGTTGCAAGTGAGAAGTTCAAGTTTGGCTTTTGCTTTTCACTTCTGACTTCTTACTTCTCACTTCGTAATTTCAGATTGAATGGCGCATAATCTTTTCCTTCAGCGACCGCTTTGGTCAATGCCGTAATTTGCCTTTGAAAGACGACGCGAAAGGTGCGCTTGCCGGGTTGAGGGCCGGACTGATCGTCGATGAGATCGTCTGATGGTTCAACAGTCGAACGGTCCATGTGTCCAGCGTGTTCGCCGAGCATTTTTTCGTATTGTTCAAAAAACTTTTTCTTGCCGCTGGTGTTCATGTAAACGCCGTCGCCGGGAGTGTTCATGAAATCGGTTTTTTCCATGATGCCGAGGTTGAAGAGGTTGAGCGCCAAACGGTCGACGGGAGTATGGCGAAATTCTTCGAGAATGTCAAGGGCTAAACTGGGGCGGCCGTAATCGACGGCGTGGTAGAAGCCGAGATAGGGGTCGAAGCCGGCGCCGTCGAGCAGGGATTGGAGCTCGCTGCCGACGACGACGTAGCCGAAGGAGAGCACGGCGTTGACCGGGTCTTTGGGCGGCCGGCGGGTGCGGGTGGAAAATTTCCACGGGGCTTTGAACATGCGGCCAAAGAGTTTGAAGTAGGCGGCGGTGGCGCTGCCTTCGTGACCGCGCAGGGAGTCGAGGTTGTCGGCGTTGTCGGCGCGCTTGCTCAAGTCTTCGAGAGCGGCAAGCTCGGCGTCGGTGAAAATTTCCGGATGATTCCAGCGATGTTGGCGGAGCATGGCAAGGGCGTTGCCGATTTTGTTGAGGACGATGGCTTTGGCGGTGTTGAGGACGAATTTTTCGTCGCGATGTTTTTCGAACTGGGCGATGCGCAGGGTGATGTTTTTCGATGCCGCCGGGGTGAGCTGGCCGAGGAGCTTTCCGGAGAAAGTGAACAGCGCCAGCTCGATGCCGTGCTCCAAGAGTTCTTGAAGGGCTTGGGTGGTGACTTGGATGTTGCCAAAGAGCATGACGTGGTCAACGTCGTTGCAGGGGAGCTCCAGAAGCACGTCGGCCTGCGAATAGCTTTTGGAGGTGGTGCGGCTGCCAGGCGGTTTGCTCGTGAGCACGAGACGGTCGCTGGTTTTGCGCAGCACCGTATTCTGATCGATTAAGTAGAGGACGGGCATAGGTGTATCCAAGTGAGAAGTTGCAAGTGAGAAGTAAGAAGTAAGAAGTGAAAAGTTGCAAGTCGCTTCTGACTTCTGACTTCTCACTTCTTACTTGCTGCTTTCTTCTGCTTTTTGATGTGCGTGACTAACAAGGCGACGATTTCGTCGAGCAGTTGATAGCGATAGTTGAGTGCTTTAGCGGCAACCAACTTGCGACCGCGATAGTACCAGCCACGGGTTTCGCGAGCGGAACCGAGTGCGATGCTGAGAAAGCGGGCATAATCGCGGCCATACCCTCGGCCAAAGCCTTCTTCGATATTTGCCGGAATAGAACCGGCCGAGCGGATAAGCTGATCGGCAATGGCGAGGCCACGGCGGTCTTTCATCAATTTGCCGCAATCTTCCCAGGCGAAATCGGCAAGCAGCAGGGCTTTGGGATAGACTTCAAAATGCCACAGTGGATCTTGTTTGATGCTGTCGGGGACTTGTTTTGTCCATTCTTCGTAGGTCATTGATCTTCCTTTAAGGTTAGAAGTGAGAAGTTGCAAGTGAGAAGTAAGAAGTGATAAGTTGCACGTTTTACTTCTTACTTCTCACTTCTCACTTCTGACTTATTTCTTAACTCAAGGTACCGTTTCAACGTCAGTGGCTCCGGTAATCTGGGCGGCTCGCCTTTCACTCGCTTTTGTGGAAATGGAACGAAAATACCGTCGTATAAAAAAATCGCGCCGAGGAATTTGAAGCCTTTGTCGAAGGAGACGATTTTGGTTTTGAGCGGGTTGAGGTCGAGCTGTAAATCTTCGAGCATCATATCGGTCAGCTCGATGGCGTCTTGGGCGGCTTTTTCGGTTTTGGTTAAGATGAGAAAGTCGTCGGCGTAGCGCACGAGTTTCATCTTGAAGCTGATCAGGGTTTCGTCCAGCTCGTCGAGCAGCAGGTTTGCCAGCGGCGGCGAGACGACGGAGCCTTGGGGAATGCCTTTGCCGGGGGTCCAGATTTTCTGGCCGTCGTAGATTTCGGCTTTGATCCATTTTTCGAAGAGGCGGAGCATGGCCGGTTCTTGGATGAGCTTGCCGAGTTTTTCCAGCAGGATACCGTGCGGCACGCTGTCGAAGTAGTCGTCGATGTCGGCATCGACGGCGAAGCGATAGCCTTTGTCGCGCCATTCTTTGATGTCCCACACCGCAGTTTTGACGCCGCGGCCTTCGCGGTAGGCGTGGGAGATGTCTTCGAATTCGGCTTCGAAAAGGTCTTTGGTGACGAGGAAGGCGGCGGTTTGGGCGACGCGGTCGCGGACGGTGGGGACGGAAAGAAAGCGCACGTTAGAAGTTGCAAGTGAGAAGTGAGAAGTGGCAGGTGAGAGATGAGAAGTACGAAGTGGCAAGTCGCGCTTTTCACTTCTTACTTCTAACTTCTCACTTGCGCTTCTTTTCGGCACCGAGAAACGCAGCAGCGGATAGGGGTGATACTCCCCCTTTTCCAGGCTCTTGCTCAGCTCGCGCAGGTTGCCTTCGAGGTTTGCGCCAAAGCGGGCGATGGTGACGCCATCACTGCCGCGGCATCCGGCGTTGGCCTGCACCCGCTGGAAAGCGGCTTCCAAGTTTGGCAGGGTGATGAGTTTGTCGAACAAATCTGGCATCGTCAAACACTTGCTCTTGGTTTTGGAAACAACTTCACGATGGATCAGAATTTCCGCAAGGCGATGGCTGCGTGTTCATCGTTTGCCGCGAGCCTCGCCGCGAATTTCGCGCAGGGAGATAACTTCCGCCACCTCAAATTTTTCGTCGGCATGCGTAGGTGCCGGACGCAACCGCACCACATCTGGGAAATAGCCCAAACGGCCATGCAATTCTGCGAGCAAAACCGACCATGCCGGAGCATAGCCTGCCGGCATCACAACCATCTGGCTCGTTTGCCAATCGTTAGGCAGAAGATCAATCTTTTCGATGTGGTTGACCAGTGCCGCCACAAAATTTCCGGTTTCGGGCACGTTGCCAAGCCGGGCGTCTATCACCTCACTGGTCGTCCAGTCCAAGAGCTTCTGGATGGCTTGCTGCTGTTTGGGTAAAATGAGGTGCGAGGAGAAATTGAGCACGAGAAAACGCTGGCCCGGTGGGATTTTTTTCAACCCTAATTTCCGCTTCACCCAGCGAGAGCCGTGCATCAGCAACCGAGCCAGCCACGGAATATTTCTGGTGAAAATATATTCAAGCAACTGGATGATCGCAACGAGGCCGGAAATGATAGTTGCGAGAATTAGCAGTTCCTCCAAAGTCATATACAAATCCTTTCTAAAAATATTTTGTAACTGGACTGAATTTCAAATCCGTGAAGGTGACTGTTACTGTTTGATCAATCACCGCTTCTTACGCGAATGTTCTCTTACTTCCTGCAGATTGATAACTTCCGTCACTTCAAATTGCGGCGGCATGCTGCTGGTGATTGGCCGCAAACGAATGCAGGGTGGAAAGTATCCCATACGACCGTGCAGCTCCGCCAACAGCGCCACCGCAACAAAATTGAACGACGGTGGATTTAGCAGTATCGGCTCGTTCTGCCATTGCTGCGGCGTCAGGCCAATGCCGTCCACCAGCGCGACGATTTGCTCGGCGTAGGGCTTGGCCGCGTCGAAGTGGACGGAGAGGTTTTTGACTTCGGCGATGGGTTTGTTGCTCAATGCCTCGACTTGCCGGAGCTGATCTGACGTGAGGGGGTGGGAGAGGTTGAGAAGGAGCATGATTAGATTCTCCGAAAAGTTGGATGATGCGCTTCCTTCTTCACAATATCACCGATATTTCGAAGTTGATCTCCCGCAACGATTACAATCTTGCGCGCACGGGCGTGCGCCTGAAATTCTTCGAAGTTCTTTCTTTCATCATTTTTTTCCATCGCAGGTGAGAGTACATTGGTCACAAAGAATCGTGTGGCAAAATCACCGCCAACCAAATCGCTGACGGCACGCAACTCGTCGAGATGTACGGTGCGAAACGGATTGCTGGTTTTACAAGAGAACTGTAACAATCGGCCGCGGGAAAGACAGGCGACGTCGATCTCTTTTTTTTCCTCGTTCGAAGGAATTTCAACGTTCATGCGGACATCGTCAAAAAACGCCGAGCCGGAGTCATTGCATAGAGATCGCGCCGCATCAAAAACAAAAAACTCAAGCCACGCACCGTCCAAAAACTTAAAATCAAAATCATTTGCTATTTGGTATGAGATGCGGTTGGCTTCATTGCGCTGTACATGGCTTATCAAGCCCTGCGTCTCGATTTTTTTGAAAATTTCAAAATGTCCGTCCAGAATCGGTTTGGTTTTATCAAAACCGATGGTTCTTTTGCCTTTGCCCTGACTCCATTGACGCAGCCATGATAATGCTTCTTCTATGATCGAATCTCCTCTAGTCAAAAATCTCGCCATTTCAACCGCCTGTTCTTCAGTGACCGAAAGATTTTTTAAGTTGAACTTTCCAACGGCTCGGCGGCCAAAACATTCCAAATATTGATCCAGATCCAAGCGTATATTGAACTCGATCGCAGCGTTTTCAGGCTCGATACTGATGACTTTCCCGTTGGAAGAGTCAACCACAATGACACGATGATTTTGCTCTTGGGCGACTTTCAAGGCCGCAAAAGACGGAACCTTAGGTGCCGAGGTGACATCGAAGGTGATATCGGCGTTGGGAAATTTCAAAGTGACTTGCTCACATTTTACGCGCGCTTCCCGCAAATCATATGAATCCACAAATTCAATAGGCTCGACTACTTTCAGATTCGGCAGCGTCTTCAAAGAGGCCAGAGCAGTCTCTGTTTGTCCCTTGGTATCTGGAGAAGCGATGAACGCAACAATCTCCGGCGGATCAGCAGCGATGCCGATGCGATGCGGCATGAATCGTCCACCGACCACGAGAATGCGAACCTTTCGGGCCATGTTATGCCTCCATTTTCATTTTTTCGTTATGGCGCTTTTTCCAGCGGCGCATTTGGATTGTCCTTGAACCATTGTTGCGTCGGATATTTGACCTTAATCGTCGAAGCCGGATTCCACGTCCAGATACGGCGCAAATCTTCGAACGATGATCGCCAGCGAGAGTAAATGCGGTGATAATTTTGTCGCCATGTTTCAACTTCGGAATTCACAGCACTGCTTTCCACCATCGTCGTGCCGCTGCCAAATGTTTTGTAGCGCGCCAGGCGGTCGTGTTTTTCCCATCCGTTAATTGTGACTTCCGTGCTGCCCAACCCGACCGGCTTGCCCATGCCGAACTTGTGGCGCATCGGCTCTTCTAACGCCAGCGCAAAAACCAGCAGCGCCAATTCATCGTCGGTGAGGTTGGCGTAATCAAGGGTGAATTTGAACAGCGCGCCGGGTTTGACGGCTTCGATGGTTTTGTTGAACTCGTTTTTGGTGGCTGTTCGCTGCGGTTCTTGCGGCCGGTGAAAATAGAACTTGCGGCCACGCACTTGCGAGGGTTTGGCGGGATCGCCGTACCAGGGCCGATGTCGCGGCTTTGGCTCCATCAAGGCCGTAATGGTTAGCCATTCCAATTCCGCCTCGTTGACAACATGCGCATCTTCGAGGGAAATTTTTCCAGTGTGGATATTCTTTTCGCCTTTGCCGAGCAATCCAAAAATGCGGCAGGCCGGACAAGCACGCTCAACGCTTTGACAATTTTTAAAAACTTCAGGAAGCTCGTATGTCAGGTACTCGCGGGTTTTGGTAGGGTAGCTAAAGCGAGAAGGCAATACCATGCACGAGCCGCTCAACGCTTCGGCAACGCTCCGCACCACGCCTTTGATGGAAGAGCCGGGCAGCAGCGGCCCGCTTCCACGCAACACCTGCAGCTTTTGATGCTGGCGGCGATCCAGCCGATCCTGAGTTTCCGGCACGAACAGATGAGTGAGCGTCAGGAGTTGGCAGGTTAAACGTCCGCTGTTTTCTTTCTCGTGAAAGCGATCATGGCGCAACACTGATTCTTTTATGCCGGGTTCGCCAAAACGAACGAAGTTATAAGGGTTGAGGTCCATTTTGTTCAGGCTCCATTTTGAGATAACGCCAAAACTTCAGCCGGCCGCGAGCGTCGCGATATTCTCGCACGCGCAGCAGGACATTTTGTTCTTTTGCTTTTTGGACACAATGGTATTCCAGCTTGTGGCCGAGGCGGGTGTTGGTTTCATCCCAGAGATAATAGATTGCGGTGGTTTTGCTGCATCCGGGAATTCGATCTTTTATCTCATCAAGCCCTGGCAGCTTTTCTTCAGATGCAGGCTTGGACGAAGAAAACACAACGCGGAATTTTTTCTCCAACCTTTCCCAGCGCAACTCGAAAGATTCTTGGAAGATTCGGCCCCTGGGCCAGTTACTCACCGAGATTGGCTCGGTCACCGGCTTGGGAAATTGCAGATCGTTAATGCGTTCGAGAATGGCAAACTGGGCTTGCATTCTCCGTGAATCTACCAGAGCTTGCATCGCATCTTCCTCCAAATCTCCGAAGAAAATGCGATCAACTGCGGCGGCGGGTGGTGCGGCGTTTTCTTCCGCTTGCTCAAGCTCGGTATCGGTGGCAACAAGAGCTTCGTTCATTTCCCACCTCCGCGGCGCCGGCCTTCCAATACGTCTTTAAATTGAAGCGCCCGTCTCACCCAAAAAGGCCCGAGCTGTTGCCATAAAGCCTCGCCGGAAAAAATCGCAGTGGTGCGCAAGCCATTCGATTTGATTTCGCCGGCATAAGGCACGGCTATGACGCCTTTTTGCGGAGGGCCGTTGTTTTCCTGCCAGCTTTCGTTCATTCCGTAATCTTCTGCCTGCTTTTCACTCAGAAGCTCGCCAACGCCGGAGAGCATGAAATGGCCGTTTTGTCGGAGAGATTCATTCCGGCCCAGATAGTGGACCGTGAGGCTGCGAACTTCACCGTGGATTTTTCCGAGGCCGCGGCTTTTGCCGGAGCCGATGCGGATGAGGCCGTCCTTCAAATCTTGCAGAACGAAACCGACCAAGCCAAGCTGCCAAAGCTCGAAGTTGCGCAGGTGCAAAGTAGTTTCAAATTTGCCGGTGGTGATCACTTCCAGCTCGAATTTGGCGCCGTGCGAAGAGCCGCCGGAGAAACGATCGATGCCGACGCCATCGCGTCGTGTCGGAATTGGCGGCTCGTCAACAGCGTAGGCGTCGGCTGTGGCAAGTCTGCCGATAAACCAAGTCGAGCCGAAGAGTTTGCAGATTAGGCAAGAATCGCGGTAGCTTTCTGCGGGGCTTGGCTCTGGCTTCCCGTCTTTTTTCCTCTGCTCCTTGATTTCTTCGAAGCACTGGCTGCACGAACGTCCAGAAGGGTCATCTTTTTTTCCAAAAGGATCGCACGCGGCTACCGGATTCAAAGTGCGGGCAATGCGTTCGGCATGCGAGCGCAACACGCCCTTCAGCGAAGAGCCGGGCAAATAAACTTCTTCACGGCCATTGCGAAAGACCTGCACCCAGGCCATGTCCACGCCGCTGGGCTGCGCCAGACCGGACTTGATCAGCAGCGCGCCATCGACGTGCAGGTGCAGATCGATGATACATTCGTTGATAAGCTGTTTTAACATGATCAGACCTCCGACATTGAGAACAGCGTTTTCAAGTGATCTTCTTTGAATTTTTCGAATGGCTGCGATGACATCGCCTGCCCCAGCAGATAGCTTTTGAGCGACTCGATCTTGGTGAAGTCCGAGTATTCGATCTTGACGTTCTCCAACTTGCAGCGTCCGAGGCCGCGCGAGCGAATGCCTCCCAGCGGCACCATGCCATTCGCAAGCTCAGACAACCCGACGGCGCTAAGCGCCAAATCATTGGCCGCCGGATTTTCGAGAGTCATTTTGAAGCGAAAGCGAGTTTGCGGCGGCACGGTCTCAAAATCATATTTGATGCCGTCACGGGCGCGTTCGCTATCGCGGTCGATGCCAACGCCGTCACGCACCTGCGTCAGGCCGATCCAGTATTCCGCAATGATCGGCGCATCATGAAAGTGCACGACCGAGGAGAGGAAAGGCGAGCCAAAGGTTTTGCAGACCGGACAAAGGTACTTGTCTAAACAAATCAGTAAAACCTTCTCGGAAACGGTTTCTTCTGCTTTGGGCATTGCCACACCGAGCAGGGCGAAAGCCTTGGGCGATCCATCATCCGGTTTGCGATCCAAGATGCGTTTGCCAACTGTTTCGCGGATACGATTGTACGCCTTGACTTTAGGATGATCCGGCGGCAAGGCGGTCAGGCAATCCGAGCTTTGATCCGTCAGGCCGCAGGCTGTGATTTTGAGATTCGGTACGATGCGCTCCACTGCGGCGCGCACCGCGCCTTTCAGCGAAGAGCCGGGAATGAATGGCTCGCCGGCGCCGTCGCGCACGATCGGGCTGTCGGTGCTGGTCGTCGCATTGCGCCCACCGCCAATGTGCAGCGCGGTCTCCAGCACCAATTCGCCGCTGATATGGTAACGAGCGCTAAGCTCGTTTCTTGGGGCTAATGTCATTGGGATGCTCCTTTGGTTAGTTCATCATCATAAAACTTCTGCGACAGAGCACGGCATTCTTCAGCGGATTGTGGTTTTGCGTTTTCAAGATTGGCTACGATTTTGACCACGACAGAATCATAGTCAATTTTTCTTTCCCTCATCTTTTCTTCGTCGGTCTCGACAAACTCCCATTTAGTGATATATGTCAACAAAGCTGACCTTTGATGTTGTTGAATGTCGACCAGTTGCTCCCAGAATACCAACGGATACAAAACAATCTTGGCGGGATTCTCAATCGATCTCGCTAGTTCAGCAAGTTTCTGGTTGATTTCTCGTTTCTGCTCGTTGTTGAATTTGGATGAAAGCTTGGACCACAAAAACAAAATTCGATTTTGGATATCTCGGATGTCTAAAAAGTTTTCATCGCAATATTTCGTGATGAGCTTTTCAGCTAACTCTGCCAACTCCTTCGAATCATCATCTTTGAGCCACGGCAAGATGCCCTCAACTCGCTTGGCGTCGTATTCCCAAACGGGATCCAGGATGTCTTCTGCAAAAAAAGTGAGCGGCAAAGATCCACACGGTATTCGCGACCAGAATTGGTTCACTGCAAATTCAAAAAGAGAAAGCAATTGGTCACGATCAATAACGAGAGGCGATGCGTGCGCACATTTATTGCGGATTTCACGATAGTCCTGAAGTTGCTTTCTTTGCTCTTCTGTTATCATCCGTGCAGCCGCCAAGCCATCAATTAGTCGAAACTCGCTGCTGGGTAGTCTGCGGAGTTCGTCGAGGTTTTTGACTTCGCGCTGAAATTGTTTTTGATATGCCTGTGCAAGAAAATCGAACCCGACGCCATTCACTCGCAGGTACAGAGAGTCAACGATAGCGCACCATAGTAAGACATAAGAAGCTCTGCGATAATCACTCAATGCGCATCCAAGAATCTCTTCCCAATATGGCAGGGCTTTGATTTCGTCAATTCTCACTTGATCAAAAAGGATTCTGGCGCGTTTCCGTTCGCTCATCGCCGGATCTGTTGGCATCTCTCCCTCCCGGTTTGATTTTTACCTCTCAACGCCGAAAAAAAGACTCTGCGCGAGCAGATGACGGACATACTCCCCAGCAAGCAGTATCAGCAACCGCTCTTTGTCTTTTTTGTTATCTTGCTCAGGGAGTTCCTTCAAAAGGTTTTTCAGTTCGGTTTTCAATTGGCTCAGTTGACCCTTCAATTGTCGCCAAAACTCTTGAACGTCATACCGTCCTGTCCGCTCTGCTTTTGTTGCCTGGTTCTCCAAAAACGCAGTGACGTCATGAAATTGCTCTGCACCTCGCACTTTATCAACCAAACCAAAGAGCTGTGAATTGGTAATCCGGCGCGGCATAAGGTCGCGATGGCTTTCAGCAAATCGGCTTGCCTCCGCTTGCCAGTTATCACTCCACTGATCCAGCAGCCGTCGCATTTGTTGTGCGTTTTTTAGATTGTTCATGTTCGAGGTTCCTTTGTTCATATTCATAATATGCGGAAACGTGCATCAGAAATTCTCGGCAAAGTTGCAGATGAACCCGTCGCTCGAAATCTGCATCTGAAGCGTATTGACTGAGGGTTTTGGCAATTTGCTTCGCGTCGGTTCGTAAATTTTCCAATGCCGTCAAAAGTTCCTGACCAATACCCTTGAATCTCCACTTCTTACCCTTCGTATCGCGGCCGATACGAATTTTGAGCCAATCGGTGATTTCAGAGATTTTGCCGGTTGTGTTCGCGAGATTCTCCAAGCCGCGCACCTGCGCTTTGTCTATTTCACATTCTTTCTCACTAAGAGAAATTGCAATGTCACGCGTTTGACCTTGCGCATACTCATCACTTTTTTTTGAAATCTCAAGGTCGAGTTTGACCCGCTTGACTATCTCAGCGATTTGTTTGGTTTGATCACTCATGGCTCACCTCGTTGTGTTGATAGTGAAAAGGAGCGCAGGCCAGCATGCGGCCAAAGCCTTCGACACGGCGCTCGCCTAGTCCCTCTTCTTCCAATTTTTGCAGTTGCTTTAAAATATCATTTTCGCACTGCTCCTCCGCTTCAAAAAGCCAGACCGAGCCGCGGCACAGTGCCACGCTATCCGGCTTGGGCATGCCCAGCGCTGCATTCCATCCGGCAACGACAACGGCGTTGGTAAAACATGCAGTGCATTTCAAATTTGAGCGTAGCCGAAAATGACTTGAGTCAAGCTCTTTCTCTTCGTCCTCCAATTTCGGCAGCAACAACTCGTCGCGAAGAATCAGATGGCTCATCAGGGTAATGGAAAAGACTTTCATTCCTTTCGGCGCGCCGACTGCCGTCGCCTTTTTATTGAACTCCTTCCATCTCTCTGAAAGGTTTGGGGTCATCATCCGGCATTCCTCCCAACCGGCAATTTCCACTTCACCGAGTCCACGAGTACGGCTGGCGCCGATGCCCAGCGGTGTATCTTTAGGCGCAAAAGTTTTTAGTGCCTCATACAATTCTTTGCTTTCCACTCGTACCGTGCCAGTGAAGAGCAGTGGAGCTTTTTTGTTGTCGCTCTTTTCTTTCTTTGTATGCGTTTGCACGGTTTGATGAGAAAACAAAAAACCCGAAGCCTGACTGCCGATGGCGCGCTCCATGGCAACGTTCATGCGCAAGCGATGAACAAGCCGCAGCGGCGTCTTCGATGCCAGCTCAGATAAGTATCCTCTTGCCCGGTCCAAATCCGCATTGCACTTTTCTTTCACGTTTTTGTCGGTGGCAATAACCGCCTGACATGACATTTTGCTGCCTGTAGATTGATAAGCCCTGGCCAGTAAACCGTCACTCACGCTACTTAAATGGTCAAAACCATAGCGCTTGCAAGCCCGCGCGGAAAGCGGCAAGAGCGTGGTATTGGTTCCTTCAAGGGTTGGCCAGAGATCGGGATAGCTTACTTTTCCGGAGATAAACAAATCTTTAAAATCAGGATCATCAGCATTGTGTTGCGCGAGGTAGGCGTCGGCCAGCGCACCACGTAACGTACTGCCCGACACGTAGTCCAAAGTTTCGGTAAACTGACGTCCGGCGCGGGTGCGGTGCAGCGCCAATGGTGAAATTCCTCGCAAGGAAATTGTCGCTTCAATCGCCATGGTTTTCCTCCTGAACATAGTCATGAAGTAACTCGAGGTTCTCAATGACTTCTTCAAACGTCACGGAGTGTTGATTTACCAGGATGGCATCAACGTTGATCGTGCAACGGCCATTGCCTCGGCTTCTGCCGCCGCCGAGACTCGGCACCATTTTCAGCGCCGCGACCAAAAGCATGAGCTCATAAGAGAGTACTTCGTCTCCGGCAATCGGTGTCGTTTCCATCCAGCCGCTGATGCCGAATTTGAAAGAAAGATTGTCGATGCTCATTTCGCTGGTGAATAAGCGCTCTTCAAGCGCCACTCCACGTGACCGGCTCAACTGCGCTTGAGTACGGGTGCGCACTTGCGCGGTGTGGCTGTTCGCGAAGAGGTCTTGATACTCTTTCGGGAGTTGCGCATCGCTCCAGCGCAATCCGGTATGGCCGGTGCGGGAGGAGAGGCCGGGCGTTCCAAAAGTTCGGCAGACCAGGCAAAGCTTGTATTCATCTTTTTTGTTTTGACCTTTTTTGATCGAGCACATTTTCTCCCCGCGTGGAGCATGACAGACGTTTTTAAGCTCCAATTGCACAGCCAGTTGTTCGGCAGCGTCGCGGGTGCGGCCTTTGAGAGAGGAGGCGGGGATATAAAGCAAATCTTCACCATTGCGCTCAATCGTGCGTTGCACCAAGCCTCGCCTGAAACCGGTGCCAACAGCGAGCGCTCCATCGAGCGCTATGCTCAGTTCAAGATTAATGTGTGTGCGCGGCATCATTACTGTCCTCCTTTTGGGTTTCGATAAATGGGTACAGGTCCACCAAATCAACGAGCGGTGAGCGACAATTAGATTTTTTTTCTTCATCAAAGATGGACCACGGCAGCATCATCGGCTTGCCGGGTGGAGGTACGAACTTCGCATCCTTAAAAAACTCACAGAGCGGTTTACGATAATCATCTTTTATTCGGCCAAGAACACGAAGCGTGGCCATGACTCCCGGAGTCGAGGAATCCTCGAAAAGTGGTTGATACATCGCATGTAATTGGCTGGTGGGAAAGTTGGCTTTCTTCATCTCGACAATGTGATCCAACAGTCGATTGATTTCCTGAAGGTCATACGGCCGGCAATGAGGAACGCCCTCACGCGCGGTCTCCAAACTGGCGCCGCCGCCGGAGATTACTTCAAAATCAAGAGCAGAGCATTCATACTTTTTTTCAGCTTTTTTTTCAGCGCAATAACGTTTCGCCGATTTCAACAGTTGTTCCGCTATGGCATGAAGCGCGGGAATGGGATAATTGGCATGCGCCAAAACAACTCCGGCAGACATAGTCAATTTCTCGCGTTCGTTTGTCAAACCGACTGCTTTCATCAAATGCGGTGAACGTTTCTCAAATTCCGCAAGGATGAATTGCGTCACAGGCACGGCAATATCTGCTGCGGTAAACAGCATAACATCGTCGCCACCGATGAGCACAATTTCAAACGGGGCTTTGTTCGAGCGAGGCCGACACCCACACTTTTGGAGGGCAACAAACGTGATTGCTTTGACCAATTCAGCCAATTCATCGGAGTATGTGCGGTAGTTTTCCTTCGTGCGCATTTTTTCCAGAAGCTGGCCCATGTTGTTGCCATCGAGGGCTATGAACCCAACGTAATTCGGGGGGTGTGAAATTCTTCCAAGTTCATTCAAATCTTCCGGAAGCTTGGCGTCGTCCCAGATTGGATCTTTCGTGTATTTGATGAATTCATCAAATAAGCGGGAACGTTCTTTATGGCCCAAATCGCGTTTGATCAGACAGCTTGCACAGAGAAGATCGCCTGAGCCATCTTGAGCGCGACCAGCCGTTGGGTGCTGCCCACAGGAATCACAGAGACGGAAGTAAGACTCAACGGGTATGAAAGCAAGTTCAGCCTTTCGAGATTTTCTTCGGCTCAGTTCTTCGGCGGCTTTTTTCATACGCTCGCCAAATTTTCTTTCCGTTGTGCTTCCTTGCGCACCGGAAACTTTTTCTTCCGGTGCAATCGAAACACCGGTGATAGAAGCGGTTTTCGTCTCTTCGCGAAAGTTTTTTTCGATGTCCTCAATGAGCCTCGTGGCCTGTTTTGGATCTTCAAGCAGAACTGAAGCCCCACCGCCCGCAGAATAAACCACAGCCGACTTTCCGAACTTCTTGTCCAAGCCATCCGAGCGTTGTTGATCAAGCGAGGCGAGTAAAGCGCTCGCGCCTCGGATTTCTTTCAACCGGTTGGTGGCAAAGAGGTAGTCTTTGATACGGTCAGTATCAAAAGACACCAAATAGTCATTCCAATCATCAGCCATAGAAATATCTCCTTGTTTAATGGTTTGCTTCAAGTGAGCGAAATCCAAGCATTTCAATATAGGAAAATTGAAACCCTTCTGCATGAGTCATATGACTCATTTTTCATTCCCTTCCACTTCATCCCGCAGTAGAAACACCGAAGCCAATTCCGCGATCACCACCGCGCGGTCGGTGGGCACGTCGTCGCGGAAGCCGAGGAATTCGTGGAGCTTGTCGTACACGTGGCTGAGGTGATTGCCGACGGTGCGCACGCTGCGGTGCAGGCGCTCGGCAATGGCTTCGTTGCTCAGGCCTTCGCGCACGAGCAGCTCGACAACTTCGCGCTCGGCGCGGGTGAGAATGCGCTCGACGAATTCTTTTTTGCGCTGCCATTCAGCGCGCAGGCGAAGCTGGCGTTGCTCTTGGAGGGCTTCCCACGGATCGTCATGGCGCGCCAGCTCGGTGAGCACCGGCGAGACCGCGCTCCAACGCAACACCGGAATGGGAATGAGCTTCACCTCGTCGCCGGGTTGCGACTGCATGCGTTTCTCTTCCAGAATTTTTCCGGTGGAAAGCAAATGCCAAAGATGGTCGTCATCGTCAAAGAGCATTTGCGCGACGGCCATGCCGTAAACCGCCATGGTCTTGCGTCCACCAGCAATGGAGAGATGCACGGTTTTTCCGTCGCGCTTGGCCGCGAGCGTTTCACGGTAGAGCGCGCGAAACATCGCGCCGACTTGTTCTTCGGTCACGAGATCGGCAATCGGTTCCGGGCCGCCGATCAACACGCTGCGGAAGAGAAAAGATTGTCGCCGTGGATTATCGAAGAACTCTTTCAGCCGCAGCAGCGCAGACCGCACTGGTTCCTCATTCGCCATGGTGTGCACGACGACGATTTCGCGGATGTCGTGGCCTCGCGCCAGGAGCATTTCGAGGGTCAGCGTGACCACCTGCGCTTCGGAGCCGAGGGTGGCGAGGAGGAGGTTGGGTTTTTGGTTTTGCATGTTCGTGTATTATGTTGCCGTATCACGTTCGCCGGATGATGAATCATCCGGCTGAGATGTGGAAGCATCATGAATGATGCTAAAAATCAGAGGACGCTTCAGCGTCCTTGCACATGATTAACCCCGTGATTCATCACGGGGCGGTATCGCGCGGGGCGATCTCATCCGTACCCTCCCAATACCCGACCACGCCGTCGTCATCCTCGCTCCATCGTTCCATGACACCGCGAGTGGTTTGCCGCTTGTGGTGTTCTTTCTGATTGAGCACGTAGGCAACAACCTGCGCCATATTTCTGTCACCAAAAGACAACACGCCATAGCCCCGTTGCCAATCGAATTCGCCGGGATGTTTCAAGACGTGCGTGACCCAATGCGAGCTGGCGCCTTTGAGCTTGCCGATAAAATCGGCAATGGCGTATTTCGGCGGCAGCGAAAAGGCGATGTGCGTGTGATCTTCAATTCCGCCGATGGCGTGCATGATCGCGCCTAATTCGAGCCCCTTGCCGCGCAGGTATTTGTAGAGCTGGGGTTCCAATTCCGGGGTAATCAACGGCTGGCGATTTTTGCACGACCAGATTCCGTGATAATGCAAACGCCAATAGGCCATAAACCCCTCCATATTTTGGTTGTCCGCCGGATGATGAATCATCCGGCTATGAGATGCAAGCGTCATAAATGACGCTATGATCCAAGGACGCTTTAGCGTTGTTTCACATCTTAGCCCCGTGATTCATCACGGGGCAATATCGCGGGGCGACATTGAATCAAACGAACAAACAATTTTCCCATTCCCAAACACGCATGCCTTGCCAACGTGAACCACTTCGCAAGTGGCAAGCAATTCGGCATACTGTTCAAAATTACCTTCCAACGCGAGGCTTCCCACGAACCCTCCCATTTTCATTTCCACTTTTTGTCGGTTGCTGCGACGTTCCCAATCAACCCACTCAAGATCGCGAGAGGTGATTCTTACATCATCAGCGGCAACAAGGAGAGGATGAAATTCCCAATTGACCTCGGCGCTCGGCACATGAAAGTGGGCAAGCTCCAATACCCGCCGGAGCATTTTGAAAACCAGCATACGAAAAGTGAAGTCCATCGTCAGATCGTCTCCGAATTTCAGTCGCGTTGGACTGAGAAAGTTGATGAGCAGGCGGTCGGACAGTGTGGTCTCCAACCGGTTTGCCGAGCGTGGCCTGGGTGATTCAAGCAGGCGTTTGGCAGCGCCATCGAAGAGCACTCTCCACTCTTCATTTTCAGCCTGCCACTGTGCTTGATGGACTCGAAATCTGTATCGACGAGAGCTCAAACCACTTTCGGCCATTTGCGAAACCGCAAAGATGGCATAGGGGTAGAAGTCAATTGCCTGGCCGATGAGTATCAAGTCGAATTGCAAAGGCTCTCCGGCGGGATAGTGAATTCTATTGTCGAAAGGTTCAAAGACATAAGGGCGAGGTGCGGTTGGCAATCCGCGCAGAAATCGCGGAACAGTCTCGTCGGGTTCGATTAGTGTTTCGAACAATCGCGGATAGGCGCACTGTTTGCGCAACATGCAGGTAGGACAAGGTTGCTCTGGCCCCATCACGCACACTGTCTTGCGCAAAGCGTGGCCGAACGCCCCTCGCAGCATAGAACCCTTGAAGGAGTGAAGCGTGGCATGTTGCTCTGCAATGAGCGTAAAGCGGAGGCGCAGATAAGGAACTACAGGAAGCTGGTAGGAGAAAACCAATGACATCCGACACCCTCCGTCCTAAGTTGCCGGTACACGAAAGACGATGTATATAACAATCGTCGTGCGACAACACTGCCCATTGGATTTTAAAAAAATGACCTCAGGAGAGAAAAGTGGTAGAATATTAACAAAACATCACAGACAAGTCAAGGTGTTTTTGAATGGTGGGAAAGCGCATCATGGTTCCACATACATTTCATGGGAGCCAGCAACTATAGAAAATCTTTGCGTCTTTTGTGTCCACGATTGGACATTCTTGTCTCTGACCAAAAATAAAAAAGAGAACATCATCAGTTCTCTTTCTGAAATAAATCAAGGATTTATTTTTGTAGCGGGGGGAGGATTCGAACCTCCGTCCCGACGCGTCGGGATATGAGCCCAACGAGCGACCAAAAAAAAGGGAACATCTTATTATGTTCCCTTTTTCTCTTTTTGTAGCGGGGGGAGGATTCGAACCTCCGACCTTTGGGTTATGAGCCCAACGAGCTACCAGACTGCTCCACCCCGCGATGTCGTTAACAACAATATAAAAAAATGCCCACAAAAGTCAAGGTGTTTTTCGGCTGGATTTAACAAACTCTTGAAATTCTTTACGGAATTAATGATGGTAATTTGAGATGATGAGCCCCAGGGGGATCATGCAGAGTGTGTCGCCGCCGCTGCTCTTCTCAAGGCGCGACAGGCCTCCGCGATGTCCAGCGACCCAAAAATTGAACTCCCGGCGACCAGCACGTCAGCGCCGGCCGCTATCACGTGCGGCGCCGTCTGCACGTCTATTCCACCATCCACTTCAATTGCAATATTTTTGCCTAACGTGGCCATCATGTGCCTCGCTTTGGTAATTCGAGCTATGCTGGATTCGATGAACTTCTGGCCGCCAAAACCGGGATTCACCGTCATGATCAGCAGAACATCAATATCCGGAAGAATCGCTTCTACCGCGGCAAGCGGGGTGGCGGGGTTTAATGCTACCCCGGCGCACGCTCCGCTTTCAAGAATCTGGTGCACCACCCGATGCAGGTGCGTACAGGCCTCAACGTGTACCGTGATCGTATCTGCACCGGCTTCGCGAAAGGCGGAGATGTACTGTTCGGGCTTTTCGATCATCAAATGAACGTCCACCGGCAAGTGGGTGCTCTTGCGCGCAGCCGCCACGATCATCGGCCCGATGGTAATGTTCGGCACAAAGTGCCCATCCATTACATCGCAATGAATCCAGTCGGCGCCTCCGGCTTCGCACTGAGAAATTTGCTCCGCAAGTTTGGCAAAGTCTGCCGAGAGTATCGATGGGGCAATTTTCACGTTCACCTCGGCTGGGTATCGCTGGGAAGCCGGCTGACGACCAAATCGATTTTCGCGCCTTTATCGACCTTGGTGCCGGCTTCGAGACTTTGACGAATGACCGTCTCCGGCAAAAGGTCGTCAACATCTTCATAGCGTACGCTGCCTACGACCAGGCCGGC
>Ga0247727_10008233_pt1 | contig 19434 bp, 11 predicted proteins | sample WisWelCaveWW1625_FD_202498 | JGI IMG/M metagenome (GOLD analysis project Ga0247727, IMG submission 202498) | Biofilm microbial communities from Wishing Well Cave, Virginia, United States - WW16-25 | ecosystem: Environmental > Aquatic > Deep subsurface > Groundwater > Cave microbial mat | place... | reverse complement strand
AATCGGTGATGCGGACTGCCTGGCCAGCCGTCACATCCTCAACAGTTACCTGGTATGCCTCGTTATCGCGCAATGTGCCAATCGAAGCCCATTGCAACGTGACCACGTCATTCGCGAGGGTGAAGGCGGCGCCGTCCGCAGGCAGGAGTAGGTTCGGGGCTGGGTAGGGAGGCGGGAGTGTCGCAGTGGGAGTCGGTCCGGGTGTGGCAAATCTCGCGCAGAGCGGTATCAACAGGGTTTGTCCAATGAAGACATTATCGGTTGAAAGTCCGTTGTAAAACTTAATGGCATCCTGCGGCACGTTGTAATTTAGAGAAATACTTGAAAGCGTATCATTTGACTGAACAGTGTATGGAACTTTTTCACATGCATCCGCGGTTTGCGTGGCTTCGTTGGGAATTTCCGTTGGCGGAGGCGCGGGCGTAGGTGTGGGGTAGGGAATTTTCAATACCTGACTCACCGAGATGATGCAGGTCGTCGGCAGGCTGTTTAGGATGACAATACTTTGCACCGAAACGCCGAATGCCACCGCAATGCCGCCGCACGTATCGCCATCGCGGACGGTGTACTCGAACGGAGGCAATGGCGTTTCAGTTGGGATTGGTGTTTGCGTGGAAATTTCTGTTCCCGTAGGTGTAATGGTGGCGGTCTCGGATGGCGTTACTTCAATTGTCGGCACTACAAGTTCTCCGCCGATGCCCGCTTGCAGGCTGAAGTAGACCACAGCTGCGCCGATGAGCAAAAGGATCACAAGAGCGCCAAGCGCCGCCGGCAGGCTGAGTGTGATCTCGGGCATACGGCTGGCTTGGACGACTGTCTCAGCTTTTTTCGATTTCGTGACGGCTTTTGCGGTGAGTTCGGTTCCGCACACCAAACAACGTGTGGCACTCTCGCTTAACCGCGTTCCGCAGGTGGGACATACTTTCGTTTTTTGCGATGAGGGTTCCTGGAGCATAACGGCGGGAATTATACCATTGAACACTTTTTGGATTTTTTGCGGGTCAGCCCCAGCGTGCACCGAGAAATCAGAGATTTTTTCTCAACGGACTCTGTGGCAAATTAAATTTGTGAGATGACAGAAGTCTCTTTCTACGCCTTTGCCTGCTTCGCTCCTAATAAATCGGCTCCGGCCTTCGCCGCGTAATCGCTGTATCCGCCAATGTATTCTGTGATGCCCGCATTCTCCAGTGCGAAGATCCGTTTGACCGTTCGATCGAGAAAATAGCGATCATGCGAAATGACGAGAACAGTCCCGTTGAAGTCGTTCAACGCGTTTTCCAACACTTCAGCAGATGCGATATCGAGATTATTCGTCGGCTCATCGAGCAACAAAAAGTTCGCGCCGGATAGCACAAGCAACGCCAACTGCAATCTGCTGCGCTCGCCGCCCGAAAGCGACCCGATGCGTTGAGTGGCCTGTTGATACGAAAACAGGTAGCGGATGAGAAATGACACGGCATTTGACTCACTTATATTGCCAGATCGTCGCACCGCGTCAATCACCGTTTGATTGAAATCCAGCGTCTCGTGCTCCTGCGCGTAATATCCGACCTTCACACTTGGCCCTATTTTGATCTCTCCAATTGTGGGTTTTTCTTTCCCCAATATCAATCTCAACAACACAGACTTGCCCGCGCCATTCGCGCCGATCAGTCCCACACGCTCGCCGTGACGAATAAGAAAGTTGATGTTATATAGAATTGTTCTTTCGTTTTTATTGTTCGCGCTGAGCGAAGTCGAAGCGGGGTGAAGGTGGAATGATTTGCTTACACCTTCCATCTCCAATACCTGATTCGATCCGCGCCAGCCGTTGAGCGCCAGTTCCATTTTGCGACGTTCAAGCACAGGACAGTCAATCTTGTCGATTCTCTCAATCCGCGCTTCCATCGCGTGGATGCGGCTCGCAAACTTGTCGTTGAAAATGACCCATACTTTGTATCGCTTCAATGCCATCTCAAGGCGGCCAATCTCGCGTTGCTGGATCTGAAACAACTCCTCCTGCCGCGCCAATCGCTCCTCCTTGTCAACGATGTATTCAGTATAGTTTCCTCCAAAGGTTGTGATATGTCCATCTTCGATCTCGGCGATATGTGTGGCAACTGCATCCAGAATATAGCGATCATGCGAGATGATGATCACCGAACCAGGATACTCAATGATAAGTTTCTCAAGATAGGCTTTCCCAGGCATATCGAGATGGTTATCCGGCTCATCCAGCAACAACACGGATGGACGCGCCAGCAACAACCTCGCAAGACCGATGAGTTTCTTTTGTCCGCCGCTGAGCGCGTGGATTGGCTTGTCAAAATCCGATTCGGGCAAACCTAGTCCGCGCAAAAGTTCGCGTACACGTGAAGTGTAATTCAAGCCCCCCAGCGACTCAAACTCTTCCAGCAATCTGTGTTGAGCATCCAATGCGCGTTCAAGTGACTTTGCGTTGTTATATACATCAGGGTCGCCCAATTTGGATTCGACTCGAGGCAACTCCGCTTCGATTTCTGCCACGCGTGGATTACCCTCCAGTGCCAGAGCGATGGCTGTCTTCTCTGGCTCGAATTCAGGATGCTGGGGCAAGTATCCAACCGTCACACCTTTGGCGCGGATCACCGTCCCGCCTTTTTCGGGCGCGTGTTCACCGATGATCAACTTGAATAGCGAAGACTTCCCCGCGCCATTCGGACCGATGAGACCAATCTTCTGGTCGTGCTGGATTTCCCAATTGAGGCCTCGGAAAATGGTATGAGAACCAAGTATTAAAGTTGCATTTGAAACTGTGATCGAGATCATAGGTGCTCCAATAATAGTCCAAGTCGGTGGTTGAGTAGGCGGCGGGTCTCGATACGGACGTTGTCCTACTCGACCAACGTCGCCATATCGAAACCACCCGTTACAAAAATACTATCGTTAATTGGTGGTTTCGATACGGTCTCGAAAAGCACTCGACCTACTCAACCATCGGCTTTGGACTTAAACAAAAACGCCGCAAGCAAACCTGCGGCAGTAAGATTGTAGGACGGAACAAACTATCTTTGAGCAACAGGCGCGTAAATAGAAAACCCTTGGCAAATAAACCCGCGCATACCAATATATAGAATTCTGTTGTTCGAGCGTTCGTATCGCATGATGGCAGGATTATAGCATGAAAGTTGTCGGTGACGTATAATTTTCCAGTCTCACTTCTATGGAGTATCATGTCCGAATCCAAAAACAGACTGCTGCGCGTTTTTCTTGGTCATTCACCCAGGGATCAATCCATCGCGCGGGAACTGTATCGTCGACTGAAGGCTGAAGGCTGGATGGATGTATGGTTTATTGAAACCAGGCTTCTTCCCAGCCAGGATTGGGATGTTGAGATCAGGAAGGGAGTCGAAAACACGGATGTTGTTATTATCTTGCACTCCGAGCGCTCCATTGAAAAAGAAAATTATTTTTACCCTGGTGTTACTTTCGTGCTTGATCTCCTTCACGGAAAACCGAGCAGATCAGTCAGTGTCATTGCTCTGCGATTGGATGATCACATGCTGATAGATCAAAAGATATGGAGAGTAGTGGATTATTTTCCTAAATCTCGTCGAGAATCAGCTTATCAAGGCTTGCTGGAGAATTTGAAACATCGCGCAGAGCAACTTGATTTGTCGTTGAGTAATCAGGTGTCTGACCCTGAACCGGAAAATAGGCTTGTATGGTCTCCGTCAAACTGGAAAAACCAAAATGTCGCAAAGACTGGCGGAGTAGTAGAAGACAAATTGCCTTCTCTAAGAGCGAACAGAAAACACCTAAATTTGAAGAAGGGAATTTTCGGCGGAACCAATAAAATACAATCTTATTTCGCTATCACGGGTACATTATTGATCTTATTAATTTGCGGCCAGGTAATGAAAAATTTTGTAGAGAGCAGGTTAGAGGATCTTGCTGATGCTCCCATTCTTTCCGAAGCTCTAACTCTCCTGCCATTCCCTGCTCCTACTTTGGGGGTTGGCAGCATAGCCACGTCGCCCGAAGATGGTATGAGGATGGTGTATGTTCCCTCAGGTGAATTCATAATGGGCAGCGAAATATACTTTGACGAAAGACCGATCCACGCTGTAAATCTGAGTGGATTCTGGATTGACCAGACTGAAGTCACAAATGCTATGTTCGCGTTGTTCATCACAAAGGAGGGGAATCGGGAAGAAGACGGGGTCACCTGGCTGGATGCTAAAGATGAAAATGCACGCATTCATCTTGCGGATGCATCTTGGCAGGCTGAACAGGGTTATGAAGATTATCCAGTCGTCGAGGTAACATGGTATGGCGCGAAAGCATATTGCTCCTGGGCAAACCGTCGCCTGCCCACAGAAGCCGAATGGGAAAAGGCGGCACGCGGCGTATCTGGAAATATTTTTCCCTGGGGCAACAATGATCCAAATGGTGAGTTATTAAACTTCAACAATGAAAATGACAGCACGACACGAACAGGAAGCTATGCGGCTGGCGTCAGCCCTTATGGCGCGCTGGACATGGCTGGGAACGCTTGGGAGTGGGTGGCTGACCGGTATTCCAGAACTTACTATGCCTCCTCACCATTGGTCAATCCTGCGGGACCAGATTCCGGCGTTTTTCGAGTCTTGCGGGGCGGAGCATGGAGATATCGAGATACTTACGCGCGTTCCAGTCACCGGAACAGAGGCATTCCTACCATTAGTCATGACTTTATCGGATTTCGTTGCGCCAGCAGCGCATCCCAGTAGGGGATAGAAAAGTAGTAAAAAGAATGGTCCAAAATTCAAAATCTTTTCGTGTCTTTTTGTCGTATAATTTCAATAGCTCCGTCGGGGGAGACTTTTAGGTCTATCCTCGAAACCAAATCCCAACATGTCTTCTCCCGCCAAAGTTCCGAAACAGGAATGAGTTGATATGGCAAAAATCTTCATCAGCTATAAACGAAATGTGGAACCAGATACACCTGTGGCTACAGCCGTGTATGAGGCTTTGCGGCAGAAGCACGAAGTTTTCATAGACACGAGCATCCAGGTCGGGGAAAAATGGGCGGAACGCATCCAGGAAGCCATCAAGGGATCGGATTTTCTGATCATTTTCCTATCGGAATTCTCCGTTCACAGTGAGATGGTCATCGCGGAAGTGGAAACAGCACATCACCAGGCAAAGGCATTTGGTGCACCAGCCATCCTGCCTGTGCGTTTGAATTATGGCGAAACGCTCGTTTATCCTTTGAGCGCTTATTTAAACCCTTTACAATGGGCTTTGTGGGAAAAGGAAACTGATACAGCCAGGTTAATCACTGAATTGAAACAGGCAATTTCGGGCGGGGAGTTACCTGCTGATAGCGCCGCAGCAACAACACTGATCAGCAAGAAAAAGAAGGAGGAAGTCCCGACGGCTTTTGCAAATATCTTACGCGATTTAGGCTCACCGGAGGGGACAATACCTCATCAATCCCCTTTCTATGTTGAGCGGGAAACAGATCGGGAAGCCATCGCTGCCCTGGGTGAAGTTGAGGGTGTTACGATTACGATCAAAGGTCCGCGCCAGATGGGAAAAAGTTCCCTGCTTAATCGCCTGCTTATTGAATCGAAAGCAAAGGATATGCGTAAAGCCTTCATTGACTTTCAGTTGATCGAAAACGCTGTAATGGAAAATGCTGAGGTTTTCTACCAGCAGTTTTGCAGTTTGCTTTCCTGGGAATTTGAAATAGAAGACCGCACCGCAGAGTATTGGAAGAATCCGCTTGGGCATGTGCAGAAGACGACCAACTATCTGCAGAGGTATTTGTTCAAAGAAATCAAAGAGACGCAAATCCTCATCGCCATGGACGAGGTCGAGCGCATGTTTGCTTCGCCCTTCCGATCAGACTACTTCAGCATGTTGCGCAGTTGGCACAATAATCGCGCCCGCGGCGCTGACTGGATGCGCCTGAACATGGCGCTGGTGACATCCACTGAACCCTATCAGTTTATCGCAGACCTCAATCAGTCACCTTTTAATGTCGGTCAGGTGGTCGAATTGGTGGAATTCACTTCGGAGCAGGTATTCGACCTCAATCGGCGCCATCACAGCCCCTTGACCGAAACCCAGGTTAGACAAATTTATGATTTGTTTGGCGGGCATCCATATCTGACGCGGCGGGCGCTTTATCTGGTTGCCAGCCAACGCATCACATTCAATGAATTGCTCAAAAATGCATCAGATGATAACGGCCCATTTGGCGACCATCTGCGCAACCACTTATTTCGCATGAGTGACCAAGTTGAGCTCAAAGCCGGGTTGATGCAGGTCATTCGGTATCATCGTTGTCCGGATGAGAACGTCTTCTTTCGGTTGCGCGGCGCGGGGTTGGTGCGGCGAGTGGGAAATGATGAGTTTCCACGCAATGCCCTTTATGCAGATTATTTCGGGAAACGCTTGAATGGCTAGACAAAACATCTACACGGTTGGCGGCACTGTCCAGGCGGGTGGCGGGATCTATATCAAGCGCAGGGCAGACGACGAACTGCTTGACCTCTGCCGGCGAGGCGAGATCGCTCTTGTCCTCTCATCGCGGCAGGTCGGCAAATCCAGCTTGATGGTACGCACCGCTGAACAACTGGAGGCAAACAAAATCCGTTCGGTGATTGTTGATCTAAGCACGATTGGCACTCAAGTCTCACAAGATGAATGGTATCTGGGGATTCTCAATGAAATTGACGCTTCCCTATATCTCAAAAACGATATCTTTAGCTGGTGGGCGGACCATGCCCAACTTGGACAAGCCCAGCGCCTGATCAACTTTTTTCGCGATGTCATGCTCCAGGAAGTTGATGGACGCGTGGTGTTGTTCTTTGACGAGATTGATAGCACATTGAGCATCCCTTTTTCAGATGATTTCTTTGCGGCGTTGCGCGCAATCCACAACGCGCGGTCAACCACTCCCGAATTCAAGAGGCTGTCTTTTGTTTTGGTTGGCGTTGCCACTCCGAGCGACCTGATCATTGACAGCAAACGCACACCATTCAACCTGGGTCGCCGCGTGGAATTGACCGACTTTACCCTGGAAGAGGCGCGTCCGCTTTCAGAGGGGTTGGGAAATGATCCAGAACAGGTGTTAAGTTGGGTCTTCAATTGGACGTCTGGTCATCCCTACCTGACACAGCGTCTATGTTCCCATCTCGCAAAACACAAACAAATAATTACCGAGGGGACGGTTGAGGTAGGGGTTGAACAATTATTTACTGGCGAGCAAGGCTGGCAGGATAACAACCTTCAGTTTGTGCGTGACATGCTTGCCAAACGCGCTCCTGATGTACGCAAGGTCCTTAAGATCTATCATGATATCCGCTCGGGTAAAAAAGTCACGGATGATGAACGGTCCCTTCCCAAAGCGCATCTCAAAATTTCCGGGGTGATTCGCAAGGAGGATGAGCATCTTATCCCTCGCAATCGGATCTACGAAAGTACCTTTGACCTGGAGTGGATCAAGGAGAATACGCCTCCATTGGCGACGAGCAGGGTGGTAATTGGAGCGTCGTTGATTGTCGCTGCGGCATTGATATTTACAGCCTTCTCTGCTTATCAGCAATGGCGAACGCGTTCTCCCGCTGACGGTTTTGAAGAGGGTTTCAATGCCGCTGACAATTCGCAAGAGCGCCTGGATAATCTCGCTGGATTGTATGCCCTGGAAAGCGAAGAAGGAAACGTGCGCGCGAGAAAATTGTTCAATAGTCTGTCGCAGGAGCAAAAACTGGAATTATTCGCTCCTGCCACTGAGAGCAGCGTGAAAGAAGACCAGGCAGCGGTTGCTATGGGCGTTTATCAGACGTTGGGATTTAAGATCGAAACAGATGAGGTGGGGGATGAACTACTCGCAAAAATACGGGATGGTATGAGCGAGTCCACATCAGAACTGTCAGCAGAAGTAGATGCCTGGCTGCAAGGACGGGCTGCTTTGAATAACCAGAAGTATGTAGAAGCAAAAGACACGCTCAATAATGCAATTATCCGATATCCGAAAAATCCCGCCATCTATTTCGACCGCGCCAGGGCTTTTATCGGGGCGGGCGAAGATTTCTTCCCGGATGCGCTTGATGACTTGAGCGATATCGTGACAGGTACCCCAAGTCATGGCGCCGCGGTGCGCCGCCTAATCAATAGCAACGCTGCATTCAATGAATATTGGGAGACGAACAAACAAAACTACCCTGACCTGGCTGAAGCCATCATTATCGAAGAAGCGCTGATACCTGCCGGGGAATTTACAATGGGAAGCGACGCAGATGCTGCGCTCGCAAATTGCAAGAAATATGCTTCGGATTGCTCGCGCGATTGGTACAAGGATGAGGAACCCTCGCACAAAGTGCATTTGGATGCTTACTACATGGACATATACGAAGTGACCAATGCCCTGTATGCTGAATGTGTTCAGGAGGGGGCTTGTGATCTTCCTGTCGATTTGGGGTCATCGACAAGTGAATCTTATTATGGCAACCCTGTTTACATCAGATACCCGGTCATTTATGTCAGTTGGTTTGATGCCAATACCTATTGTGCGTGGCGCGGGGCGCGTCTTCCCACAGAAGCCGAATGGGAAAAAGCCGCCCGTGGAACCGATGGGCGCACTTATCCCTGGGGCGAAGAGATCAGTTGTAGTATGGCTAATTATCAGGGCATCGCAACCGGTTGTGAGGGTGATACAACTGAGGTTGGGCAATACAAAGATGGCAAAAGCCCCTATGGTTTGTATGATATGGCGGGAAATGTCTGGGAATGGGTGGCAGACTGGTATAGTGCAACCTATTACGAGGATTCCCTTGTCTCCAATCCATTAGGACCACATTCGGGTCAGGATCGCATCCTGCGCGGCGGGCCATGGGACGGTCACTATAACCGTATACGCTCTGCCAATCGCGGCAGGAACGATCCAACTTTTACCAGCGATTTTATCGGTTTTCGCTGCGCCAGATCGGAATAGCAATTTCATGGAATTGCCAGGGTTCAAAATCCTGGCACGACTTTCTATCGTATAATTTTGACAACCTCACCGCGAGGGGACTCCATGACCGAAAACCGACCCTTACGCGTTTTCCTCTGTCATTCCTCCAACGACAAACCAGTTGCGCGTGACTTGTATCGCCGTTTGGATGCCGAAGGCTGGATGGATATATGGTTTATAGAAGCCAAACTTCTTCCTAGCCAGAATTGGGACTTTGAGATTAGGCAGGGAGTCGAAAACGCTGATGTGGTGATCGCCCTGCTCTCTAAAAATTCAACCACAAGGGAAGCACATATTTATCCCGACCTGGGATTTGTGTTTGATCTCCTTCAATCGCAACAGAAAAAGGAAATTCTTGTCATTCCCCTGCGCCTTGATACATCGGATGTTCCGGCAAATTTGGCAACATACGAAGTGATAAATTACTTCCCGAAAAGTCGAAGGCAAACTGTTTACTCCTCGCTATCTGAAAGATTGAAATCATACGCGAAACAACACAGCTTTTCGTTAGACAGGCGGACGCGTGACCTTGAGCCTGAGAAGGGATTTCAATGGTCATCAACAAAATGGAAAGAACATGGCGGCTTGTTTGGCGAAGATGTAATTGACGATGAAATCCTTGAACAAAAGCCGATTCGTCCGCCCTCCAAACTGAAAAAGAGAATTTTCCGCGGGGTGAATAACCTGCTTTATTTATCGCTAACAATCGGTGTGTTGCTGGTCTTGTTGGTTGTAGGCTTGGTGGTTAATTTCGTAAACACAGGTGAGACCTTGAATACAGTTGCCGAACCAATCATTTCAAGAGTACTATCGGTAATTCCCTTGCCAACGCCGACGATTGGAATTGGCAGTGTTCGTGTTTCACCTGTAGATGGGATGCGGATGGTGTATGTCCCTGCGGGAGAGTTTATTATGGGGAGCGATGATGGAGCAGAAGACGAAAAGCCTGCTCGAATCGTGGATCTCGATGCATATTGGATTGATCAGTACGAAGTGACGAATGGGATGTACAAGATATGTGTTGATGCTGGATGGTGCAAGCCTCCCAACTATCGCCGTGCAAATGAATGGTTTCACCTTGAGTTAATCCCCTTTTTGGAGCCAATAATTAGGTTTTACGATGATCCCGAGTTTGGGAATTATCCGATTTCGCGTATTACATGGGATGATGCCGTTGCCTATTGCAGTTGGGCAGGGCGTAGATTGCCGACAGAAGCCGAATGGGAAAAAGCGGCGCGTGGAACAGACGGACGTACCTACCCCTGGGGTGAAAATGTAGAATGCACGCATGCGAATGTATACGCGTTTCCAGCCGACGAAGCCTGTGCATATGCCCCCACTCGTGTAGGTAGCTACGAAAATGGTGTGAGTCCGTTCGGCGCATACGATATGGCTGGAAATGTTTTTGAATTCGTATTGGATGACTATGAATATGTATTTGAATCCGAGAATAATGTTCCTTTGGGCTTTAGTCTCAATTTTCAATTGCGAAAAGGCGGTTCGTGGATTACTTCAGGGCAGGTTGCCCGATCGGCAAATCGTGAATTTTGGAATCCCATGGTCGACAATATTGATCCGAATAGCCTTGAATTTTTTGATCCGCACGGAGAAAACGGTTTTCGTTGCGCCACTTCCGATGAGGCACCCGTTACTCAATCGATCAACCCGCCTGCCCCCACGATTGAGATCGATCCACGGATATCTCCCATTGATGGGATGAGCTTGATTTACGTTCCCGCCGGAGAGTTTCTTATGGGGAGTGATTATTTTGAAGAAGACGAGAAGCCAGCGCACAACGTATATCTCGATGCTTTCTGGATTGACCAATATGAAGTAACGAATGGGATGTATGCAAAGTGTATTGAAGCGAAAATTTGTAGTGTGCCGATACCAGATGGATTTTTAGTAGCACTTTTTGATCGAGATCTTGCTTCAGATCAAATGTTATTGAGGTATTTGGCCGAGCAGTCGGACTTCCCCCAACGCTTGACCGCCGATCCAGAATTCTTCAGCCAGCCGGTAACCAATATTTTCTGGCATAATGCGAATGCATATTGTCGTTGGGTGGGCCGCCGATTGCCAACTGAGGCAGAATGGGAAAAAGCCGCTCGCGGTCTGGATGAACGAACGTATCCGTGGGGCGAACACGTTGATTGTACAAAGGCGAACTTCTTTTCCTGTGTTGGTAATCCTTCTCGGATAGGCAGTTATGAAGCGGGTCAAAGCCCTTACGGAGCGTACGATATGGCTGGCAATGCCATGGAGTGGGTGGCAGATTGGTATGGCAAAACCTATTATCAGAATTCCCCATATGAAAACCCTTCAGGACCAGAGTCGGGGCTGTACCGCGTTTTTCGAGGCGGTTCTTGGGGGAATGATTACATTGCAGGTCGCTCTACTAATCGACCCGGATATATGGCAAATATACCCAATGATTTCATCGGCTTTCGCTGCGCCTTCTCTGAATAACGCCCTTCCCCAAACCCTACCTCTCTGATAAAATACCGTCCGCAAGCCGACACGCTCACTGCAAGCCCTCGGTCATCCCTGGCTGGGGCTTTTTTATCGCCTATTGCAAATCTGGTCTCGATATGCGATTCGCAACAATCGCTCATGGCTACTCGACCACCGCCGATTACTAATTACTACTTACCAACCCTTCGGTACGGCTTCGCCACTCAGGGCAAGTCTCCAGTCTCTAATTCTCCAATTCTCTACTTATTCACCAACCCGAAAGAAGAATCACAAATGATCGAACGAACTGACTTAAGAAACATCGCCATCATTGCCCACGTTGACCACGGCAAGACCACCCTTGTGGATGGACTACTCCGCCAGTCGCATACCTTCCGTGAGAACCAACAAGTCGCGGAGCGCGTGATGGATTCCAACGACCTCGAACGTGAGCGCGGCATTACCATCCTTGCCAAGAACACCGCCATTACACTTGTTGACCCCGCCACGAATCAACCTGTCAAGATCAATATCGTGGACACGCCAGGTCACGCGGATTTCGGCGGCGAAGTGGAACGCGTGATGAACATGGTGGATGGCGTTCTCCTGCTCGTGGACGCGGCTGAAGGTCCCATGCCTCAAACCCGTTTCGTGCTCAAGAAGGCGCTTCAAATGGGACATAAGGCTATCGTCGTAATTAACAAAATTGATCGCAAGGATGCAGAACCCTCGCGCGTCCTCAACGAGACGTTTGACCTGTTCATCGAACTCGGCGCGAGCGAGGAGCAAACGGACTTTCCCGTTGTCTATGCTCAAGCGACGGCCGGAAAAGCCGGTCTTTCAACAGAGCTCGGGCCCGACCTGCAACCCATGTTTGACACCATCCTCAAGCATATCCCCGCGCCCAAAGTGGACGCCGACGCGCCTCTGCAATTGCTCGTCACAACGCTTGGATATGACGATTATCGCGGCGTCACCGCGATTGGGCGAATCTTCGCGGGCAAGATCAAAGCGGCTCAACGGCTGGCGCGCTTGACCGTGGACGGCCGCAACCTCCCTGAGTCGGCAAAATATCTTTATACATTCCAGGGCTTGAATAAGATCGAGATCGAATCAGCCAGCGCGGGCGATATTGTTTCCCTCGCAGGTCTCGATGGCATCGCAATTGGTGAAACGCTTGCTGACCCGAATAATCCAGTTGCATTGCCGACGATCAAGGTGGAAGAGCCAACTGTTCGTATGACGTTTGGTGTGAATACCTCTCCATTCACAGGCAAAGAAGGAAAGTATAGCACCTCGCGCAACCTGCGCGAGCGATTATTTGAAGAACTTCGCACCAACGTTTCCCTGCGCGTCGAGGAGACCGAATCGGCGGAGAATTTCCTGGTCTCAGGGCGCGGCGAGTTGCATCTTGGCATTCTGATCGAGACAATGCGACGTGAGGGATATGAATTTCAGGTTTCGCGTCCCGAAGTCATCTTTCACAAAGCGGATGACGGCGCGTTGCTCGAACCGTTCGAGGAAGTCCATATTGAAACCAGCAACGAGACCGTCGGCGCGGTGGTGGAAATGCTCGGGTCGAGACGCGGCTTGATGACCGATATGCAGGACGCGGGTCAGGGAATGACGCGCATGGTCTACATCGCTCCCACGCGCGGCTTGCTCGGCTTCCGTTATCAATTTCTCACCTCCACGCGCGGCGCAGGCGTCATGCACACCATCTTTCACGGATACGATGAGATGGCAGGTCCGATGTCCACGCGCTCAACCGGGTCGTTGGTGGCTTGGGAGGCAGGCGAGACGACCGCCTATGCACTGAAGAATGCAGAAGACCGCGGCACCTTGTTTGTGGGACCCGGCGTTTCGGTGTATGAGGGCATGGTGATCGGTGAAAATACGCGCGGACAGGATATGCCCATCAACGTCTGCAAAAAGAAACACCTGACAAATATCCGCTCTGCCGGTGCCGATATGGAAATCCGCCTCACTCCGCCCCGACGCATGTCTCTGGACGAAGCGGTTGAATACCTGTCTGACGACGAACTGCTCGAAGTCACGCCCGAGTCGTACCGCATCCGCAAACGCATTCTAAAAACCGATGAGCGCGGCAAACAGACCAAGAAAGTCAAAGAGCAATTGGAAGCTTAGTTTTTGTTGGTATGTCATAATACATAAAAGGTCTCGGACTTCTTGTCTGAGACCTTTTGCTTTTGGATGGGAAAACATCTAAACACTACACTTGCGCCGTCTCGAAGAGACCAGTGCAGATCAGGACATCAAGTGCACAAATGAGGAAGAACCTTGATTTCATGGATTTTTCCTTCGTGACCTTTGTGCCCTTTGTGTTTGAAAAGAGTTATCTCGTTAAGATTGGTTATAGCGTAATATCGAAATGCTCCTTCAACAACACGCGAAATTCATCTTCGCCTTGCAACGGACGCTTCGAACGCTGACCATTCTTTGTGAGGATCAGCCGTCCATCCTCCAGTGAGACGCGGCCATCTGATGTCGCCCGACTGATAATCGTTCCGCGCGTGAAGCTGGATTTGGGCGAAGTCTGATGATACAAACAGCCCGCTTCGTAATCGGAAGGAAAGTTGCGGGTTTGGATGTCAAAGAAATACTGACGTTCCCACGACCCGTCATGATTTTTCTGCCAGGTGATATATCCGTCGGGCGTTTGCTCCAGCCGGTAAGAACGCAAGCCTTGCGCTTGCTCACCGCCATCTTCAAAACTCAGCGGCTCGGTGAATGAATCACCGAAGCCAACGTCCGCAAGCCAGCGCGCAGGCTGGTTGGGAATACGCACAAGCAACGCAAGGTGATCGAAATCAATGCCGAGTTTTCCTTCGCGATTGAAAACGCGAGCGTTCAGATAAGTCACGTCGAAACCGATCTGCTTCAACAGCCAGGCAAAGAGCCCGTTCAGTTCGTAACAAAACCCACCGCGTTTACAGATGATGATCTTTTCCCACAAGGCTTCTTCAGTCAGTTGAATGGGTTGCTTTCGCCCGATATCGAGATTCTCGAATGGGACGCTTCGCATGTGCGCCGCATGTAACCCACGCAGAGTTTCAACGTCTGGTTTTACAGGATCGAAGTAATTGATGCGCTCAAGGTAGGTGGGGATATCCATACGCTGAGATTATAACTGGTAGGGAAGTCCCGTTTGGTTCCATGCGAAGACCTTACGGGAGTAAAATTGTTACAGGCAAAAGCCGCGAATAAAAACAAGGAAGCCCTCCATGAGTAAATTAACACCCAATATTCAATTAATAGAGCGACAATTCCAGGACGCGAATACCCTCCTGATGAATGTTGTTGACGGCCTTTCCAGAATGGGGAACCCGATCGTCTCAACGGCTATCCAGGATGTTACACGCGTTTCGCAATCGATACGAAAACTGGAGCAGGGCGTGAATGACCACCTGAAGTTAAGGCAGGATCAGATTGGGGCGCTGATGGGCGTGGGGCGCGCGATCAACTCATCCCTGGGATTGAAGCGGGTGCTGGAGGAGGTGATGGATACGCTGGTCGCGTTGATGCGCGCCGAACGCGGCTTCCTGATGCTGCGCGAGCCCCATGGAGAGTTATCGGTTCGCATTGCGCGCGGTATCGATCACATCAACCTGGACCAGGAGATTCTTAAGGTCAGCCAGACGATTGTGAGAAAAGTGACGGCTTCGGGAGAGTCGGTGTTGACCACGAATGCCCAGGCAGACCCGCGTTTCGAGAACCAGCTGAGTGTGGCGGCGTACCAACTTCGCTCCATCCTTTGCGCCCCGTTGAAGATCAGGAACGAGTTGATTGGTGTGATCTATGTGGATAATCGCGCACACTCTGGTATCTTTCAGGAAAGCGACCTGGGCTTGATCAATGCGTTTGCCGACCAGGCGGCAGTGGCGATTGATAACGCGCGGCTGTTTGAAGACTTGAAAGCCACAAATATTGAACTCGAAAAGACCAATCTCAAATTGGCGGCGGCGAACCTGGAATTGCAGATCGCGTATGATGCCACATTGAATGGCTGGGTGCATGCTCTCGACTTACGCGATAAGGAAACAGAAGGACATACACGTCGAGTGACCATCCTGACAGAACGCCTTGCGCGAGCCATAGGTGTTGAAGAGGATCAATTGATCCACATTACACGGGGTGCGCTGCTTCATGATATTGGCAAGATGGCCATACCCGATGGAATCCTGCTCAAACCAGGCAAGCTTACTGACGAGGAACGCGCGCTCATCCAGGAACATCCTACGATTGCGTACAAGATGCTCAAACCGATCGAGTTCCTTCTCCCTGCAATTGACATTCCGTATTGTCATCATGAGAAGTGGGATGGCACAGGTTATCCCCGCAAGTTGAAAGGGGAGCAGATTCCCTTTGCGGCTCGTATCTTCCCAGTCATTGACGTGTGGGACGCGTTGATCTCTGACCGCCCCTATCGCAAGGGGATTCCTCAAGGTGAAGTGCGCGAACGCATCAAGGCAGATTCGGGAAAGCACTTTGACCCGCGTGTGGTGGATGCGTTTTTGGCATTGGATGATTTGTCGGTTTGATTTTTATGTAGGGGCGGAGCGCCGCTCCGCCCCTACGTTTCTTCAGGGGGTTTTACAGCGCGGAATTCACGAAACAACAACAAGTCATATGCGATCTTCAACCCGCCGCTCAGTATAAATGGAGCCGATAACGCGGAAACGCCGAATAATAGCCCTGTCAGCGCGGGAGAGATGGACGCGCCCACCGAACGCGCAATGGCAGTCACGCCCGCAGCGGCAGATCGTTCGTCGGGGTCAACGACAGCCATCGTGTAGGATTGACGCGTCGGCACGTCCATCTGTGAAATACTGAAGCGGATAAGCAGGAGTCCGATGGCGAGAGGCAGGGTCGGCATGAAGGGCAGGAGGATCAGCAAAATGTTCGAAGGGATGTGCGTGAAGACCATGGTGTTGATCAAGCCAATTGCCTTTGCGATGCGCACCGCAAGTAACGCTGAAATGCCTGCCAGAATATTTGCGCCGAAGAAAATACTGCCGAGTACACCTGAGTCCACGCCGAAGCGCACGTGGAACCAATAGGCAAACATACTTTGCACGATCAAACCGCCCGCAAACGCATCGAGCGAGAAAAGCGCGCTGAGTTTGAAGACGACTTTACGCGAACGATGCAAGCCTAATACGTGTTGCGTAGCGCGCGTTGTGTGTTCCGTTTTAACTTCAATGGATGACGAGAGGTTGAGGAATAGCAGCAGGAGGAACAATCCGCCAAAGGCGTAGCCCATCAGGATGGCGCGATACGATTCGAGCGCGCTCCATCCGATGTTTTGCAAAAATTCGGTGAGCCAGCCGCCTGCGAGCGCGCCCAGCGCGGCGGCGAACGAACCCGCCAGGTTGTACCACGCGAACGCCTGCGTGCGTTTTTCGTTGGGGATCAAATGCGTCAGGCTCGATTGCTCGACGGAAAGAAAGGGCCCGATGTCCTTATCGGCTGGGCTGATGACGCCGATGATCGCGGCGAGGACAAGCAGGATGTAATTCTGCGTCAAGACGAAGACCAAGCCCGCTGCCGCCATGAGAAGCGCGCCCACGCTGAGAGTTTTTCTTCGTCCCCACTTGTCTGCGGAGGTGGTTAGCCATAACGTGATGATCGCGTCGCCCGCCAGCGTGAGCGTGAACAACAAACCGATCTGTGGTTCGGTTAATCCAGTTTCTGCAAGATACAACGCGAGAATGACGGAAAGGAATCCGTAACAAAAAAGACGGATGACGCGTGTGGTGAAGAGGAGGGGGATGTCGCGGGAAGGGTTCATTGGGAACTTTACAGGAATATACCAGCCAGGCGCTCATCTTGTTAATGGTTTTGGTTTTTTGGATTCGCCGCGCACGACATCTGCATTTACTTGCGCGTCCGCCGCGACAACTTCATTGTCAGGGACAATGTCTTCAACATTTCTAAAGATTGGAATGGCGTAGCTCACGCTTGGCACGATAATTCCGATGACTGCGGCTAGCAGGATCAGGAGCGACATCCCCGCACCGGGACCCGCGCCAACCAGTCCCCCGAAGAGAGGCGCGAGGCTTCCGCTCGTTGCCATTGCGGGTTCAAACCAATGGTCGCTCAGGGGTCCTGCGATTAACGCTGCCAATGGAATGCTAAGTTGACCCGTGAACCGTCGCGCGGCAAAGACTCGTCCCTGCACGTCGGCGGGCGTCTTCGATTGCCATATCGCCTGGTTGGATGCATTGCAAACCGCTATGAAGAATAAGGCAAAGAACCCTGTGATTGACCATACGATGACATCCTGCCCCAGCCCCATCACGGCGCGTCCCAGATTTACCAGGATTAAGCCTCCCAACACCCCATGTATCCTGCGCCGGGGACCGCCCCAAACGCTCATGACCACGCCGCCTGCCACACCGCCTATCGCCGCAATCGAGGCGACTATTCCCAAAGCGACTTCATCGTTTCCAGTCCGCGCCAGGATCATGGGCGTACGTAAAACCGTACTCATTGCCAGCAAATTGACCATGAAGAAATTAATCTGCAAACCCAACAGGCTGGGATTTGCAAGAAAAAAGCGGAAGCCATACCCGGCTTCTTTTAGCAGTCCTCTTCCGGCTTTCCTTCCCGCCTCTGACTGCTTCGGTTGCGGTATCGGCACAATCAACAGGGCGCCAATCGCCACGATAAAGGTGATAATGTCAATCAAGATGATGCCCTCTAATTTGATAACGACGATCAACGTCGCCGCCAGGATCGGAGCCAGCACACGGGAACCTTCCTCCGCCAGCGACATCATGGCGCTGGTGCGCGCAAAGTGTTTCTTTTCAACCAACATGGTGATGGCAGATGAAAAAGCCGGGAATTGAAACGATTCGAACGCGCCTGATATAGCCATCAGGGCATATAAATGCCAGACTTCCAGTGAGCTGCTCCGCATCAGGAAAAGGATAATGATGGTCGTCATCCCGGTCGCCAAGTCGCTAATCATCATGGTCAGCTTGCGATTCCAGCGGTCAACCATGACCCCGGCGAACGGGCTGAGTATGACCCTGGGTATGTTGGAGAAAAAGATCATGGCGGTGAATGTGGTTGCCAGCCCGGTTCGCTGATATAGCCAGATTCCAATCGCAAAGCTAAACAATGCGGTCCCCATTAACGAGACAACTTGTCCCGCCCATACGATTGTGAAGGCAGACATTCCGGTCAAACGGGAAGAGGTTGGAGGTAAATGTGACATATTACAAAGCGCCTCATAATTATCTAAACTTGAAACTTGGGTTTCAGCCTACGAAGCAATTCAAAAAGTTTACCTGTTTGAGACAAGCGGTAAAAGCAGGCGGCGAGTTTACATCTTATGTCTGACGAGAGATGAGGGCGGTTATTTCCTCGCAACCTCCAGCCGACACCACGCATACAACGCGTCGTAGACTTCAAATTGATGTTCGAGATTATCCATGTCGTCGGGATAGCGCAGGCTGTAGCCGGAGGCGATCGCTTCGAGACCGCGCGCGATGGGATCGGTGTCAATATCCTCATCAACATCCGCCGCGTGGACGATCTTTGCCAGACGCAATAAACCTGGCTCTTTCAAGCCGTATTTGAGGATGATCGACTCGAACGAACAGCGTCCTTCGTGATGACCGAGTTCCACGCCAGAGGCATCGAAGGGAATCGCGCCCTGTTCCTTTGCAACCATTTCGATCTGGCTAGCTGGCACAAAAATAAATTCCGCTTCACTGTCAATGAAGCGAGTGATCAGCCACGGGCAAGCGACGCGGTCTACGTGGACGTGCGAACGGGTGATCCATTTCATGGGAGACTCCTTCTGTGTTGGTCACTTTAATTATTTCATCCACTGGTTGATACGTTCAACGATTGCATTCCGCGCCTTTTCGTAATCCTCACTCACAGGCGGGACGCCGTCCCATTGCTCGATTGTGACTTTGTTCTGATATTCTTCAGGCAATTCGCAAAAGGCGACGATCCGCTGGGCGGATTCAACATCGGCA
>Ga0247727_10008232_pt1 | contig 19436 bp, 22 predicted proteins | sample WisWelCaveWW1625_FD_202498 | JGI IMG/M metagenome (GOLD analysis project Ga0247727, IMG submission 202498) | Biofilm microbial communities from Wishing Well Cave, Virginia, United States - WW16-25 | ecosystem: Environmental > Aquatic > Deep subsurface > Groundwater > Cave microbial mat | place... | reverse complement strand
TCTTGACACCCCGCTCGGCCCAAGGAATCTCTTCCTCGGACTGGGGCCTGCTACCGGGCGCTCCGGCGCTTACCCGGACGGGACTTTCACCCGTTAGTGAGACGCGTCTTTCAGGACGCACCATGGAGCGATTATAGAGGGAACGGCCTGCTGGTTGTGATCGGCGGGCCGGCCAGGCCGGCGCAGTCGAGGGGAGCGCATGGCTCCGGGCGCCGGCCAGGCTTTCCGGAATGGGGTGAAGGGGTGGCGGGTTTGGGGGGCGTGCGGTCTACGTCGCTGAACTGGAAACGCTGTTACTTGTGCGGGAAGCGCTGGGAGGCGCGGTGCGCGACGTGCGGGCGGGAGTTGTGCGGGCGGTGCGCCGTGCACCATCACTGCCTGGGGGATGATCCGCTCCCGGAGGGCTACTACCTACACAAAAGCGGGGCAAAAGAGCGCGATCTCCCTCGGGCCAGGCACGGGCCAGGCACGGCCTTAGGGCCAGCAACGGCCAGCAACGGCCAGCAACGGCCAGCAACGGTCAGCGTCACAGAAGCGGGGCAAAAGAGCGGCGATCGCCGGGCGGGCTAGGCGGCCCATCTGTTGACTACCTCCGCGATCACGTCGCCGTGGCATGCGGCGGGCTTACACCAACATCCGAGGATCTTTCCTGCAAGTTCCCGGCGGGCACGAGCGACGAGATCGGGCTGGGCCAAGAACCAGTCACGGAAGCGCGCAATCGCCTCGGCGCGGCTGGCTACGCGGAAGCGGGCCAGCGTTCCGGGCTGATGGCTGAACGGGTTACCGTAGGGCGATGGCCTGCCGATGTAGACGTCGAACGGCTGAGAGCGGCGGTTGACTACTCGCGCCATGTGGATACCTCCTGTTGAGGCGGGGTTCTTTCTTTCCCCCGCTTCAATTTCATAGTCGAAATCCCCACCACGCCGCGGCGGGCCGCTCTTAGAAGAAACGATGCGGCGAGCCAGCCGCATTCCCTGACCGCCAGAATTTTCCGGTTTTGAAAATTCTGGCGGTGGTTCTTCGGCCCGCCGCGGCGTGGTTCCCCTCCCCTCTGAAATTGAAGCGGGGGAAAGAAAGGCCGGGGCCGGTAGGAGTTGGAGTTTTGTGCCTGTGCCCTGTGTAGTGCTCGTACAGTTGCTTATTAGGAGGCCTCAGGCGCATCGCGGGGGCCGGGGTGATCCCCTGGGATGGCGGCATTTTCGGTTTTGTCGGCAAAGCCGATGCGGTTGACCTGGCGAGGCTGAAGGATTTCACGGACGGCGGCGCGGAGTTCGGCTTGGCGCTCGAGCCGAGCGATGGCGCGGAGGGCGACGGAGGCATCGCGGCGCGGGCTTTTGCCGCCGCCGCGGGCTTCGTGGAGGATGCTCCTGGTGTGGCGCTCGATGAAGTCGAGTTGATCGGCGAGTTGCTGGGCGTCGGCGAGTTCTCGGGCGCGGTGGCTGGTGGCTAGGCGCTTGGGGATGTGCTTGTCAGCGTGGCGGTCGACGGCGCTTCTGCTGAGCCTAAAGATGTTCGCTATGTCCCGGTAAGGGAGTCCCTGGAGGACGGCGGCGTCCACTTTTCGGCGATCGGTGGAGCGGCAGACGGTGCAGGTGCGGGGCATTCTACGCCTGGGGTTTGACCCACTGCACCGATACGCTGCGGGGGCCTTGCTGGCCTTCCTCGGGTAGCTCGCGGTCCAGCCGGATGAGCCTGACCAGCTGGTCGATGGCGTTGTGTTCGCCGAGGTCGAGCTTTTCCTGCACCAGGTTGTAGGCCTGGTCGAGCAGCTGCTCGGCGGGGGGGCGGGGTTGGGGTTGGCGGGGTGCTGGCCGGCGCATGGGGCAGTTGTCCTCGATGGATTAGATGGATAACCGGTATGGCGCGGTTCAGGCCTGGTCGGTTCTCCTCCCTTTGAGGGTAGCGCGTGTAGTAAAGGGAGGTACTGGAGGGCGCCCTCGACCGCGAACGGGCCGCCTACTCCGTACTTCTTGGTACCTACCCGCCCAACGCGGCCACCCAATACCACGCTTTACCAAACGCGCCGCTTCTTGTTCCCCTCCGGGTGAGGGTGAAAGGGTGAAAGGGTGAATACACGTTTGCTACCTTGCTGCCGCAGGCAGGAGCGGAGCGAAGCGGAGCGGACCCGGCGCGCCCGCTGCGCCGCGCGCCTCGCGCGGCGTGTGGGCGGGCGCGCGTCTGAGAAGTCCCGCCCGCGCCCGCACCCTTGGCGAACCGGGGGCCGTGGTTCGGCCGCTGCCCCCCTGGCGCGGGGCGCAATCAACGCGCGGGTTTTTGCGCAGGCGCCCCGCGCAGAGATGGTTCCCCCCCCTGGGGATTCCTTAGAAGGGGGGTGCCAAGGAGGGGGGGGGCCAGGGGGGGGAACCTTCGGCGGGGGGCGGCGGCTGCGGGCGCGGGCTGCCTTTTACCTTGCGCCTGCGGCGGTTTTTCGGCGCGGCCGCGTGCGGCTGCGCGTCTGGAAAATTCCGTACCTTGCGCCTGCGGCGGTGTCGGCGCGGCCGCGTGCGGCGGCGCGTCTGGAAAATCGGCGCGGACGCGGTTTGTGCGGATCGCGCGTTGCCGGCGCGGACGCGGTTTGTGCGGATCGCGCGAGTTTCCGGCGCGGACGCGGTTTGTGCGGATCGCGCGAGTTTCCGGCGCGCGGGCGGTCTCGGTCGTGGTGGGCAATTGGTGGGCAAAATTCGCGCTGGTGGAGGCGTCGGGTGGATTCACAATTGATTGTGAAACGCGGGAAGTTGTTGAAAACTTTGGGGGTGCTGGTAGGCACGGGCGGATTCGAACCGCCGACCTGCCGCTTAGGAGGCGGCCGCTCTTTCCATCTGAGCTACGTGCCCGTTGGACGTAGTTTCATTCTATCCCAGCTGGATCCGCTGCGAGCGCACCTTGTCTTCCTTCACGCGGATTCCCAGGCCCGGCTTGTCGGGTACCTTGACCGTCACGCCTTCCATCTCGATGCCGTCGACCATCATGTCGGCGAGAAACTCCGGGCCGTTCAACTCGCTAGGCAGCAGCAGATCCAACGTGGAATACAGATGAATGGCGGCCATGAAGCTGACGCCGGCGTCGGTGAGGCCGCTGCCGAGCAGCCCGATGCCGTTGGCCTCGGCCACGATGGCACTCTTGAGACAGTTCGTGACCCCGGCGCTCTTGGGGACCTTGAGCACCAGCAGGTCGGCGGCGTCGAGCCGCGCCGCGCGCGCCACGTCGAACGCCGAGAAACAACCCTCGTCGATGGCGATCGGCACGGGGCTCTTCTCGCGGATGCGCTTCAGTCCCAGCGTGTCCTCGCCGCGGATGGGCTGCTCGATGCAGCGCACCATGCGAAATTGCCGCAGCCCCTCGAGGAACCGCACCAGCTCGATCGGCGCGTAGCTTTGGTTGGGATCCATGATGAGCTGCGCGTCAGGCCGCGCCTCGGTCACGGCGCGGACCCGCTGCAAATCTGTATCAGCCTGACCCGCCACCTTCACCTTGAAGCATTTGCAGGCCGGAAACTCGCGCGCCTGCGCCGCCATCGCAGCCGGCTCGTCGATCGAGATCGCGTAGCACAGCTCGAGGGTGTCGTGCAGGCGCCCGCCGAGCATCTGGTGGAGCGGCATCTCGGCGATCTGGCCGGCCAGGTCGAGCAGCGCGATCTCGAGGGCGCTCTTGGCGAACGGCGCGCCGTTGGAAACGGCGTTGGTGATCGTCTGGTCGGCAAGCTTCTTGATGGCGTTCAGCTCGAACGGGGAGCGATTCACCGCCAGCGGACATAGGTGGTGCTGCAATGTAGCCGAGACCGACTCGGCGGTCTCATAGCTCCAACTCGGGACCGTGTTGGTGGCGCCCCATCCGACGTGGCCGTCGGCCGACTCCAGGCGCACGAACACGTGCCGTCCGGCGGCGCCGCGCCCGCCAACGACGCCGCGGCCGATTCGGAAGTTGGTGCGGAATTCAACCGCCGTCGGCAGCACCTCGAATTTCTTGATCAGCGATCCCTTCGGGGAGATGGCCGCGCTCCAGAGCGGCGCAGGGCCTGCTGCGCCGGCCCCGAGAGCCAAGCCGCCGAAACCGCGTCGCGAGATTCTCATGGCGCGCGTCCTTTCAGGGATTCACCGGGCGCGGGGTCGACGAAACCACGCGCATTCCCTCGGGAGTAAAATCCACGGTCATCCGCTGCCCGGGCGGGCCCAGCGGCGGTTGCTCGGTTCCGTTGAGCTTGAGCTGGAGGCCGCCGGCGTTGCCGACCCGCAGGCGAATCTCCGACCGCGCCGTCACCAGCCGCGATTGCCCGCCCTGCAAGGTCGTTTCAAACAGCGGCGCGCCGTCGGCGTGGACCGAAAGCCAGACCATTTCGCGGGCCAACAGCTCCAGACGCAAGGCAGCGTCGGCCGGCGGCGCCGGGGAAGTTTCAACGGCCTGCGGCGCGGCGGTTTTCGCGGGCGCCGCGCGGCTCTTCCAGACGCGCCATCCCACCCACGCCGAAGCGGTCACCGTCACCACCGCCAGCCCAAGAATCGCCAGAGCCCAAGCGCGGGCCCGGCTCGGCCGGTCCCATTCGTATTCGCTCGCGACGGCGGCCGCCCGTTCTTCGGCCGGCGGCTCTTCCGGCGGCGCCGCCAGCCGGCGGAACTCGGCGACGACCTGCTCCTCGTCGAGCCCCACTTGCCGCGCGTACTGCCGCACGAAATTCACGTTGAAAACACCGCCCGGCAAGCGGCCAAAGGCCTCGTTTTCGATGGCCTCGAGCAGCCCCACCCGGATGCGCGTTACCGCCGAGATATTTTCGAGCGTGATGCCGCGCGCCTCGCGCTCGCGCCGCAGGTTCTCCCCGAAATCACCCATCCTGTTTGGAAGGCAAACTCCGACTTATAATACTACAGCGCGTCGCGCGCCTCGATGGACGCTCGAAGCCCCGTTTCCTCTCCGCTGGTGTCGGTCGTCGTCGTCAACTGGAATCGCGGCGACCTGCTGCGCGCCTGCCTGCGATCGCTCGAAGCGCAATCCTTCCGCGACTTCGAGATCCTGGTGGTCGACAACGGTTCAGGGGACGGCTCGCCGGCGATGGTGGAGGCGGAGTTTCCCGCCGCGCGCGTCATTCGCAATGACGCGAACCGCGGTTACTGCGCGGCGAACAACCAGGGCATCGCCGCCGCGCGCGGCCGCTATGTCGCGCTGATTAACAACGACGCCGAGGCCGATCCGCGCTGGATCGAGGAGCTGCTCGGCGCTTTCCGCGTCGCGGACGACGTGGGCATGGCCGCCTCGAAGATTCTGGTGTGGGAGAGCCGCGGCACCATCGACAAGGCCGGCCACCTGATCTATCCCGACGGCCAGAACCGCGGCCGGGGGACCGGCGAGGCCGACTGGGGCCAATACGACCGGGTGGAGGAGACCGCCTGGCCCGACGGCTGCGCTGCTATGTATAGAAAAGATATGCTGGATGCGATCGGCGGCTTCGACGAGGATTTCTTCGCCTACGCCGACGACGCCGAGCTCGGCCTGCGCGCCCGCATCGCCGGCTGGCGCTGCCTCTACGTCCCCGCCGCCGTCGTCTTCCACCATCACGGCTCCACGCTCGGCCGCTTCTCGACCGAGCGGCTGTTTCTGATCGAGCGCAACCGGCTGTGGCTGGCCGCGAAGCTCTTCCCGTGGCGCTTGCTGGCGCTCAACCCGGTCTACTTCACGCTGCGCGTCGCCGCCGCGGCCTTCGGAATGATGGTCGGTCGGGGCGAGGCGGCGCGCTTCACGGGCGTCCAGGGGTTGTGGCCGCTGGTAAAATGTGTTGTTCGAGCGAACCTGGCGGCCGTGGCCGGCCTGCCGCGCATGCTGGCAAAACGGCGCGAGGTGGCGCGGCTGCGCCGGCTGCCGGCCGGCCAGCTCGCCGCCCAGCTTCGCCGCTTCCGCATCCGCCTGCGAGACCTGGCGCTGAAAACCGCATGACGTCCGACCGCTGGCTGGTTTCCGCAAACGGCTCTCCCGGCGGGCGCTGCCCGCGCTGCGGCGACGTCTCGGTCGCCGTTCTATTCGCCGCCACCGACCGCCTCTACGAGACGACGGACCGGGAGTTTCGCGTGGTCGAGTGCGGCCGCTGCGCGCTGCTGCGGCTCGATCCGAGGCCCTCCCCAGAGGAGCTGCGGCGCTTCTACCCGGCGCGCTACTGGTGGACGCCGGATGGCACGCTGGCCGCCCGGCTGGAAGGAGTGTATCGCGAGTTAGTACTCAGCGATCACGCGCGCTTCGTGGCGCCGGCCGCCGCGGGACGCGCGCCGGTGCTCGACGTGGGCTGCGGCGGCGGATCGTTTCTCGCCGCCCTGGGCCGCCGCGGGGTGGCGGCCGTGGGCATGGATGTTTCGCCCGACGCCGCCCGCGCCGCCTGGCGCTCGAGCCGCAGGCCGGCGGTCTGCGCGCAGCTCGAGGACGCGCCGTTTCGACCAGCGACCTTCGGCGCGCTCACGATGTTTCACGTCCTTGAACACTTGGCGGATCCGGCCGCCTGTCTGCGCGCCGCCCACGGCCTGCTTCGCGAGGGCGGTCGTCTTTACGCCCAGGTCCCCAACGCCGCCTGCTGGCAGTTCCTGCTGCTCGGGCATCGCTGGAGCGGCATCGACGCGCCGCGCCACCTGATTCACTTCCGCGCCCGCGACCTCGAGCAGTTGCTCGAAGACTGCGGCTTCCGCGTGCTGCGCCGGAAGTTTTTTTCTCTGCGCGATAACCCGGCCGGGCTGGCCACCAGCCTGGCCCCGCGTCTGGAGCCGATGTCTCGACGCGTGCGCGGCGTCCGCGAGTCGTCCGCGGCGCGCCTCCTGAAGGACGCCGCCTACCTCGCGCTGGTGATGGCCGCGCTGCCTTTCGCGGCGCTGGAAGCGGCGGCGGCGGCCGGCTCCACGGTTCTGGTCGAGGCCGCCAAGACGTGAGCCACGCGGCCGCCTCGCCCTGGCACAGCCGGCTGGCGCCGCTTCTGCCGGGCTGGCTTCACCGGCGGCTGTTGCGGTTCGAGGCGCTCCTCGAAGAGCGTGTCGCCGCCTTCGCGCGCTCGCTGCCGCCAGGGGCGGCGGTGCTCGACGCCGGCGCCGGCGAGGGCCAGTACGCGCCTCATTTCTCCCACTGCCGCTACGCCGGCGTCGATCTCGGGGTGGGCGATGCGGCCTGGGATTACGCCGGCCTCGACGCTCGCGCCGACCTCGAGCGCCTGCCGTTCCGCGACGGCGCCTTCGACGCCGCGCTCAACATTGTCGTCCTCGAACATACCAGGGACCCGGCGCGGGTTCTCGCCGAGATCGCCCGCGTGCTGCGGCCCGGCGGGAGGCTGCTGCTCGCCGCCCCGCAGCAGTGGGCCGTCCACCAGGCGCCCCATGACTACTTCCGCTTCACGCGCCACGGCCTGGAGTTTCTGCTGGCGCGCGCCGGGTTCCAGGACCTCGAGATCACGCCGGCGGGCGGCTTCTTCACGCTGCTGGGGCGCCGTCTGCTGGAGTCGGCGCTCTACTTTCAGGGCGGCCTGCGGTGGCTGGTGTTCCCTCTGGCGGCCGGCCTCGCTTTTCCCGCCGGCCTGCTGCTGCCGGCCCTCGACTGCTGCGACCGCGAAAAAGCCACCACCCTGGGGTACGTCGGCACGGCCTCCCGCGGCGTGGTAAAATGATGGCATGCGGACTACCATTGATCGTGCCGGAAGATTGGTAATTCCCAAGGCGATTCGCGAGCAGGCCGGCTACCGCCCGGGCCTGGAGATGGAAATTGAATACCGCGACGGCAGGGTGGAGATCCAGGCCGTCTCCAAAGTCCGGTTGGTGCGCAAGGGATCCTTCCTGGTCGGGACTGTGCCTCGCAAATACATGAAGCCGCCGCTGACCAACGAGCAGGTCAACAAGATCATCCGGGACCTGCGCGAACGGCGGAAGCAATGGTGATGAGACCATGCCCCACGACCGCTTGACCGTTGGGCTGGACACCAGTTGCCTGGTGCCACTGTTCGGCGTTTGGCACACTTTCCATGAGGTGACGCTGGCTGAATTGGAGGACCTGCGGCGCCGCAACGTCCGCTTTGTCGTACCAGTACACGCCCTACTGGAGTGCTTTTCCGTGCTGACCCGCCTGCCCGAGGAAAACCGGTTCTCTGCCCCGGAGGCACTCCGGCTATTGACCGAGAATTTTTCGCGCGGCGCGACGGTCCCCAGCGTCGACCCGGAGGCGGCCTGGGCGTGCATGCAGTCGCTGGCTACTCAAGGCCCCTCCGGCGGGCGCATCTACGATGCCGTAATCGCCCACTCGGCTTACCGGGCGGGCGCGACCGTCTTGTTGACGTGGAACCTCAAGGACTTTCTCGCCGTCGCTCCGCCTGGACTCGAAATCCGCCAGCCGGGCGGCTCGCCCGCGCCGAGTTCCCCGGTGCACTGACAGTCATGGTCGCGCCCGGGTTCCTGCTTCTTGCCGCCTCACTCTTGCCCGCCGCCGAACCGCCGCCGTTCGACGGCCAGGCGGCGCTCGAGGCCACGCGGCGCGTCGTTGCCTTCGGGCCGCGCCCGGCCGGCTCGCCGGCTCACGCCAAGATGCGGCGGTGGCTCGCCGCCGAGCTGCGCAAGCTCAAGTGCGAGGTCGTAGAGGACTCCTTCACCGCGAAGACGCCGCGCGGGCCTTTGCCCATGACCAATATCATCGCGAAGTTTCCGGGCTCCTCCGGCCGCGTCGTGGTCGTCTCCGGCCACTCCGATACCTACCATCGCGCGGGCCTGCGTTTCGTCGGGGCCAACGACGGCGGCTCCTCGACCGGCCTCCTTCTCGAGCTCGCCCGGACGCTCCACCGCCTTCCACGCCGCGACAGCGTTTGGGTGGTCTGGTTCGACGGCGAGGAGTCCCTCGTCGAATGGTCCGGCGACGATCACACCTACGGCAGCCGCCATCTCGCCGGCAAGTGGCGCGCGGAGGGCGTTCTCGGTTCCGTCCGCGCTCTGATCAACGTCGACATGATCGGCGACGCCGACCTGTCCCTGGTCTACGAGCAGTTCTCGACGCCCTGGCTCCGCGATCTGGTCTGGGCGGTCGCCGCCGGCCTGGGCTTCTCCGCCCAGTTTCCCCGCGACTACTCGACCGCCATCGACGACGACCATTACGCTTTTGTGCGGGCCGGCGTGCCGGCGGTGAACTTGATCGACTACGACTACGGTCCTGGCAATTCCTACTGGCACACCGAGCGCGACACGATGGACAAGCTGAGCGCCCGCAGTTTCGAGATCGCCGGCCGGGTGGTGCTCGAAACGCTCCGCGTCCTCGAGCGGCGAGCCAGCCCGCGCTGAAGCGCCGGCGCTACAATGAGGGCGTGCTACGGCACCCCAGCCTCATCCCGCTGTCGCATCAGCACCAGCACGGCCTGGCGCTGTGCGTGCAGATCGAGCGCCAGCTGGCCGCCGGCCGCGCGCCGGAGCGGACCGCCGCGCTGGCCCGGCGCGTCGCCGACGCCTACCAGCTCGAGCTGCGCAACCACTTCGACGTCGAAGAGCGCATTCTCTTCCCCGCCCTGCGCGCGCAACCCGCCCTCCTCCCGATCGTCGAGGAGTTGATCGGCGACCACCGCGCCCTGGAGGCGCTAATAGCCGGCGTGGCTGCCGCTGCCGACCACGACCGGCCCGAGGTCCTCGCGGAATTCACCGCTCGCCTGAGCCGGCACATCCGTCGCGAGGAGCGCGAGCTGTTCGAGGAAATGCAGAAACTGCTGCCCGCGGAGGTTCTGGAGAAACTCGGCTGCGAGATCGACGGCGCCGTCGTCCGGGTGTGTCTGTAGAATTATCGCGCCGCGCGGTGCCACTGCTGGTAGTGCGCCGCCAGCAGGTCCAGCCCGAAGTCGCCGTTGAAATCCCGCCACACGGAGTGAATGTGGTTGGCGTTGTTCTGGGTGTTGTCGTACTCGATCAGGAAAGTAGGTCCTTGCACGCGGTAGTAATGGCCCTGACCGCGGTCCGGGACGCCGGCCCAGGCGAAGAAGACCTTCTCGAGGCCCGCCTTGCGCGCGGCATCCATCCGCGCCGCGGCCAGCTCGTCGGGCATATTCGCGGCGTACTCTTCGATCAGCCCCAGCAGCATCTCGTTCTGCTTCTTGGTCAGTTTCGCCGCCGCCAGACCCTTGGGATTGTCGGGGGTCACTTTTCGCTGGTTCATGGTGATGATATCTTTCGGCGCGGCGGCGTCGATCACCGCGACGGCCTTCTGTTTGGCGTCGAGCGCCTGCAACAGCTCGCGAGCCAGGTCTTCTTCCCGGGCGAGCGTCCGCAGCCCCTGCCGCGGCCCCTGCTTCACGTCGGCCGGGTTGGCCCCGTAAAACGCGGGCGACGTCGCGACCGTCTGCCCCTTGACCACGGCGAAGTTCAGCGACAGGTGGTGACCCTCGACGCGCCATCCCCAGGTCCCGGCTTCCGACGGCGCGCCGAATATGCTGAAGTAATACCCGTCGGCATCGCGCCGCCCGGTGGTGTCCTTCTCCATGTCGCGCAGGATGGCGTCCAGGCTCATGACCGTCGACGCCTTCTGGAACCCGCGCGGGCTGAGGCCGCTCGAGAGAAACGCGAGCGCGAGCTGCCGCTGCCCGGCGTCCATGTCTTTGAGCGGCACGCCCTTGCGCGCCCGCGGGATGAAGTGCCAGTTCAGCCGCTCGTCATCCTCGAATGGGAAGGTAACTTTGCCCCGCTGGTCGTCGGTCAGCGCGGCCAGGAAGTTGCCCGCCGCGCCCGCCATCACGGCAGCCGGCCGCGTGCGGTAGTGAGCCGCGATCAGCGCCGCCGCGCACAACGCCATAGCCCCCAGCCGCAACGTTTTTTGGCCCATAAGTCCTCCGCCGCGATTATATCGCAAGGCTCTCACGCCGTTTCATCGCACCGTCAAATCCCGGATCCAGATGTCCTTGAACCACATATTCCCTTCGCCGCCGGAGTGCAGTTGCAGCGCGATCAGGCCGTCGGTGTACACGGGCTGCGGGTAGCTGAAGTCGATCATCTCGACCCCGTTCAGCCGCGTGCGGATGCGGTTGCCCTCGACGCGGATCAGCATGTCGTTCCAATCGAGCGGCCGGATCGCCGGCTCGTTTTCCGCGGCCGGCCAGACGATCCAGCCCTTGCCGTCGCCGTAGAGGCCGCCACTGTGCCGCCCGACCCCGCGGTCGATCTCCACCTGAATCCCCAGAATCTCCGGGGTGTTGTCTTTGAAGCTGCTGTGGAAGAAGACGCCGCTGTTGCCGTCGGCGTCGCACTTGAAGCGAAGGAACAGGTGGAAGTCCTTGTAGGTCCTCTCGGTCGCTAGATATCCATACTCTTTAGTAACGCCCTGGCCGTGAATGGCGCCGCCCTCGACGGCCCACTTCTCCTGTCCCACCGGCTTCCAGCCGGTCAGGTCCGTCCCATTGAACAGCCGCACCCAGTCCTCTCCGGGCAGCCTCGGACGCGGCGTCTTCTTCGCCTTCGGCTGCTGCGCGAGCGCCGCGCCCGCCACCATGCTCAGCAGAACGGCGCGTCTTCTCATTCTGTGTCATGCTCCTAAGGGAAAGCTGGAATGCGCTCCGCAAGTATAACAGTCCGCGGCGTCGCTTGCCTGGCGGCCGCGGCGGCCGTCGCGGCGGTGGCGCTCGCGAAGGTCCGCATCCTCGGGTTGTGGTTCGAAAACCCGCTGCCCTACCAGGCGGTTCCGGCCGGCCTGGCCTCGCTGCGCGCCGCCGACTGCGGCGTCTGCCACCAGGAGATCTACCAGGAATGGACGGCCTCGACCCACGCCCACGCCCGGAGCGACAAGCAATTCCAGGCCGAGATGGCCAAGTCCCCCACCGCCTCCTGGCTTTGCCTGAACTGCCACACGCCGCTCGAGAACCAGCTCGCCCGCATCGCGGTGAGCGTCGCGGGCGGCTCCGTGCACCGCGCTTCGCTCCGCAACAACCCGCGCTTCGACGGCGCCCTCAGCCGCGAAGGCGTCACCTGCGCGGTGTGCCACGTCCGCGACGGCGTGGTGCTGGGGCCCTGGGGGGACTCCGCCGCGCCCCATCCGGTTCGGAAAGATCCGAATCTGCTCAACGAACAGAGCTGCGCCGCCTGCCATCAGGCCACTGCAGACTACAAAGACACTCTGATCTGCACTTTCGACACCGCCGGGGAGTGGCGGCGCAGCCCCTACGCCGCCCGCGGGCAGCCCTGCACCAACTGCCACATGCCGGCCGTTAGGCGCGCGGTCGCCGCCGGGGGACCCGCGCGAGAATCCCGCCGCCACCTGTTTCTCGGCAGCAAGATCCCAAAAGAAGAACCGCTGCCCGCAGCCCATCGGTCTTTCTACGACCTGTTCGAGCCCGGCCTTTCCGTCGCCATCGCCTCGGCCCCGGAGCCCCTTAAACTGCGCCTCGCCAACGCTCGCGCCGGGCACCGGCTGCCCACCGGCGACCCCGAGCGCTTCATACTTGTAAAGGCCGCGCTGGTCGACGCCAGCGGGGCGACCCTCGACGAGCAAACCTACCGTATCGGCCAGGAATGGGTGTGGCATCCCCAACCCCGCAAGGTATCCGACAACACTCTGCGGCCGCTCGAGCAACGCCACATCGAGCTCCGCTTCCGCCCCGGCTTGGCCTCCCGTGGCTCACGCTTGCGAGTCGTTGTGGAGAACTGGCGCATGAGCCGCGAAAACGCCGCCTACCACAAGCTGAGCGACGCCTACCCGCTGCATGCCGTCGTCTGGCGGACCGAGAGAAAACTGCGGTAGACCGCTTCCTGTATACTGACCGCAGACCCTCGATGATCGAAGTCGAGTCTTTGAGCAAGCAGTTCGGCGACCTGACGGCGGTCGACCGCGTCTCGTTCACCGCGCGCGACGGTGAGATCTTCGGGCTGCTCGGCCCCAACGGCGCCGGCAAGACCACCACCATCGGCTGCATCTCGGGGCTGATCGATCCGACCGGGGGCCGCGTCCGCGTGATGGGCCACGACGTGGCGCGCGACGGAACCGCCGCTCGCCGCGCGCTCGGGGTCGTTCCCCAGGACATCGCCCTCTACGACGATCTATCGGCGTCGGAAAACCTCGCCTACTGGGGCGGCGCCCAGGGCCTGCGCGGCGCGGCCTTGCGCCAGCGCAGCGCCGCGGTCCTGGAGCTGACCGGCCTGCAAGACCGCGCCAAGGAGCCGGTGAAAAACTTCAGCGGCGGCATGAAGCGGCGCTTGAACCTGGCCTGCGGCATCGTCCACCAGCCGCGCGTGCTGCTGCTCGACGAGCCCACCGTGGGAGTCGACCCGCAGAGCCGCGTGCGCCTGCTCGAGATGGTGCGCGCGCAGGCCCAGGCCGGCGTCTGCGTTCTCTACACTACCCATTACATGGAGGAAGCGGAGAGCCTCTGCGACCGCCTCGGCGTCATCGACCACGGCAAGCTGATCGCGCTCGGCACGCTCGCGGAGCTGCGCGCCATGATGGGCGAGCGCGACCTGCTGCGGCTCACCGGGACCTTCCAGTCCGACGCAGCCGTGACGGCGTTGAAAGGCATCGACGGAGTCGAAGTCGTCCACGCCGACGCCGGCCTGCTCACGCTGTCGCTGGCCGACGCCTCGGGCCGTCTTCCTTCCCTGTTCGCGGCGCTGGCGGCGGCCGGCCTCGAAGTCCGCGGCACGACACTGACGCAGCCGAGCCTCGAGAGCCTCTTCATCAAGCTCACCGGAAAGGAGCTGCGAGAGTAGATGCGCTTGCCTTACGCCGCCGGCAATTGATATGATTTCAGCGTGAGAAATCAGATTCGACGCCTCAGCGCCACCGAGGCCGCCAGGGATTTTTCGCGCCTTTTGGACGAAGTCGAGGCCGGCACACCAGCCATTATCGAGCGCCGCTCCCGGCCGGTCGCCCTCATCATCCCGGCCGAAATCGGACCCCGGCGAATTTCCGACTGCCTCACGGCGCGTCTGGCGCGCCCGTCCGCAACGCTCGATCGCCGCTTCGGCTCCGATCTCAAGCAGATCGTCCGCGGGCATCCCGCAGGAGAGCCCCCGGCTTGGGACTAGTCCTCGACTCCACGGTATTCATCAGCGGTGAGCGGCTCGGCCTTAGCGTCACTGAGTTGTTGGAGAGCCTTCGTTCGACTTTACGGAATCAGGAGATCTGCATCGCTGCGATGACCGCGGCCGAGTTGGTCCACGGCATCTGGCGCGCCGGCAAACCGGAAATCCGCGTCCGCCGGGAAGATTTTTTCGAGGAACTCTTCGCGCGCGTACCCGTACAGCCGATGACATTGCGCATCGCGAAGCTCGTTGGCCGAATCGACGCCGAGACGCCAGTTCGCGGCGCCACCATTCCCACGGCTGACTTGATCATCGGTGCGACAGCCGTCGACCTGGGGTTCGCCGTCGCCACCGCCAACCTGCGGCACTACCGCCTGATTCCAGGCCTCGAGGTGCGTCTGCTGGCGTGACCGCCCGCTGCTCGGGTATCATCGTGAGTCCGGACCATGCGCTTCGTCCTCTCCAGCGCCGCCAAGGACCTTCGCCGCCGCGCCCGCGACCCGATCGCCCTGGGGCTGTGGCTCGGCATTCCACTGGTCACGGTTCTGCTGCTGTACCTGGTTTTTGGCCGCGGCGGAGCCATGCCGCGCGGCCTGCTGCTGGTCGCCGACGAGGACAAGACGCTGCTCAGCTCGCTCTTCGCCGGCGCTTTCAACCAGGGCCGGCTGGCCGAAATGATCACCGTCGAAAAAGTCGATCGCGACGCCGGCCGCGCCCGCCTCAACAAGGGCGAAGCCTCGGCGCTGCTGGTGATCCCCAAAGGGTTCACGGCCGCGCTGCTGAACGACGAGCCGCTGACCCTTTCACTCGTCACCAACCCGGCGCAGACCATTCTGCCCGGCATCATCCGGGAGACCCTCTCGATCCTGATCGAGGCGGCCCACTACCTGCAGTCGCTGGTCCCCGAGCAGCTCAAGGTGTTCGCCAAAGGCCCCCCGCCAGGCGCGTCCACCTTCTCGGACGCGACCATCGCCGACATCAGCGTGCAGTTCAACCGCCTCGGACAGAAGCTTCAGAAGTACGTCTCCCCGCTGCTGATCGAGCTCGAAACCAAGGTCGTCGAGGAAAAGACCAGCGCCACGGCCAACTTCGCTGCCTTTTTTTTCCCGACCACGCTCTTTATGTCTTTGTTGTTCATGGCGCAGGGTCTGAGCGAGGACATCTGGCGGGAGCAGGCGCAGGGCGCGCTGCGGCGCGTGGCCGCGACGCCGCGGCGCATGGAGGCGTTTCTCGCCGGCAAGCTGCTGGGCGGGGCGGCGCTGGCGGGAGCCATGAGCCTGCCGGGCCTGCTGATCGGGCGCTATTTGGTCGGTGTGGAAGTGCGCAGCTTCCTGCCCGCGCTTGCCTGGCTCGCTTTCGCCGGCGTCTTGCTTTTCCTGCTGCTGCTGCTGTTGCAGGTTCACGCCTCGAGCGCCCGCACCGGCTACCTGCTTACCGGCGTGGTGCTGTTTCCCCTCCTGATGCTCGGCGGGGCCTTTTTTCCATTGGAATTGATGCCCGCGACCTTGGCGACGGTCGGCCGCTGGACCCCCAACGGCTGGCTGCTGGTGCAGTTCAAGGCCATCCTGGCCGGCCAGGTCGAGCTCGCCTCGATGGCCCGCGGGGGAGCGGTTTTCGCGGCCGGCGGCCTGCTGGCCTTCTGGATCGCCTCGCGGCGCCTCCGGCAGGTCTTAGCGAGACTTTAGTCGATGCTGCGCAACGCTCTGTTTCTGGCGCGTCTGGACCTGCTGCACATGCTGCGGCGCCGCGAAACCCAGCTCTGGACGTTCCTGATGCCGATCATCTTCTTCTACTTCATCGGCACGGTGACGCGCGGCTTCTCCGGCGGAGCGGGCCAGCGAGAGGCCATCGCCCTGCACGCCCCCAACGGCGGCTTCCTCGCCGACCGGCTGGCCGCCCGCCTCGAGGCGCGCGACTACCAGGTCGTTCGCGTCGCGAGCGAAGCAGAGCTCGCCAAGCACTCCCGGCGCCTGGCGATTCCCGACGGCTTCACCGACGCGGTCCTCGCCGGCAAGCCGGTGAAGATCAGCCTGACGCGCTCCGGCGGCGGCATGGCCTCCAGCTATGACGAGGTTCGCGTCAACCGCGCCGTCTACACGCTGCTCGCCGACCTGGTCCTGGCGGAAACCGCCGGCCAGCTCACCCCCGAATCCCTCGCCACGGTCGAAAACAAGCCCCGTTCGCTCACCCTGCAAGTGGAAACCGCCGGCCAGCGCCAGAAGATCCCCGCCGGCTTCGACCAGGCCGTCCCCGGCACCATGGTGATGTTCACGCTGATGCTAATGTTCACGGGCGGCGGCATCTCGCTGCTCATCGAGCGCCGCCAGGGCCTGCTGCGGCGGCTGGCCTCCTCCCCTATGTCGCGCGGATCGGTAGTGCTCGGCAAGTGGGGCGCGCGCATGATGCTGGGCATGGTGCAGATCGGCTTCGCGATGCTGGTCGGGCGTTTCCTTTTCAAGGTCTACTGGGGCCCGCATATCTTCACGCTGTTCGCGGTGCTGCTCGCCTACGGGGCGCTGGCCGCCTCCCTCGGCGTCCTGCTCGGCAACTTCGGCAAAACCGAGGGTCAGATTGTCGCCATCGGCGTGATCACGACCAACGTCTTCGCCGCCCTGGGCGGCTGCTGGTGGCCCATCGAGATCACGCCCCGCTGGACGCAAAGCCTGGCATTATTCCTGCCTACCGGCTGGGCCATGGACGCCCTGCACAAGCTGGTGAGCTTCGGCTACGGCCCCGCGAGCGTCGCCCCGCACTTTCTCGGGATGTCGCTGGCCGCGATTCTCGCCGGCGCGATCGTCTCCCGGACGTTCCGGTTTCAGTAGCAGAACCCGTATCTTTTTCCGATTTCCTGGTAACCATGAATTGAGCCAGCAGCATGCGCGACGGCGAACTCCTCCAGAGAGCGGGCCAGGGCGACGAGACAGCTTTCCTCCTTCTGTATCAGACCCATCGCGACACCCTCTTCCGCTTCGCTTACCGGATGATCGGATCGGTGGACCAGGCCGAGGACGTCGCCCATGACTGTTTCCTCGGCCTACTGAAGCATCCCGGCCGTTTCGATGCGACCCGTGCTTCGCTCCGCACGTACCTTTACGCGGCGACGCGCAACCTGGTGCTAAAGCGCCTGCGGGGCCTCGGTCACGAGGTCACCGTCGAGGAACTGCCCGACGGGCCCGACGGAGTAGGTCCCCCCGGCCCGTTGCAGCAGTTGTTGGACGAGGAGTTGTCGCTCACCGTACGGAACGCGGTGTCCGCCTTGTCGCCGCTGCAGCGCGAAGCATTGATCCTGTTCGAATACGACCAGCTCGCCCTGGCCGAGATCGCCGCCATCGCTGAGACGGACGTCGGAACCGTGAAAGCGCGCCTGCACCGGGCTCGGACGCGCCTGCGGACTCTGCTGGCTCCTTTCTATAGGCGCGGAGATGCCATTTCTGCGGAGGACCGGAATTATGACGGATCAGCAGCATGAACACAGCGACGAGCGGTTGAGGGAACTGCTTCGCACCTGGGAGCCGCCTGAGCCGCCGGTCTCGCTCGACCGCCGCGTGGCGGCTTCCTGGCTCCAGCATTGCCCGACTGCGCCGTGGTGGCGCCGGATCCTGACCGCCACGGTGCCGGTGCCCGTTCCGCTGGTGGCCCTGGGGCTGCTAGTGCTGGCGGTTGCGATGATCGGGCTACTGCGCGCGCCGCGAACCGGCGCGCCGGCGGGCGCCGCGGCTTCCGGCGCCGTTTCCGTGAATGTAGCGCTGGTTAGCCCCGGCGACACTGTCGGCCTGCGCGGCTTCCAGCCGCTGCCGCAAATGCGGCTGCGGCTCATCAGAAAAGGAGAAGGACAATGAAAACTCGTACCCTTGCCGCTCTGCTGGCGTTGCCAGCCTCTCTCGTTGTGGCCGCCGACCCCGCCGACCACCAGGTTACAGCCACGACGGCCAACGGGATATCAGTAAGATTCACCCCCACTACCGAGCCGAAGGGCGCCTCCCGCCTGCCCGAAGGCGGCGTCATCGTCGGGCATGGCGTCGATCGATTCGTCGTTGACCGCGAGGCTGGCCTCTATTTCGGTTACAACCTGGCCGTGGAGGCTGTTCCTGGCTCCCGCAAGCTGCGCGTCTCCGTCCGGCCGCTCAGCTCCTCCGCCGAGCGGCGGTTGCGCGAAATGCGGAGCCTCACGCCCCTGGCTTCCGCTCCGTTACCGGCTTACCCCGGCGCGCAGTTCGTAGAAGACGGCGACACTATGGCCCTCGACCTGCTGGTCCACGAAAAGACCGGCGTCAAAATCGTCGATCTGCTGACGATCTCCAATGCGGAGCCCGCGCGCCAGAAAATGGCCACTGCGGCTCCCCCCCCGCTTGACTTTCGGCTCGAAGATGTCGAACTTCGCATGACAGATTACCGGCTGCTGGTCAACGGGCAACCGGTCTTTTCCGGTGCGGGTATCTCCGGACCGCTGTTGGGATTCTTCCGCCCGGGCCGCGGCACCTTCGTCCTGTCCCTCGTTTCGCGGAGCGGTTACTCCTTTCAGAAGGCGGGCGCCATTGCCCACGACAAGGTAACTTTCTCTGTGTCGGGCGACACCTACGAGTGGATCTCGACCTCTCCCGTCGTCGGCAGCGGGGGCAACTGGAATGTGTGGGTGCTGTTTGAGCCGGGCTCCGAGCCCCGCGGGGTTCTCAGAACCGTCTCTCCAGCGTCCAACGACGCGGCGCAGTACGTGATCGGGGCAGCAGGCAACGTGGAATCGTTTCTGGCCAAGCGCTAGTCGGTTGCGGGCTTCCGCTTGCCAGCAGCGGCTCCCGGCAACGGCCCGGCGAGCGCACTTCTTCGGGATGGCGCTGGCGGCGATTCTCGCCGGCGCCGTGCTGGCGCGGACGGCGCGGTTTCAGTAACGACCTTCATCTCGTCCGCGAAAAAGGCAGTGCGAAGCTGCTCCGAAAAAGGGCAAAACGGCGGCCGCGTCTCAACACGGCAGGCCTGACGGAGGACGAGGCGGACCTCCGCTTCCACACGTTCGGCACGAGGGCGAAAAGCGCTACCCGCTGAGTCCTTGCGGGCGTGGCTATAATAATGGCGAGTGCTGTTGAGGTTCGAGTGGGATCCACAGAAGGCGGCGAGGAATCTCGCAAAGCACGGGGTTTCATTCGAGGATGCGGCGACTGTCTTCGGTGATCCGCTTGGCCGCATCGAGAGCGATCCACGACACTCGGTAGGTGAAGAGCGGTTCGTCCTGCTGGGGTTTTCGCGAGGGCAACAGTTGCTGGCCGTAATGTTCGCCGAGCGCGGGGAGGCAATTCGCCTTATCAGCGCACGGCCTACGACACGCCGTGAACGGAGAGAGTATGAAGAGAGAGCAAAGCAAAGATAAAGAAGGCGGTCGGGTCGATCTCGACGAGATACTTCCGGAGTACGACTTCAGTCGTTCTCGGCCCAACAAGTATGCGTCGCGCTACGCCGCGGGCA
>Ga0247727_10008231_pt1 | contig 19437 bp, 21 predicted proteins | sample WisWelCaveWW1625_FD_202498 | JGI IMG/M metagenome (GOLD analysis project Ga0247727, IMG submission 202498) | Biofilm microbial communities from Wishing Well Cave, Virginia, United States - WW16-25 | ecosystem: Environmental > Aquatic > Deep subsurface > Groundwater > Cave microbial mat | place... | reverse complement strand
GATGTCATTGCCCGCGGCATCTTCACCTCCGTGGCCGATCTCAAGCGAAAGCTCATGCGCTACATCCGTCAGTACAACCGCGCGCCCAAACCCGTGAAGTGGGTCTATCGAAATCCGACCCACCGCACTACTACGGATTCGCGCGTTACAGTCCACTAGAATGACTTCAGTGCGCCTGATCCCAGTTGTCGCCGACACCGACGTCGACGATCAGCGCGACCTCGAGCTTGGCGACGTTCTGCATCAGTTCGCGGACCTTTCCTTTCACCTCGTCCAGCTCCTGCTCCGGCACTTCAAGCACCAATTCGTCGTGCACCTGCATGATCAGTTTTGTTTCCCGTTTGGATTTATCGAGAAAATCCTGCACGGCGACCATCGCCAATTTGATCAAATCCGCGGCGGTGCCCTGCATGGGCGCGTTGATCGCGGCGCGCTCGGCGGCTTGGCGGCGCGCGGGCGAGCCTGACTGGATCTCCGGCAGACGCAGGCGGCGGCCGAAGACGGTTTCGACGTAGCCGTGCTTGCGCGCCTGTTCCCTGGTCTGGTCCATGAATTTCTTCACCCCGGGGTAGCGGATGAAGTAGGACTCGATGTAGGCCTGCGCGGTGGCGCGCTCGATGCTGAGGTTCTGCGCGAGGCCAAACGCGCTCATGCCGTAGATCAGGCCGAAGTTGATCACCTTGGCGGTGCGCCGTTCGTCCTTGGTCACTTTCTCCAGCGGCACGCCGAACACTTCGGCCGCGGTGGCCTGGTGCACGTCGTGGCCGTGTTCGAAAGCATGGCGCAAGCCCTTGTCGCCCGAGAGGTGCGCCATGATGCGCAGTTCGATCTGCGAGTAGTCGGCCGAGACGATCTTGCAGCCCGGCGGCGCGATGAAGGCCTCGCGGATGCGCCGCCCCTGCGGGGTGCGGATCGGGATGTTCTGCAGGTTGGGGTCGTTGGAGGCGAGCCGCCCGGTGACCGCGGTGGCCTGCGAATAGGTGGTGTGCACGCGCCCGGTGTTCGCATCGACCATGCGCGGCAGCTTGTCGGTATAGGTGGATTTCAGCTTGGCGAGGCCGCGGTATTCCAGCAGCAGCTTGGGCAGCGGATAATCGAGCGCAAGCTCGGCCAGCACGTCCTCGTCGGTCGAGGGCTGGCCTTTGGGGGTTTTCTTTTTCACCGGCAGCTGCTGTTTGTCGAACAGGATTTCCTGGATCTGCTTGGGGGAATTCAGATTGAACGGCTGCCCGGCCGCCTGGTAGGCCTCCTGCTCCTTTGTCAGCATTTCCGTGCCGAGCTCGTGGCTTTGCGCGTCGAGCTTGGCCGCATCGAGCAGCACGCCGTTGCGCTCGACGCGCAGCAGCACCGGCAGCACGGGCATTTCGATGTTTTCGTAGACGTGTTTCAGCTTTTCGTCCGCGGATATCTTCTCGAACAGAACGGCATGCGCGCTCAAGGCAAAGTCCGCATCCTCGGCAGCATATTCGGTTGCGCGTCCGATCTCGACCGAGGAAAACGGGATGCGGGAGGCGCCTTTGCCGGTCACTTCGTCGTAGGTGATGGTTCTCCAGCCCAGGTGCCGCAACGCCATCGAGTCCATGTCATGGCGCTCGTGGACCTCGTAGACGTAGGATTCGAGCAGAGTGTCGTGCGCGAATCCGCCGAGCGCCACGCCGTGGTTGGCGAGGATATGGGCGTCGAACTTCAGGTTCTGGCCGACCTTCTTGTGGTGCGGGCTTTCCAGCCAGCTCTCGAGCAACTTCAGCGCTTTTTCGACGCCAATCTGGTCCGGGGCGCCCGGATACTCGTGTGCAAGCGGCAGGTACCAGGCGCTGTCGCCGAACGCGAACGACATGCCTACGAGCTTCGCCAGCATCGGCTCCAGCCCGGTGGTCTCCGTATCGAAGCCGACCAGCGCGGCCTGGTCGAGCTTCTCGAGGAAACCGCCGAGCTCCTTCTCGCCGTGCAGCGTGAGGTACTTGCGGCGATCGCGCGGTTCGGTCGCCGAAGTCGGTTGCAGCGCGGTTGCGGCCGTCGGTGCAGGCGCCCCGGCGGTGGGCGCCATGCCCCGAATCTCGCGCAGCATGGTCTTCATTCCATAGCGCTCGAAGAATTCCGCCAGTTTCGCCGCATCGGCATCCCTGGCCTGCAGGTCGCTCAGCCCGACGGGCAGCTTCACGTCGCGCTTCACGGTCAGGAGTTGGCGTCCTTGCGGCAGCCAATCGAGCGACTTTCTCAGGCTCTCGCCAACGGCGCCGGGAATCTCGCCGGCATGCGCCATCACTTCATCGAGCGATCCGTACTGCTGGAGCCACTTCGCCGCCGTCTTCGGCCCGACCTTGTCGACCCCGGGCACGTTGTCCACGGCGTCGCCGGTGAGCGAGAGGTAATCGACGATCTGCGCCGGCGCGACGCCGAACTTCTGCCGCACGCCTGCCGGGTCGAGCTTCTCATTCGACATGGTATTGACCAGCGTCACCTGCTCATCCACCAGCTGCGCGAGATCCTTGTCGCCGGTCGAGATGACGCACTGCCAGCCGCTGCGCCGCGCTTGCTCGGCGAGCGTGGCAATGACGTCGTCGGCTTCCACCCCGGTTACCGTCAGCACTGGCCATCCCAGTGCAGCCACGGCTTCCTTCAGCGGCTCGATCTGGCCGGCGAGGTCATCCGGCATCGATGGCCGGTTCGCCTTGTAGGCCGGGTAGGCGTCTTCGCGGAAGGTTTTTCCCTTGGCGTCGAAGACGCAGGCGCGCGCCGCCGCCCCGTGCTCGGCGGACAGGCGCTTCAGCATGCTGAGCACGCCATGGATGGCGCCGGTGGGTTCGCCGCGCGGGCTTTTCAGTTCCGGCAATGCGTGAAACGCGCGGTACAGATAGGATGAACCGTCAACCAACAGGAGGGTCTTGGCCATGGAGTAGAATCCTGCCATGCGACGCGTAATTTTTCTGGTCCTTTTGGCCGCCGCCGCCGGTGCCCTGGCACAGCAGCAGCGGCCGCCGAAACTCGAGCCGCTGCCCGAGGCGCCGCCGCCGCCGCTGATCCGCGACGGCGCCGACGAGCCGCGCGTGCGCATCGCGCCGCAGGAAGGCGACCGCGTCGAGGAAGTGCGCGACGGCGGGCGCGTGGTGATGCTCAAAGTCACGCCGCCCCATGGCGTGCCTTACTACCTGCTCGACCCCGTCGGCAACGGCAACTGGACGCGGCGCGACCCGCTCGACGACGGCAACCGCGTGCCGATGTGGATCATCAAGTCCTTCGACTGACGACGTTCATCCGGCTTGTCGGTTTTCACCCCTGTTTCTGAAAGCCAGCTCACCGGTTGGCTGAAGAGCTATTCGGTCGGCGCGCCGGTCGCGCTCGAACCGGTCGCGGCCGGTATCGAGAACACCAACTACTTCGTCACCACCAGCCAGGGGCGCTACGTGCTGACCCTGTTCGAGCGCCTGCCCGCGGCGGAGCTGCCGTTCTACCTCGACCTGATGGCGCACCTCGCACGCCACGGCATTCCCTGCCCGGCGCCGATCGCCGACCTCGGCGACCGGTACCTTTCCAGCCTGAACGGCAAGCCGGCGGCGCTGGTGACGCGGCTCGAAGGCGCGTCGATCGAGAACACCGGCGCGCCCGAGTGTACCGAGCTGGGCGCGCTGCTCGCGCGCATGCACCTTGCGGCGCGCTCCTACCGCGGGTATCTGGAGAATCCGCGCGGCCTGAAGTGGTGGCGCGTTGCGGCTCGCGAAGTGAGGCCATTCCTGGATGCCGCAGATGCCAGCCTGCTCGACGAGGAGCTGCGCTTCCAGTCGCAGCACCAATTCGCGGACCTGCCGCGCGCGGCGGTGCACGCCGATCTGTTCCGCGACAACGCGCTGTTCGCGGGTTCCCGCCTCTCCGGCGTGATCGACTTCTATTTCGCCGGCGTCGATTGCTTCATCTACGACCTCGCGGTCTGCGCCAACGACTGGTGCCTGGCCGATCCGGAGCGCGACCGCCGGCTCGACGAGCGCCGCATGCAGGCGCTGCTAGTCGCCTACGCCGTGGTGCGCCCGCTGCAGACCGGCGAGCGCGCGGCCTGGCCGGTGATGCTGCGCGCGGCGGCGCTGCGCTTCTGGCTGTCGCGTCTTCACGACAAGCACTTGCCGCGGCCAGGGGAATTGGTGAAGGTGCACGATCCCGAGCATTTCCGGGACATCCTAGTGCTGCGGCAAAACGGCTAGCCGCCGTGCGCGCCAACCGGCTTGATGCGATCGCGGGGCTGCGCTGGATCGGCGAGGCCTTCCTGATTTTCCGCGTCGCGCCGCTGCGCCAGCTCGCCTTCAACCTCGCGTTCCTGTTCGCGGTCACCCTGGCGCTGGCCATTCCGGCGGTCGGATTCGCGCTGGTTTGGCTGCTGCTTCCCGCGCTGATGGTCGGTCCGCATGCGGTCTCGCGCATGGCCGCGCGCGGCGCACCGCCGGGTCCCGAGCTGCTGGTCTCCGGCTTTCGCGGCAACTTCGCGGCGCAGTTGCGGCTGGGTGGGGTGTACCTTGGCGGCATGGCGGCGGTGCTCGCGGCCACCATCCCTGCCGACGAAGGCCGCTTCGCGCAGGCCATGATGGGTACCGTCCGGCTGGAGATCGCCGACCTCCAGGGCCCGGAGCTGCAGCGCGCCATGATGGTCGGGGCCGGTTTGCAGACGGTGCTGCTGGCGGCGCTCTGGTACGCGCCGCTGCTGGTGGCCTGGCAGGGGCTCGCGGTATCCAAGGCAGTGTTCTTCAGCGCCGCCGCGGCGCTGATCAACTGGCGCGCGTTCCTCGCTTACGGCGCGGGCATGGCGCTGCTGTTCGCGTTCGTGCTGATGCTCGCGCTCGCCGGGGCGATGCTGTTCGACGGCGCGCGGGCGCTGCAGGCCAACTCGGCCCTGCTCGCCGTCATCTGGACCATGCTGCCGGTCTGGTTCGCGAGCTCCTACCTCAGCTACCGTGACGTGTTCGATGCGGAAAATGACGCGGCCGGTGAAGCGGGCAAATCCCCTACAATTCGCTCATGAAAGACCTGGAACTCGGCGCGTTCTCCTCCGGCGCCGCGCCGGAATTCATCGACGCCGCGTCGGCCAAGGCCTGGCTCGAAAACGTGCCGCTCGCGAATGTCGCTGCGGCCCAACTCCAGCTGCTGGCGCAGATGCAGGAGTTCAACCGCTACCCCATCAGGGCGGTCAGCCGGCTCGCGACGCTGGAAGCGATGCGCGAGGCGGTGCAGTTCGTGGAGATCGAGCAGGCGCGGCGTTTTACCAACCGAGCCTTGCCGATGTCGGAGGCCGAGAGCACGGTGTTCGATGACACCCTGGCGCTGTGGGAGGCGATGCACCTGGGCTACCTGCATTGCCTGCAGGCCGTGACTGCCGACGAGTCCGGCATGCGCGCCCAGGCCGGGCTGGTCTGCCAGCGCGTGCTCGCCTACACCGGCCTGAAAATGTTCCACCACCACCGCGCCTACCGGCAGGTGCCGGCACGCGAGTGGCGCGCGCTGCACGAGGGCTACGCAAGGGCCGAGGCGCTGGAAGTTGCCGAGGATGCGGTCAAGGATTACCTCAACAGGGACGTCAACGATACCTCGCCGCGGATCGCCTACATGCGCGCGCTGCTGCTTGGCATGGCGAACCCGAACGAACTGAGCCAGCGCCAGCTCACCTTCGTCGCGTTCCTGCTCGAGCGCTGGGCCGAAAAGGTCGAGATTTCCAGCGCGGCGCCGGAGGAAGATATTCCGCCGCTGGTCGTCGATCTGGAAAGCGATCTGTGCCCGGAGCGCGAAGGTCCGAAGGCCGCCGAAGCGCGCTATCTCGACGTCCGGCGCCTCGCCAAGAGCCTGCGCAACCGCATCGGCTTGTTGAGGAAAGGCGAATCGCCGGCCAAGCTCGCGCTGGGCGAGGACTGCGTGCAGCCCTCCTGCGAGCAGCTGCTCGTCTTCCTTTACCGCCAGTGGTGTCAGACAAAGCTGCCGCGCGCGGTCGAGCGCAAGCGCGTGACCGATGCTGCGCAGGCCTGCAACGACATGGGCGCGATCCACTATTACATCTCCGGGCGCGTGTTCAAGCAGCCGGGGGAGGCCAAGGAACTCACCTCCGCGCAGCGCGATCAGATCGCCGCCTTCGGCCGCGTCAGCACGCGCGACGAAGACGACTACAGCGTGGTGCACGGTTTTCTGCTGGAACACTGGCAGATCGAGGACGAGAGCTCGCAGGGCCTGAAACTGGTCCGCCGCGCCGGCAATCCCGGCAAGCGCTATACGCATGGCCAGTTGATCGGCCTGCGGCCCGCGGACTCCAGCAGCTTCATGCTGGGGCAAGTGCGCTGGCTGGTGCAGAACGACGCCGGCGACCTCTACGCCGGCGTGCGGCTGCTGCCCGGTCTGCCGGCCGCCACCGCGGTGCGGCCGACGGGCCTGAACGTGATGGGCGCCAAGTACGTGCAAGCGCTTTCGCTCACCGCTGTCGCGGCGCTCAGTGCGCCGCCGTCGCTGGTGCTGCCCTCGGGCTGGTTCAAGCCCAGGCGCGTGGTCGAGGTGTACGTCGAGGGCCACGTCAAGGTGCGGCTCACCGAGATCATCGAGCGCGGCAGCGACTGCGAGCGCTGCGGCTACGAAATGGTCACCTAATCGATTCGCGGGATTGACATGGCGGATAGCGATTTCGGCTTTGAGCGCGTAGCCGAAGAGGACAAGGCGAAGCGCGTCGCGCAGGTCTTCGACCGGATCGCCGATCGCTACGACCTGATGAACGACCTGATGTCCTTCGGCCTGCATCGGCTCTGGAAGGCGTTCACGGTGTCGCTTGCCCGCGTGCGCCCCGGCGAGCGGGTGCTCGACGTCGCCTCGGGCAGCGGCGACCTGGCGCGCGCGCTTGCCGCGCGCGGCGCCCAGGTGTGCATGAGCGACATCAACGGCCCGATGCTGGCGCGCGGCCGCGACCGCATGGCGGACGCGGGGCGCCTCGCGCCCGCAGTGCGCTGCGACGCCGAACGGCTGCCGTTCCGCGCCGCCAGCTTCGACTGCGTCACCATCGGCTTCGGCCTGCGCAACATGACACACAAGGACGCCGCGCTGGCGGAGATGGCGCGGGTGCTCAAGCCGGGCGGGCGGCTGCTGGTGCTGGAGTTCTCGCAGGTGTGGAAGCCGCTGCAAAAACCCTACGACCTGTATTCCTTCCGCGTGCTGCCCTGGCTGGGCGAGCGGGTGGCGGGCAACGCCGGGGCCTACCGGTACCTTGCCGAATCGATCCGCATGCACCCGGACCAGCCGGCGCTGGCGGCGATGCTGGAACGCTCGGGGCTGGAACGGGTCGAATATTTCAATCTGGCTGCAGGCGCCGTGGCCGTGCATCGCGGCTTCAAACTGGAGTAGCATTTACAGTTTGGCACTGGGCTGACCAGGCTCACTTAGAGGAAAGACATGAAAAAGCTCGTGTTCGGATTTGCCGCCGCGCTGTTGAGCGTGGCCTTCGTCGCCGCCGAAGCGGAAGCGGCCAAGCGCCTCGGCGGCGCGCGCTCGGTAGGCGCGCAGCGCAGCGTCACCAACGCGCCGCCCGCGGCAACGCCGGCAAAGCCGGCGCAGGCGCAACAGGGGCAGACCCAAGCGGGGCAGCAGACTGCAGCCCCGGCTGCGGCGCAGCCGGCCAGCGGTTTCGCCAGATGGGCGCCTCTGCTCGGTGGCCTCGCGCTCGGTGGCGCGCTCGGATGGCTGATGGGCGCCAACGGCATGGGCGGCATGCTCGTCGGCATGATGCTGGTCGCGCTGCTCGCGTTCGCGGCGATCTTCGTCGTGCGCATGCTGATGCACAAGCGCGGCGAAGCGCCGCAGCGCATGCAGTACGCCGGCCTGGGTGGCGAGACGGTCGCCGCGCCGCCGCCGTCGCAGGCTGCCGGATTCGAGGCGCAACCCGTGGCAGCACCGGGAAACGTGCCCGCGGGCTTCGATGTCGCCGGCTTCCTGCGCGGCGCCAAACTGAACTACATGAAACTGCAGATCGCCAATGACCAGGGCAACCTGGAAGAGCTGCGCGAATTCACCAGCGACGAGCTGTTCGAGGAGCTGAAAAAAGACCTGCTCGCCCGCAGCGGCGCGAAGCAGCAGACCGACGTGCTGGCGCTCAACGCGGACCTGCTTGAGGTCGTCACCGAGGGCGACAAGCACTGGGCGAGCGTGCGCTTCTCGGGCACCTTGCGCGAGTCGCCGGGCGAAGCGCCCCAGGGTTTCGAGGAGGTCTGGAACCTCGCCAAGCCGGTCAGCGGCGCGGGCGGCTGGCAACTCGCCGGCATCCAGCAGATGCATTAATCTTCTCGTCTGGCTCCAACGAAAGGCCACCTCAGGGTGGCCTTTCGTTTTTCTGCCCGGGTTTGAACCCCATGCAAATCGAATCGCCCTTCGCCGCCGGCCTGAACACCCTGCTCGACTCCGAGCCCTGGGCACGCGAGCGCCTCGCGCCGTTTGCCGGCGAGACGCTGGAGTTGCGCGCGCCGCCCCTGCCGGCGCTGCGATTCGCCGTGGCCGCCGGCGGGCGCCTCGCACCCGGCCGGGCCGACGCAGACGCCTCGCTTCTGATCACGATCGGGCCCGGCGCGCTCGCCGCCGCCGCGAAAGGCGAGGAGCATCTGCTGCGCGCGGTCGAGGTTTCGGGCGACGCCGGGCTCGCAGCCGAGGTGATGTTCCTTTTCCGTCACCTGCGATGGGACGTGGAGGAGGAGGTAGCGAAAGCGGTCGGCGACGCGGCGGCGCACCGGCTCGCCGGCATGGTGGGCGAGGTCGCGGCCTGGCACGCCGACGCGGCGCGCCGCCTCGTCGAAGGTTTGGTCGAGTACGCGGCCGAGGAGAAGCGAGTCCTCGTGACGCGCAGTGAGCTCGAGCGGGTTGCCGCGGCGCACGCGCGGCTGCGCGACGGCCTCGAGCGCCTGCAAAAGCGCATCGAAGAGCTGGCAGGGCGCTGAAATGGGCAGCTTTCTGCGCCTGGTCAGAATTCTGCATGTCGGGCTGCGGTTTCGCCTGTACCGGTTCGTGCCGCGGTTCGCCGGCGGCGCCGACAGCACCCGTGCCGTGCGCCTGCGCGAGGCACTCGAGACGCTCGGTCCGATCTTCGTCAAGTTCGGCCAGCTGCTCTCGACGCGGCGCGACCTGCTGCCGGAGGACTTGGCGGAGGAACTGGCCAAGCTCCAGGACAAGGTCCCGCCTTTCGCGTCGGATCTGGCAATTGCCGCAATTGAAAAGGGCCTCGAAAGGAAAATACTGGACCTCTTCGCCAGTTTCGAACGCGAACCCGTGGCGAGCGCTTCCGTTGCGCAGGTGCATCTCGCGGTCCTCAAGGACGGCACCGAGGTCGCGGTCAAGGTGCTGCGGCCCGGGGTGGAGCAGGCGATCGCCAGGGACGTGCTGCTGCTGGAGACCGGGGCAGGCCTGGTGGAGCGGCTCTGGATGGAGGGCCGGCGCCTGAAGCCGCGCGAAGTGGTGGCCGAATTCGCGCGCCACCTCGAGGACGAACTCGACCTGGTGCGCGAGGCGGCCAACGCCTCGCTGCTCGGCCGCAACTTCGCGGCTTCGCCGCTGCTGGCGGTGCCTGCGGTGCACTGGGAATACTGCTCGCGGCGCGTGATGGTGATGCAGCGCATGCGCGGCACGCCGATATCTCAAGTTAGCATTCTCAGACAGAAAAGCATTGACATACCCGCGCTGGCGCGCGCGGGCGTGGAAATTTTCTTCACCCAGGTGTTCCGCGACGGCTTTTTCCACGCCGACATGCACCCGGGCAACATCCTCGTAGCCGATGACGGCAGGTACGTTGCGCTCGACTTCGGCATCATGGGCACGCTCTCCGAGGTCGACAAGGGCTACCTCGCGCAGAATTTTCTCGCCTTCTTCAACCGCGATTACCGGCGCGTGGCGCAGGCGCACCTGGACGCGGGCTGGGTGCCGGCCGGCACGCGGCTGGATGATTTCGAGGCTGCGATCCGCGCCGTCTGCGAGCCGATCTTCGCGCGGCCGCTGAAGGAGATCTACTTCGGCAAGCTGCTGCTGCGCCTGTTCCAGACCTCGCGCCGCTTCAACGTCCAGATCCAGCCGCAGCTGGTGATGCTACAGAAAACGCTGCTCAACATCGAGGGCCTGGGGCGCGAACTCGATCCCGATCTTGATCTCTGGCAGACTGCGAAGCCGTACCTGGAACGCTGGATGAGCGAGCAGCTCGGCTGGCGCGGCTCGCTGCGCACGCTCAGGCGGGAGGCGCCCACCTGGGCGCAGACGCTGCCGGCGGTCCCGCGCCTGCTGCACCGCCTGCTCGCCGAGGACCGCGCGGCCGGGCTGCAGGCGGCGCTCGAGCGCCTGGCCGAGGGGAACCGCCGCCGCAACCGGCTGCTTGCGGCCCTGCTCGCGGCCGCCGCGGCCATGCTGGCACTGCAGCTGCTGGCTTTTTTTTCCATCTAGTATCATTCCGGCGCCATGCTGGTCCTCTCGGTCGTCATCTACCTCGCGCTCACGATCGCCATCGGCCTGTGGGCGGCCAAGAAGGTCAGCAACTCGAGGGATTTCCTGATCGCGGGCCGCCGCCTGCCGCTGTACATGACGGTGGCCACGGTGTTTGCCACCTGGTTCGGTGCTGAGACGGTGCTGTCGGTGTCGGCTACCTTCGCACGCGACGGCCTGGGTGGCGTGGTCGCGGATCCCTTCGGCTCGTCGTTCTGCCTGGTGTTCGTCGCGTTGTTTTTCGCGCGCGCCTTCTACCGCATGGACCTGCTCACCATCGGCGATTTTTACCGGAAGCGCTACGGCAAGCCGGTCGAAGTGATCACCAGCGTCGCGATCACGGCTTCCTACCTCGGCTGGACCTCGGCGCAGCTCACCGCGCTGGGCCTGGTGTTCCACATACTTTCTGGCGGCGCGCTGGCCATGAACGAGGGCATCCTGCTGGGCGCGGCGATCGTGCTCGGCTACACCATCTGGGGCGGCATGTGGTCGGTGGCTTGGACGGACCTGTTCCAGACCGTGGTGATCATCATCGGCCTGTGGACGGTCGCCTGGCTGGTGTCCGACATGGCGGGCGGCACCGGCAAGGTGATCATGGCGGCCGCCGAAGCCGGCAAGTTCGAGTTCTGGCCCAAGGGGGGCAGCAAGGAATGGCTGGCCTTTGCCGCCTCCTGGGCCACGCTTGCGGTCGGTTCGATCCCGCAGCAGGACGTGTTCCAGCGCGTGACTTCGGCAAGAAACGAGTCGACCGCGGTGAAGGGCACGCTGATCGGCGGCATCGTGTACTTCCTGTTCGCTTTCGTGCCGATCTTCATCGCTTACGCCGCGCTGATCGTCGATCCGCAGCTGGCCGGCCTGTTCAAAGCGGAGGACGCGCGCGAGATCCAGTTCATCCTGCCCAGGTTCATCGGCGAGCAGGTGCCGATGTGGGCGCAGATTCTGTTCTTCGGCGCATTGCTCTCGGCGATCCTGTCGACCGCCTCGGGCGCGCTGCTCGCGCCCACGGCGCTGTTCACCGAGAACGTGCTGCGCCCGTTCGTGCCGAACATGAGCGAGCGCCAGTTCCTGCTGACGCTGCGCATCGTGCTGGTGGCCTTCACGCTCGCGGCGCTGCTGTTCGGCCTGAATTCCAAGAGCACCATGTACGAGATGGTGCAGAACGCCTACAAAGTGACGCTGGTCGGGGCGCTGGTGCCGCTCGTCGCGGGATTGTTCTGGAAGCGCTCCACCACTGCAGGCGCGATAGCTTCGATCCTGCTCGGCCTGTCGACCTGGCTGCTGGCCGAGGCATTTGCCGCCGACAGCTTGTGGCCGACGCAGTTCATCGGCCTCGCGTTTGCCGTGCTCGGCATGGTTGCGGGTTCGCTCGCGTCGCGGGCGCCGGCGCAGCCGGCGTAAGCTGCGCCCAAGTTGCGCGCATCGCCTCTCGCGCGGTTTCTCCTCGCACTCTACATCCTGCTGGTCGTCTACGCGACCTTGCACCCGCTGTCGGGCTGGCGCGGCCCCGGCGGGCCGGCGCTGGCCTTCCTGGCCGCGCCTTGGCCGCGCTACGTCACCGCGTTCGACCTCGGCGCGAATTTCCTCGGCTACATGCCCTACGGCCTGCTGTGCGTGCTGGCGGTGCAGCCGCGCCTCAGCGGCACGCCCGCCGCGCTGCTGGCACTGCTTAGCGGCGCTGCGCTGTCGCTTGCGCTTGAGGCGGCACAGAGTTTTCTGCCGGCGCGCATCCCCTCCAATCTCGATGTCGTCGCCAACGTCGCCGGCGTGGCCGCGGGCGCACTGGCCGGCTTCCTGCTTGCGCCGCGCCTGCTCGGCGGCGGCGCGCTCGCGCGCCTGCGCACCGAAGCCTTCGAGCCCGGCGTGGCGGTCGACCTGGGGCTGACGCTGCTCGGACTGTGGCTGTTCGCGCAGCTCAATCCGGCAACGCTGCTGTTTGGCGCCGGCGACCTGCGCGACCTGGTCGCCGGCCCGGTGGCGGGCCTGCGCCAGCGCCACGGCGCGGAACTGTTCGTTGCCATCGAGGCCGCCACGGCGGCGGCGAATCTTGCGGCGGTGACGCTGCTCGCCTCGGCGGTGGCGCGGCCCGGGGCGCCGCTGCGCCGCCTGCTGGTGGCGCTCATCGCCGCCGCGCTGCTCGTGCGCACGCTCGCCTTCGCGGTCCTGATGCAGGCCGAGCAGGTGCTCGCCTGGCTCACGTCCGGCGCGCAATTGGGCCTGGCGGCCGGCATCGCGCTCGCGCTGGCGACCCTCTGGCTGCCGCGCAGCCTGCGCCTCGCGCTCGCCGCGATGCTGCTTATGGCGGCCACCATGCTGGTCAACCTCGCGCCGCCGAATCCGTACCTCGCGGCGACGCTCAAGGTCTGGGAGCAGGGCCACTTCCTCAATTTCAACGGACTGACGCATCTGGTGTCGGTGGCGTGGCCGTTCGCCGCGCTCGGCTACCTGATCTACCTCGCCTCGGCGAAGCTGCGCGAACCCGTCCGGTAAAATCAGCGTCATGGCTTACTACGAGAGACACATTTTTTTCTGCTGCAACCAGCGCGACGGCGGCAAGACCTGCTGCAACGACAAGGGCGCGAGCGCCATGCGCGACTATGCCAAGGGGCGCGTCAAGGACCTGGGTCTCGCGGGGAAGGGCAAGTTGCGCGTCAACCAAGCCGGCTGCCTCGACCGTTGCGAGGAAGGCCCCTGCATCGTGGTCTACCCGGAAGCGGTCTGGTACAGCTACGTCGACCGCGCCGACATCGACGAGATCGTCGAAGAGCACCTGCGCCACGGCCGCGTCGTCGAGCGGCTGCGCATTTGAGATCCCTCACGTGATGCGCGCCTCCACCCGGCGCGAGCTGATCGCGGGGCCAGCAGGGAAAATCGAATGCGCGGTGGACGAGTCTGAGAGCGGTTCGTCGCGCGGCATCGCCTTGGTGGCCCATCCGCACCCGCTGTTCGGCGGCACCTTGGACAACAAGGTTGTGCAGACGCTGGCGCGCGCCTTCGTCGAACTGGGTTACAGCGCCTGGCGGCCCAACTTCCGTGGCATCGGCGCGAGCGAGGGGACGCATGACGAAGGCCGCGGTGAACTTGAAGATCTTGTCGCCGTTATTGAATTCTCGAAAAGCGACAGACCCGTGCTCGCGGGTTTTTCATTTGGCGCAGCAGTTCAGACCAGACTTGCGCAAAGAGTGAGACCCGAGCGCATGGTCTTGGTCGGCCTGGCAGTGAAGCACCTGGAGGCGATGCCGGTGCCCGCCGACACGATCCTGATTCACGGCGAGGAGGATACGACCGTGCCGCTTGCCGAGGTGCTTGCCTGGGCGCGGCCGCAGGACTTGCCGGTGACCGTGGTTCCGGGCGCCGACCATTTCTTCCATCGCCGGCTGCATGTCCTGCGCGCGATAGTACGGAACTGCTGGAAATGAATTCGCTGGAAGTCAGAGGCCTGCGCAAGCGCTATGGCGGCGAGGAGGTGGTCTGCGGCGTCGACCTCGAGGTCGCGCCGGGAGAATGCTTCGGCCTGCTGGGCCCCAACGGCGCGGGCAAGACCACCACGCTGCGCCTGTGCCTGGGGCTGGCCGATCCGGATGCAGGCGCGATCCGGCTGCTCGGCCACGAGGTGCCGGCGCACGCGCGCGAGGCGCGTGCGCAGGTCGGCGTGGTGCCGCAGTTCGACAACCTCGACCCGGATTTCAGCGTCGCCGAGAACCTGCTGGTGTACGGCCGCTATTTCGGCCTCGGCGACCGCGCAGTCGCGCCGCGCATTCCGCAGCTGCTGGAATTCGCCGGGCTCGGCGGGCGCGCCGCAGCCAAGATCCAGACGCTTTCGGGCGGCATGAAGCGGCGCCTCACGCTCGCGCGCGCGCTGGTCAACGATCCGCGCATGCTGTTCATGGACGAGCCGACCACCGGGCTCGACCCGCAGGCGCGGCACCTGATCTGGGAGCGGCTGCGGCGCCTGATGCAGGAGGGCCGCACGCTGGTGCTCACCACCCATTTCATGGAAGAGGCCGAGCGGCTGTGCAACCGCGTGGCGATCATGGACCGCGGCCGCATCATCGCGCAGGGCACGCCGCGCGAGCTGATCGCACGCCATATCGAGGCGCAGGTGGTCGAAGTGCACGGGCCGGACGTCGAAGGCTGGATGGCGCAGGCGAAGCCGCTTGCGCAGCGCACCGAGCTCGCCGGCGAGACGGTGTTCTGTTATGCCGATAGCGTGGAGCCGCTGATCGGCAGCCTGCGCTCGCGCCCGGAACTGCTCTATATGCATCGGCCCGCGAACCTGGAGGACCTATTCCTGAAACTCACAGGCCGGGACCTGAGGGATTGAAATGACCCGCTTCTTCGCCTTGCCCTCCTTCAGCCTGCGCTTTATCGCGGTCTGGCGGCGGCATTTCCTAGTCTGGCGCAAGCTCGCCATCCCTTCGATCCTCGGCAATCTGGCCGACCCGCTGATCGTGCTGTTTGGCCTGGGTTACGGCCTGGGCGCCGCGCTCGGCGAGGTCGAAGGCACCAGCTATTTCGGCTTTCTCGCCGGCGGATTCATGGCCTCGACCACCATGTACGCCGCCACGTTCGAGTCGCTGTTCTCGGCGTATTCGCGCATGCACGTGCAGAAAACCTGGGAAGCCATCGTCAACGCGCCGATGACGCTGGAGGACGTGCTCGCCGGCGAATGGGCATGGGCGGCGAGCAAGGCGCTCGCCGCCGGCATCTGCATCCTGGCGATCGTCGCCGCGGCGGGGCATGCCAGTTTCCCGTCCGCGCTCGCTGCGGTGCCGGTGGTGGTGCTGGTCGGCCTTGCCTTCGCCGCGCTCGGGCTTGCGGTCAACGCGCTCGCCTCGGGGTACGATTTCTTCAGTTACTACATGACGCTGCTGCTGACGCCAATGATGATGCTCTCGGGGGTGTTCTTCCCGGTGGAGCGCCTGCCCGAAGCGGTCCAGGCGGTGGCGCGCGCGCTGCCGCTCTACCACGGCGTGGAGCTGGTGCGGCCGCTGCTGGCGGGCGCGCTGCCGGCGCACGCGTTCCTGCACCTGGTGGTGCTCGCGGCCTATGCGCTGGCGGGCTTCTACCTCGCGACGGTCCTCACGCGGCGCCGGTTGCTGACATGACGCTGCTCTTCGTCAAGTCGCTGCACATCATCTTCATGGTGACCTGGTTCGCGGGCCTTTTTTACCTGCCGCGGCTGTTCGTGTACCACGCCGAGGCCCGCGACCGGATTTCCATCGAGCGCTTCGAACTCATGGAACGCAAGCTCTTTTGGGGCATCGCCACGCCCGGCGCCGTGCTGACCATCGCTTTCGGCCTGTGGCTCTGGCTCGGCTGGTTCCAGGGCGCGGGGCTCTGGCTCCACGCCAAGCTCGCGCTGGTCGCGCTGCTCGCCGCCTACCACGTCTGGTGCGGCAAGCTGATGCTCGATTTCCGCCGCGGGCGCAACACGCGCAGCCACGTCTGGTTGCGCTGGTTCAACGAAATCCCGGTCCTGATGCTGTTTGCGATCGTCTTGCTGGTGGTCTTCAAGCCGCAGTGATGGGTTTGGCGAAGAGCGCGAGCCAGCCCTCGGCGTGGCCGCTGCCTTCGCGCCGGATGCGCGTGCGCTCCAGCCGGCGCTCCTCCAGTCCGGACTGCGCGGCCAGCGCGCGCAGATAGCCGGGCGACTGGGCGTAGCGCCCGGTGGGCTGCAGCCTGTAGGTGCCGTTTTCGAGTCCTTCCACCGACAGCGCGAACAGCCCCTGTGGCGCCAGCACGCGCGCCACCGCCGCGAATACCGCCGTGAGATCGCCGACATAGATGAAGACGTCCGCGGCCAGCACTGCGTGCGCTGATCCGGCCGCGGTTCGCGCCAGAACCTCGACCAGTTCACCCTGTTCGAGTTTCGCGTAGACGCCGCGCCGCGCGGCGATTTCGAGCATGCGCGGCGACAGATCCACCCCGGCGATCTCCGCGCCCGTCGCGGCGAGCGCCACGCCGACCAGGCCGGTGCCGCAGCCCAGGTCGATGACGCGGGCGGGCGTAGCCGCGTTGCGCGCCGCTTCCAGTTCCGGCCGCACCAGTTTCGCGAGCGCCTCGGGAACCTGGTACTGGAGATCCTCTACCAGATGGCGCTCGAACTGCCGCGCGAGGCTGTTGAACAGGTTTGTTACGTAGCCCTCGGGCGCGCGCTCGGTGCTGCGGCCGGCGGAAGCGGCGACCAGGTGCTCGAAGGTCGGATCGCCCGGATGGTGCTTCAGCCCGGTTCCGAAGCATTCGGCGGCGAACGCCTGGTCGCCGCGCGCGCCGGCGAGCCTGCCAAGGTTGAGGCAGGCCTGCGCGAGCCTCGGGTCGGCGCGCATCGCGTTGCGGTATGACGCGACGGCCTGCTCCTCGCGCCCGAGCCGTTGCTGCGCGCCGCCGAGATTGTTCCAGGCCGGGGCGTGCGACGGATCGAGCGCGACCGCTTTCTCGAAGCAAGCGGCCGCGGCCAGGTCGTCGCGCCCCTGTTCCTCGCGCACGTTGCCGAGCCGGTACCAGGCGTTCGGCTGGCGAGGATCGAGCGCCAGGCTGCGTTCGAGCGCGATGCCGGCTTCGTTCCAGCGCCGCGCATCGTAGTGCGCGTTGCCTTCGGCCAGCCAGCCGGCGGCGCCGTGCTCATCGCTCCGCTCCATGGTTCTGCTATCCTCGCGCCGCCCGCCGTCCGGCGTCAATCGTCCGCATCAACAGCCGATGGAACACTTCTTCGCTTCTTCCCCGCGCGGATTGGAGGCGCTGCTCGCAGCCGAGCTCGCCGCGCTGGGCGCGAAGGGCGCGGCGCAGGTGCCCGGGGGGGTGGCGTTCTCGGGCGACTGGCGCGTCTGCTACGGAGTCAACCTGTGGTCGCGCCTCGCCTCCCGCGTCCTCTGGCGCGTGGCCGAGTTCGACTACCGCAGCGAGGTCGATCTCTACGAGGCGGCGCGCAAGGTGGACTGGCTGCGCCTGTTCGCGGTCGAGCGCAGCCTGCGGGTCAACGTGTCGGCGCAGAAAAGCCCGCTGAAGAGCCTGGATTTCGCCACGCTGCGCATCAAGGACGCGGTCTGCGACCGCTTCCGCGACTCACTCGGCAGCCGGCCGAGCATCGATCGCGCCAATCCGGATGTGCGCGTGCACGCCTTCCTCGAGGCGGCGCGCGGCGCCTTTTACCTCGATACCTCGGGCGAACCGCTGTTCAAGCGCGGCTGGCGCGCGGGCGCGGGCGAAGCGCCGCTGCGCGAGAACCTCGCCGCGGGGATCGTGCTGCTCTCGGGCTGGAAGCCGGAGGAACCGTTGCTCGACCCGATGTGCGGCGGGGCGACGATCCTGGTCGAAGCCGCGGCGATGGCGCGCGGTCGGGCGCCGGGCGCCAACCGCCGATTCGGGTTTGAGAAGTTGAAGGCATTCGATTCTTCTGCCTGGGAAAAAGAGAAACAAAATTCTCTGATACCCGGCAAACCTCCCAAAACATTGCAGATCTTCGGCAGCGACAACGATCCGCGCGCGCTGAACGACGCGCGGCGCAACCTGGCGGGCGCGGGCGTGGAGCGCTGGGTGAAGCTCGAGCAGGCCGATCTCCTCGAGCGGGCCGCGCCGGCGCTCGCGGGCGTGATGATCGCCAACCCGCCCTACGGCGAGCGCATTGGCTCGAAGGAAGAGCTGGCGGAGTTCTACCCCAAGCTGGGCAGTGCGCTGAAGAAGAACTACCCCGGCTGGCGCTGCCACTTCTTCACCGCCGACCTGCGGCTGCCGAAGCTGGTCCGCCTGCAGCCCGCGCGCCGCGTGCCGCTCTACAACGGCGCGCTCGAGTGCCGCCTGTACGAATTCGCCATCGTCGCCGGCAGCAACCGCCGCGGCTGATTCGCCACTACCGCGCCGGCGCGGCTGTCAGACTCTCTTTTCGAGAATAAAACTGAGCAGGAAAAGCGTCGCCGGCCAGAGTCCGACGAAGATTCCCCAGCGTTCCGCGTGAGCTTCCTGCAGCGCCGCCTTCAGCGCGGGATCGGTGATCTTGCTAAGAACGTGACGCCCGACCTCGAGTTGCGGCCCGAAAAACCACACCAACCATGACAGCGGGATCGAAATCAATCCGACCCAGAACAAGACTTGCGATAGCGTTTCCATGCCGTCCTCCTTCCGTTAAGACGCAACGAACTCTCGTTTGATGCTATCCGACATCATCTACTCCATTTCGAAAGCTTAGCGGGCAGCGGCACGACGTATCAGCACAATATGCTCATGGTCGCCGCTCGGATAGTGGATGAACCCGCCAAAATTTGTATCCACGACTATGCCGGTACCTAGGTACGCCCAGTCTTCGCGCTGACAGCGAGCGCTGTATTCGTCAGTGTCCAGCGAAGCCACAACGATACCTTTATATATGTCGTCGATGGCGACTTCGTCGCCGACCTTTGCTTCGTTGTAGTCCGCGTAACGCACCTGCCCTCTAGACAGAATGGCTTTCGTTCGGTGAGAGGCGGTCCGCCTCCGCGGTAACGTGGGTTGCGCGATGGGCGCGCAGAGCCACAGGTTTGGCACGGTGGCGCAAACACACTGAACGGAGGCGGACCATGGAAAAGTCTAGCAAGGTTTATGTGGGCATGGACGTGCACAAGGAGTCGATCGATATCACGCTCGCCGAGCAAGGCGGCGAGGTGCGCCGCTTGGGGCAGATCGGCGGGGACCGGGGGCGTTGTTGAAGATGGTAAGGAAGCAGCAATCGAAGGGCGGGGAGCGGGTGTTCGTCTACGAGGCGGGGCCCTGCGGGTTCTGGATCCAGCGTGAACTGGCGGCGCTGCAGGCGATGCGCGGCATCCAGTTCGTGCATGCGGTGACGTTGATTGCCGAACTGGGCGATCTCGCCCGCTTTGGCTCGGCCCGGCAGTTGATGGGGTATCTGGGCCTGGTGCCTCGCGAGGCCTCCTCCGGCGAGCAGCGCCGCCAGGGCTCGATCACCAAGGCGGGCAACAGCTACGCGCGCCGTGCGCTGATCGAGGCGGC
>Ga0247727_10008230_pt1 | contig 19442 bp, 15 predicted proteins | sample WisWelCaveWW1625_FD_202498 | JGI IMG/M metagenome (GOLD analysis project Ga0247727, IMG submission 202498) | Biofilm microbial communities from Wishing Well Cave, Virginia, United States - WW16-25 | ecosystem: Environmental > Aquatic > Deep subsurface > Groundwater > Cave microbial mat | place... | reverse complement strand
CAGCCCGCGCATCAGCGGGCGTTTGACCTCCTCAAGTAAGGAGGCGCGATTTCGCGAATGAGTGAGATCAACCTGAGGCCGACAAAGGGAAACCCTTAGCAGCTTGTTGAGAAACGTAGTTCTGATGTCATTGCGAGCGAAGCGATGAATCTGCATCTCTCCAATTCTCCGGAGGAACTGCGGACTCCTCTCCGCGCTTCGCGCGGCTCGGAATGACAAACTCAGGTTTTCCAACAAACGGATACTGGGATGCCCGCATTTCTCACAAGTCGGGAGCGGAGAGCGATCGGGGCGCAGCCCTTCAAGCGCGCGGCGCCTGCCATTCATTTCTAAGGGCTAGAAGGTGCGGTCGAGCTAAAGCTCGCCCCTACGGGATCCGCTTAGTTCAGTTGCGCTGGAAAAGCGGGGCGAGTTCGGCGCTGTGGCCGCGGCTCATGGTGAGGCGGGCCCCGCTGCGCAGGTAGACGGTGTATTCTCCGCGGAAGGCCGGGCCCGCGGCGGGCTCGATCCGCTCGACCCATTCGGCGTTGACGATGGCACAGCGGTGGATGCGCAGGAATTTTTTGGGATCCAATTGCGCGCCAATGCCGCCCATGGTTTCGCGCATGCGAAGCCGGGCGCCGCGTGCGTGCAGCCAGACGTAGTTGCCCGCGGATTCCACCCATTCAATTTCTTCGGCGCGGACCAGGTGGACATGGCCGTCCGAACGCACCACCAGGCGCTCGGCCGCCGGCTGCGCGCCCGGCACCGGCAGCACCACACCCGCGCCGGCGGCAAACATACGCGGTCCCCCATTGCGGCGCGCCGGTGTATGCAGCAAATCCCCCACAGGACGCAGTCCTGCAAACGCTCCGCTGTTCCCTGTCGACCCGAATGTGCTGCCGAGCGCGCCGGAGTCGTGTTCGGAAGCGGCACGCGTGAGAGGCAACGCAGATGGCGAACGCCCCATGGCTTTCCCGGGCTCCCCCTGCCTGTCTGGAAGGCGAGGTTGCAACCAACGGCCCTCTCTGGTGCACATCGCGTGCCAGAACGGAGGCCCAGAATGCGACTTAACTGGGAGGACCACTAACTCCGTGAAAATAAGGGGCACAGGGTTCACACGGGGGGCATAGGCCGCGGGGAATCGGAGTCCTCATTTGTATTCCGCGGCTGCGCACGGCGGGATTCTTCGGTTTTTGGAACATCACTACCGAAACCTGAAAGGGAGTACTAAAACCTGGGTACCGTGAAAAATATGTCTAGCGGGCCATTCCTGCAGGAGCCGGGTGAGCCTACTGTGGATGCGCCGGGTTGGGGCTTCGCTGCGGGGACGACGGTTCCGCAAGGAACTGGAGCGCGGCGCCAACCCGTTTTTTCTTTCCTGCCGGCATTCCTACTTTCCCTGGTCCTGACTACGCTGGCCCCAGAAGTGCGATTACATACAGTGCACCGCGAAGCGCAGCTGATGTAGAGTGATGATTCCGGCGAGCTTAGCGAGGTACGGGAGAAATCCATGAGGATCGAAACGACTGCCGGGAACTCCACTGCCAGAGGAATGCGCCACCCGAATCCGCACACACGAATGCAGAGACGGCTGGCGAAGGGAATGGTAATTTTGCTGTCACTTGCGCTCGCCGCCCCCGCGTCGCATGCAGCAGAGCTGAGGGCAGCTACGATTGCAGCGTTTGAGCGCTACGCGCGTCTGACCGAGGAGCGAATCCTGAGGGAGGCGGCACAAACAGGACCGTTCCTGTGGATGGACACCCTGCCGGAGGCGCAGCGGCAGGCCGTGCTGGCGCAGGTGCGCGAAGGAAAAGTCTGGGTCGAGAAGCTGCGCACCCTGGAAAACGCCAAGGAAATCGAAATCCCCGACGGACTGATCCACCATTGGATCGGCGTGAGCTTTGTGCCCGGAAAAACCGCGAAACAGGCATGGGAGGAAGTGCTCGATTACGGCCGCCACGCGCGACGCTATGCCCCCGACGTCGAATCCAGCCGCCTGCTCGGCCGTGACGGGGACCTCTATCGCTCCGGGATGCGCTTCCGGAAAAAGAAAGTCATCACCGTGGTGACTGACTGCGAGTTCGAGGCCCGGCTGTTCATCCTCACCGGGCAGAGAGCCCACGTCGTCTCCCACTCGACGCGCATTCAGGAGGTCGAGAACGCCGGAACGCGTAACGAGCGGCTGCTTCCTGCGGGGAAAGATGGCGGCTACCTGTGGCGGCTGTTCACGTACTGGCGCTTCGAGGAAAAAGACGGCGGCACCTACGTCCAGTGCGAGACGATCACGCTGACCCGCGGCATCCCGGGGATCGTAGCCTGGATCGTGCGCGGATTTGTGGAGAGCGTCCCCCGCGAATCGCTTACCTTTACGATGGAGAAAACCCGCGCGGCACTGGACGCCCGCACGGCGCCGGCGGCGAACCAACGCTGACGCAAGCGTCCTGCACACCCTGAAAGGCTGTGCTACCCATCTGCTTGACCTTTGCCAGCGCTGCCTTCAGTATGCTTGCTTTCGCTTGTCTGCATGTGCGGGGAACCCAGCCGGTAATTTTGGCAGACAGGAGTGTCTGTCCCACATGGCTGGTCACTCTTCACTCGTCACTGACGCTGATGCCTGAAGGCAAAGGACTGTTGATTGTTTACACCGGCCCGGGTAAGGGGAAAACTACGTGCGCGCTGGGGACAGTGTTCCGCGCAGTTGGCCAGGGCCTGCGCGTGCTGATGGTGCAGTTCATCAAGGGGTCGTGGCATTATGGGGAGCTGGACGCCGCGAAGATGCTGGGGGACGAAAAGTTCGAGCTGCGGCCCATGGGCCGGGGTTTCGTGAAGGTGGGCGGCGCGGAAACGGACCCCGAAGACATCCGCCTGGCGGAAGAGGCGTTCGCGTTTGCCCGCGAGAAGATGAACAGCGGGAAATACGACCTGGTGGTGCTGGACGAAATCAACTACGTCGTCAGCTACAAGATGCTGGACATCGAGAAAGTGCTGGCGGCGCTGGCGGCGCGGCCCGAAGCGGTGCACGTCATCTGCACGGGACGCAGCGCGCACCCGCGGCTGGTGGAGCGCGCAGACCTGGTGACGGAAATGAAGGAAGTGAAGCACCCGTACACGAAAGGCATCCTGGCGCAGCGCGGGATTGACTACTGACCGGAGCAACGACGCCATGCCTGATTCCCTAGCTGATTTCATACGAAGTCTTAAGACCAACCCGACGATTCAGACTTTCGACGAGGCGCATACCAAACAAGGGATCGTCCTCCCACTTCTGTCCAAATTAGGTTGGGACCCTTTTAACACAGAGGAAGTTGTGCCCGAGTACGAGGTTAGCGGCAAAAGAGTTGACTATGCACTCTGCCCCCGTAGCGCGAGCAAGGTCTTCATCGAAGTGAAGAAGCCCGCGGAGCAGCTCGAGGATCACCAGGAGCAGCTCCTAGATTACGCGTTTAAGGAAGGGACTAAGCTTGCCGTTCTGACCAATGGCCGTGCCTGGTGGTTCTACCTGCCTCTAACAGAAGGAAGCTGGGAGCAACGAAAATTCTACTCGGTCGACATAATCGATCAGGAGCCAGACGATGTCGCCGCTAGATTGAAGAGTTTTATATCCAAGCAGGAAATCGAGAGTGGAGGGGCAGTCGAGAATGCCAAAGCCGTTTTGCAAGACAAGCAAAATTTGAACACAATTAGAGCTACTTTCCTTCAGGCTTGGAATAAGATCATCGCTGAGCCAGATGATCTCCTCGTAGAACTCATCAGCGATACGACCGAAAGGCTCTGTGGACATAAGGCCGCTGATGACTTAGTCGCGAAATTCTTGAACGAAAATAGTTCGAAGCTCCTGTTTTCAAAAGGCGAGTCACGGACATCTTCGAATGTCACTCCGAAATTCGCAAAACCAATAGCTGAATCAGCATTCAGGGGCTTCACTGGCAGCACGCCGCAGGCCTTCGATTTCAAGGGAGAGACGTTTAAGGTCAGCAGCTGGATCGAACTTCTGATGACACTCACTGCCAAACTCGCAACGACTCATGGGGCCGACTTCCGCCGAGTATTATCGTTGAAAGGGCGGAAGAGACCTTATTTTAGTGAGAAATCAGAAGTGCTCAGGATTCCTAAGAACGTGAATGGAACAGAGATTTTTGTAGAGAGCAACCTTAGCGCAAATTCGATTGTGAGGCTTTGCAAGGATCTCTTATTCCTATTCGGTCACACGGATTCAGAATTGACCATCCACTCACGCTGAAAGGGTTTTCACAAGGAATGGCCTGGTTCAAGCGAGAGAAGAAGCCGATTGATTCGCCGGTGCCGCCGGACGAGCGACGGGTGCGCACCGAGGGGATGTGGACGAAGTGCGGCGACTGCGGGCAAATCCTGTGGAAGAAGGACCTGGAAGCCAACTGGGAGGTGTGCCCCAAATGCCAGCACCATTTTCCGCTGGGAGCGCAGCGGCGTCTGGATCTGCTGCTGGACGACGGGCAATGGACCGAGCACGACGCCTCTCTGACCAGCACGGACCCGCTCGAATTCGTGGACACCAAGCCGTATAAACGGCGGCTGGTGGATGCGCGGAAAAAACTGGGCGTGGCGGACGCCATCCGCACCGCCGAAGGCCGGCTGAACGGGCGCGGGGTGCTGTGCTGCGCGATGGAGTTCGGGTTCATCGGCGGGTCCATGGGCGCCGTGGTGGGAGAAAAAGTGACGCGCGCGGCGGAGCGCGCCCACGACCAGAAGACTCCGCTGGTCATCGTCTCCTGCTCGGGGGGCGCGCGGATGATGGAAGGGGCGGTCAGTCTGATGCAGATGGGAAAAATCTGCGCGGCGCTGGCGCGGCTCGACGAAGCCCGCGTGCCGTACGTCTCCGTGCTCGCCGACCCCACCACGGGCGGGGTCACTGCCAGCTACGCGATGCTCGGGGACCTGAACATCGCCGAGCCCGGCGCGCTGATCGGGTTTGCCGGGCCGCGCGTGATCGAGCAGACCATCCGGCAGAAGCTGCCTGAGGGCTTCCAGCGTGCGGAGTTCCTGCTCCAGCACGGGATGCTCGACGCCATCGTCCACCGCAAGGAACTGAAGCCCTACATCGCCAACGCGCTGGATTTTTTCCTGACGTAAGAGATGAGCGTCGAGCCGGGGCCCATACCCCGGGCTGTTTGGTTGCGTTGCCGCACGGCGGAATTCTGATCACCCGTGAATTACGACGATTCAGTCCGTTACCTCCTCAGCCTGGGCCGGGAGCTGGCCGCGCCGCGGCAGCCGGCGCCCGCCGGGGGACCGCAGGCACGGAAATTCGATCTGCGCAACATCCAGGCGCTGGCGGCGCGGATGGGCGACGCGCATTGCGCCGTGCCCTGCGCGCACATCGCCGGAACCAACGGCAAAGGCTCGACCGCGGCGATGCTGGAGTCCATCCTGCGGCACTCGGGGCTGCGCACCGGGCTTTTTACTTCTCCGCACCTGGAAAAAATCAACGAACGCATACGGATCCAGGGCGAAGACATCGGCGACGAGGAATTCGCTGCCGGCTTCACGCGCCTGCACGCCGTGGTTGAGGAACTGCTGGCCGCCGCGCCCGAGGCCGGGCCCGAACGTCCAGGCCTGGCCGCGCATCCGACGTACTTCGAGTGCCTGACGGCGATGGCCTTCGGCCTCTTCGCGCGCCACCGGCTGGACTTCGCCGTCTACGAAGCAGGAATGGGAGGGCGGCTGGACGCGACGAATATCGTAACGCCGGAAGTTGCGGTCATCACCCAGATTGATTTCGACCACGAGAGCTACCTGGGGCATTCCATCGAACTGATTGCCGGCGAAAAAGCGGGCATCATCAAGCCGGGAGTCCCGGTGGTGTGCGCGGCGGGACATCCGCAGGCGCGCGCAGTGATTGCGCGGCACGCCGCGGAGCTTGGGGCACGACTGGTGGATGTGGACGAGGCCGGCGGCGGCGAGTTCGCACCAGGGATTTGCGTGCCGCTGCCCGGGCGGTTTCAACTCCGGAACGCCGCAACAGCGCGCGCCGCCGCGCGGGTGCTAGTGGAGCGAGGGTTCGCCATCACGGAGGAGGCCATCGCGCGCGGCCTGGGGAACACGCGATGGCCCGGGCGGCTGGAGCTGCTTCAGACCGCGCCGGATTTCTACCTGGACGGCACGCACAACCCGGCGGGGGCGCGCGAGCTGCTGCATTTCTGGGAGACAGAGTGCGCGGGGCGGCGCATCCACCTGGTCTACGGAGCGATGCGCGACAAAGCGGTGGACGAGATTGCCGGCCTGCTGTTCCCCCGAGCGGCCACCGTCATCTTGACGCAGCCCGACCAGCCGCGCGCGATTTCCGCTGCCGCGCTGGCCGAACTGACGGCGCACCTGGCGCCGCGGCACGAGGTGGTGACGGCGCCTGCGGCGGCTGTGGAGCGGGCGCTGGAAATCGCGGCGGCGGATGAGGTAGTGTTTGCCACCGGCTCGCTGTATCTGGCGGGCGATGTGCGCCGCTGGTGGAGAGAGCGGTCCGCGGCCCGACCCCGGCCGGCGGCGGCAACGCGCCGGGCCACTCGATGATGCAGAAGCTCGCCTACCTCATAGGTTACCTGCGCTCGATTGTGGTCACCATCCCGCTGGTCTATCTCTCGACGATTTTCTGGGGCTCGCTCTCACTGCTGGTGTCTGTGACCGACGCGACCGGAAAGCGGCAGCACGCCTGCGCGAAGTGGTGGGCGCGCACACTGGTGTGGTTTTCCGGATCGCGGGTGGGCATCCGGGGGCTCGAGCACCTGGAGCCGGAGCGCACATACATATTCGCCGGAAACCACCAGAGCTACATGGATATCCCGGTGCTGTTCGGCTACCTGCCCGCGAACTTCCGGATCATGGCCAAGTCCTCGTTGTTCCACATCCCATTTCTGGGATGGCACCTCTCGCGCTCCGGGCATATGCCCATCGCCCGCGAGAACCCGCGCCGCGCGGCGCGCAGCCTGCTCGAAGCGGCCTCGCACGTCAAGGCCGGCACCTCGGTGTTCGTGTTCCCGGAAGGCGGGCGATCACTGGACGGGAGGCTGGCGGAGTTCAAGGCCGGGACCTTCCTGCTGGCCATCAAGGCGGGCGTGCCCATCGTCCCACTGACGCTGAACGGCACACGCGCGCTGCTGAAGATGAAGTCGTGGTATCTGCGGCCGGTGCGCCTGGAGCTGGTGCTGCATCCGCCCATCCCCACGGCAGGGATGCATCCCGACGACGCGGAAAAACTAGCCGAACAAGTTAAGGCCGCCATTGCCGCGGACTTTGACGAAGCCAGCGCGGTGGCGGTGCCGTAGCGCGGGCGGGTGCGATGGGCCGCCAAGAAAGCGCAGGCTCCCGTCCCGAAGTCCCGAAGGCTCGGCACGGGATTCGGGAAAGCCTGTGCTATGCGAGCTTACCTGATGGCTTTGGTGCCTGCGTGGTAGACGGCGGTGGAGGTATCTGCGCCGTCCATGCGCGCCTGGCTGAGGTCCACTTCGCGCAGACTGGCAATGTTCATATCCGCGCCGGAAAAATCCGCACCCGCGAGTTTGGCCTGGCGCAGGTTGGCGCCGCGGAAGACGGACTTGTGGGCGACGGCGGCGGTCAAGTCGGCGCGGAACAGCTCGGCGCCGGAAAAATTGGCCTCGGTGAGGTCGGCGCCGGAAAGATTCGCTTCGGTCAAATCGGAGTTGCGCAGGTCGCTGCCGCGCAGGCTGGCGCGACTCATCTCGGCCGCGGCCAGCTTGCAGGTGCGCAGGTCTGCGCCGTCGAGTTTTGCGCCTTCGAAGCAGGCCCGGGTCAGGTTTTGCCCGCGCAGGTCGGCATTGGAAAGGTCTGCGCTGGCCAGCTGAGCGCGGACGCCGCCGGGGTGGTTGAGTACGAATTTTGTGTGCGCGTCGAGGATGGCGGCGAGCCTGCGGCCGCGGTGCGTGATTTTCTTCGGATTCCTCAGTTTCCCGAACAGCATGACAGTCCAGTCAAAACGGAGAGTCGCGACGGTTCGGATTTAACTATGCCGCCAATCCCGGCGCAAGGATTTTTCACTTTACTGCGGAAGGGGAGGCGAAACGCGTGGCGCGGCGAAGCATTTGTGTTAACTTGTGTTTCCGATGGACCTGCTGCGACAGCTCAAGGATCGCGCGCGGGCTTTCCCGCAGCGCATTGTGCTTCCGGAGGGCGAAGACCGCCGCGTGGTCATAGCCGCGGCGCGCATCACGGCAGCGAAATTCGCCCAGGTAACTCTGCTGGGGCGACCGAAGCTAATCCAAACTGCTGCTGACGGGGCCGGGGTAAGTCTGGCTGGCATCACGGTGATGGACCCCGCGGCCAGTCCCAGACTGGACGAATACGCGCGAATCTATCTGGAGCGCCGCCGCGCGCGCGGCGCCACTGCTGAAGAGGCGGCGCAGGCGGTGCGCAAGCCGCTCTACTTTGCCGACCTCACTGTGGCGGCCGGAGATGCCGATGGCTCGGTGGGCGGGGCCGCCAACACCACGGGCGAAACCGTCCGCGCCGCGTTGCACTGCATCGGCCTGGCCCCGGAAGCGAAGCTGGTCTCGAGTTTTTTTCTAATGGTGATGCCCGCGGGACCCGGAGCCCAGTTTGGGGCCGAGGGGGCGATGCTCTTCGCCGATTGCGGGGTCATCCCCGACCCGGGCGCCGAGGAGCTGGCGGAAATCGCGCGGGCCACGGCGGAGAGCGCCCGCGCCCTGCTGGACACCGAGCCGCGGGTGGCGCTGCTTTCCTTTTCGACGAAGGGTTCTGCGGAACACGCGCGCGTGGAAAAAGTCCGCGAAGCGCTGCGCATCCTGAAGGCTCGCGCCCCGCAACTGGCTGCCGACGGAGAATTGCAGGCGGACGCGGCGCTGGTGCCTGCGGTGGCCGCCGGGAAAGCGCCGGGGTCAGCCGTCGCGGGACGCGCGAACGTGCTCATCTTCCCGGACCTGGACTCCGGCAACATCGGCTACAAACTCGTGGAGCGGCTGGGCGGTGCGACGGCACTGGGGCCCGTCCTGCAAGGACTGGCGCGGCCGGCGAACGACCTCTCGCGGGGGTGCTCCGCCGATGACATTGTGAATGTGGCCGCGCTCACCTGTTTGCAGGCCATCGCATCCAAAGAAGCAGCAACCGCAGATGAACTCAAATGAACTCGGCGTCGAACACTGTAGGAAATAGTGTAGGCACAGGGTGAGAACGACCCCGCTTCATTTCGTCGCTGCCGAATTCCTCGGTGGTATGATGGATTGTCAGAGGAAGCGTCATGGGCGGAAGAGAAACTGATTCGAAAACGTATCCGGAGCGAATCGTGAGGGATTTCGCGATTTGCGGGGGCGAGCCTGTATTCAAAGGAACCCGAGTGACGCTGCGCACTGTGCTTGCCAGCCTGGCGGCAGGCGATTCCCCAGAAGAAATCCTGGCTTCATTCCCCAGTCTGAAATCTGAGGACATCCGGGCGGCGATCGCGTTTGCCGCGGCCTCTGCAGAGGAAGACCTCCCGCTCCCTGCTGTGCCCCCGATCCGATGAGGATAAAGCTGGACGAAAACGTCCCTGTCGAATTGGCAGCTGGATTGATCGTTAGGGAGCATGAGGTGGATTCGGTTATCGGGGAGGGACTTGCGGGTCGGCCTGACCATGAGATCTGGGAAGCGGCACAGCGCGAGGGACGGTTTCTCATCACGCAGGATTTGGACTTTTCAGATTCCCGGGTCTTCGCCCCAGGTTCTCACCATGGCCTATTGTTGTTGCGGCTACGCGCACCTTCCCGGCGCAGTTTGATCGAGCGCGCTGGAGAGCTGTTTCGTTCCGAGGACGTGGAAGCATGGAAAGGCTGCTTCGTCGTGGCCACGGAAAAGAAGGTCCGAGTGCGCCGGCCATTGCAACCTGGCCGCTAAGTTTTCTTCGTTAGAAGACACGACCGCAGATAGACGCCGATGAACGCCGATTCCAGGGACGGGAAAGGGAACATGGAAAGGGGAAAATGGAACGAACGCATAACCCTTTTCCATTTTCCGGTTTCCAATTTCCTTTTCCTGGCGTTGCTGAGCACAGGACTGTGGTTCCCGACCGGGGTCCACGCGCAGGAGCAGGAATCTGAAATCGTTGTGAACCTCGCCGCGGGGCGGGTGGTGTTTTCGGTGGCCCGCGACGGCATCGTGGTCGGGGCAGTGGAAAACCGGGGCGAAGCCGATGCCCGCCCTCCTGTGGTCATCCCGGTCAGCTTCCACCGCGTGATGGTCCTGCTGGGCGCCACCGACTGGCTGTGGCCTAACGACGCGCGCGCCCCGGTGCTGCTGGAGCGGGAATTTCAGAAAGTCTACAGCCAGACCGGCACCGAGCGTCTGACTCCCCAGGACGAGGCCAGCGACATCGAGAAGCTGGGCCTGCTATGGCTGGAAGTGCTGCGGCCGCTGGCCGGGCAGCTGCACCGCAAAGTGGAACTGCCGGAGGACGAGCCGCTGCTGGAAGTCCTGCTTGCGGGATACATCGAAAACTACGGCCCCGAGGTCTGGAGCCTGGAGTACTACATCGTCCAGGAGCCGCTGCGGGGCGATTACCTGCGCACGCGCGTGCTGCGGCCCCGGTACACACAGCTCTACCCGCCGGAGAAGGGCCGTCCCCGCGCACTGCTGGAGTCGCAGTACCCCCGCGCCGGCGCGGAGACTGCGCTCCAGGAGCTGCTCCGCGCGGGCGACCCGCGAATGGAAAAAATCCGCGCAGCGGATCCACCGCAGGCGCGGGCCGCGGGATCGCTGCTGAAAGGCGAGAGCCAGAAGGCGATGATGAACGACACGTCGTCGTTTCTCCGCGCGGCATTGGGCGCCGTGGCTGCGGAAGGGGCGGAAGTGCAGCTCGGCCTCATCAGTGAACAAAAAGGATACCAGTGGGTGCTGGAACCTTCGACGCGCGTCCAGCGCGTGGAAGAGGGCAAGCCCAGCGAACCCGGCGCGCCAACATTGCGCCGCAAGACTCCCCGCCCGCCTGCCTGGCAGTGACGCCCAGGTGGAGGTTTTCGGCAGTACGTGCCTCCTAGTACGGGCCTGGTTTCCGCAGGGGAGCCCAACCAGGCTCTCCGGACCCATCCGCAGGGCCTTTGCGGTGAAGGTTTTACGTGACCGCAAGTTTGCGGCCACGACCCCAGGCCAGAATCCGGCTGGCGATTTCTTCCAGGCCGTGATGAAACCAACTTCCCATTGACACCCCAATGGCACTGCGAGACCATTTCGATGGCTTCGTCCCTTCCGGGATTGCCGAGATAGGGGTGTCTCGACAGCGCCGGGAAAGGTGTCTTTTCCGGAGGAGGGTAGTGTTGCCGTCAGGCGCGGCAGAAGTCAGGGAACGGAGTTGCGTGGTGGTCCGGGAGGAATGCTTTTGGAGAAGCCGGTGACCACACAGGCGCGGGCCACAGCTACGGTGGCGGCAGGGCTGGAAGCACGCGTGGGCGCGCACACCGATCCGGGGCAGTCGCGCGAGCAGAATGAAGACCGCCTGGTGGTCTTCGACCTGAAAAAGCGCGCGGCGGTGGACGTCATCTCCGAACCCACGGTGCGCATGAAACTGGAGAACGGCCCGCTGCTGCTGATGGTTTGCGACGGGATGGGCGGGATGGCCGGCGGGGAGACCGCCAGCCAGATGTGCACGTTTCAGCTGCCCCCGGCCATCGTGAAGCACCTGGGAAAGTCCGGAGCCGGAGACCTCGAGGCCCAGCAGCAAGCCATGAATGCGGCCGTACAAGAGACGCATCGAAGCATTTATGAGCGCTCGAGGTCTGACGAGAAATTGCGCGGGATGGGGTGCACCCTGACCGCGGCCCTCCTGGAGCGGAACCGAATGCTCATCACCCAAGTGGGCGATTCGCGGCTGTACCTGGGACGGGAGCGGGAGATTGCGCAGCTTACTTTTGACCAGACCATCTGGGATACGCTGCGAGCCTCCGGGCAGGACCCGGAAAAAACGCTGGGCAAAGGCCCGTGGAAGAGCACGCTGACGCAGGCCATGGGCGCGCAGGCGAATGTGAAGCCGGTGTTCTCGGAGAAGGAGCTGCAGCCGGAGGACTGGCTGGTGCTCTCGAGCGACGGACTGCACCGCGTGCTCAACCTGGAGGATATCGCGGAGATCGTGTGGAGCGCGGGGACAGCGGGTGAAAAGGCACGGCGCATGGTGAACAAGACCAACGCCGGAGGCGCGCCGGACAACGTGAGCGTAATCGTGTGCCACGTGGCCGCGGCGGGCGGGTAAGAGGAGCGAGGCGAGGCTTGCTCAAGAAGCTCGGCAAATACGACATCATCGAGGAACTTGGCCGCGGTGCCATGGGCATCGTGTACAAGGGCAAAGACCCCATGATCGGCCGGCTGCTGGCGATCAAGACCATCACCGCCAGCCTGGCCGACCAGCCCGAACTGCTGGAGCGCTTCTTCCGCGAGGCCCAGGCCGCCGGGCAGATGAACCACCCCAATATCGTCACCATCTACGATATGGGGAACGAAAGCGGAACGCCGTTCATCGCCATGGAGTTCCTCGAAGGCGAAAGCCTCGAGAACTACATCTCCCGCAAAGACGCCCTGCCGCTCTCCCAGAAAGTGAACTACTTGCTCCAGGTGTGCCGCGGGCTGGAGTACGCGCATGGCCACGGCGTGGTGCACCGCGACATCAAACCGGCCAACGTGGTGGTGCTGAAGAACGGGACCATCAAGGTGGTGGACTTCGGGATCGCCCGCGTGGTGGACACCTCAAAGACCCAGACCGGCGTGCTGATGGGCACGGTCGGGTACATGTCCCCTGAGCAGGTGCGCGGGGAAAAGGTGGACGGCCGCAGCGACATCTGGTCCACCGGGGTGATGTTCTACGAACTGCTGGTGGGCCACCGGCCATTCCACGGCGACAACTTCGCCGCGGTGATGCTGGCCATCATCACGCAAGACCCCAAGCCGCTGAAAGACCAGATCGGAGAAATCCCTCCCGAACTGGAAGCGGTGATCCAGAAATTCCTCAAGAAGGACATCACCGAACGCTACCAGAACATGGAAGAGGTGGTGCTGGAGCTGGAGCCGCTGTGGCGCAGGCTCCAGGTCAGCACCGTCGGCGACCTGCTGACCCGCAGCAAACAACTGGTGGAGGAACGCGACCTCACCAAGGCCCGCGACGTCCTCCGCCAGGTGCTGCAAATGGACGGCACCAACACCCAGGCCAAGACCCTGCTGGAGAAAGTGAATGCGGAGCTGAAGCGGGAGCTCATCCTGCCGCAGGTGAAGCAGCACGTCGCCAAGGCCGAGACCCTGCTGCAAGAAGGAAAGCTGGAGGAAGCCCGCGTCGAGGGCGAAGCGGCGCTGAAACTCGATTCCGTCTTTGAACCGGCGCAGGTGGTGATGCGCGCGGTGCAGGAAGCCACCGACCGCGCCAAGCAACTGAGCAGCCTGCTCCAGAGTTCCAAGCAGCACCTCGCCGAAGGCGCGCTGACGCAGGCCGACGTGGCCCTGGACAAGATCCTGGACCTGAACCGCGACCATCCGGAAGCCCGCGCCCTCAAACAGCAACTGGCCACGGAGATGGCCCGCCGCGAGACGCGGCAGAAGCTTCAGGACGGCCTCCAGCGCGCGCGCAACCTGTGGACGCAGCAGAAATTCGACGACAGCATCGAGACCCTGAATGAGCTGCTGCAAGAATTCCCGAACGAGGCGGATGTTAAGAAGCTGCTGGAGACGGTTCGGGAAGACAAGTCCGAACAGCAGAAGCACACCAACCTGGCCGAAGCCCGCAACCTGCTGGCTGCCGCCAAATATGACCAGGCTACCAATCTGCTCGACGAAATCCTGAATGCGCACCCGGAAGAGCATGCCGCGCAGAAGCTGCGCCAGCACGTCCTCCAGGAGAAGAAGGAAGCCGAGCGCCGGCAGGTGCTGGAGCGCGAGCAGGCGGAGCTGAAGAAGCTCATCTCCGCCGAGAAGTACGCGGACGTGGTGAGCAAGGGCGAGAAGCTGCTGAAGGATTATCCGGAAGACTTCGAGCTGGCCAAGCTTGTGGAGTACGCGCGCACGCAGCACGTCCAGGTGGAGCAGTCGCGCAAACTGCAAGACCGCATGAAAGATCTGCGCGAGCTGCTGGACAAGAAGAACTACGACCAGGCGGTGAAGACGGGCGAGCAGGCCCTGGAAGCGTTCCCCAGCAACGTGGACCTGCTCAAGATGGTCAACGAGGCGCGCACGCAGCAGAAGGAAAAGGAAAAGCGCGACTACGTCGAGCGGCAGATCCGCTCGATGAAGGCCTCCATCGACAAAGGCAACCTCACCGACGCCATCGATATGGGCCGGCAGACCCTGGCCCAGGTGAAGCACGACACCGACGTCACCCGGCTGCTGCATTTCGCCGAGCGCGAGGTCGAGTTGCGCGACAAGGAGCGCGACAAGGGCGAGAAGATTGAATCCGCCACCGTGCTGATGAACGCGGCGAAATTCGAAGAGGCCATGAGGGTCCTCCAGGACGTGGAACAGACCCACGTCTTCGATCCCCGTGTCCACGAGCTGCTGAAAGCGGCGAAGGGAAAAAAGGCCCCGCCGCCGGTGGACGGCACAGTGGTGGGCACGCCGGGGATGCTCGGCCAGCCCGCCGGGCCGGGCGTCTCCGCGGAAACACAGTACGTGTTCCGCACACCGGGGCCGCCTGCGAAACCGGTGGAAGAGCCTGCAGGCATCAAGGCCCAGGCTGCGGCGCCAAGTGTGCAGCCGGGTCCGACGCCGGGCGCGATGCCTCCGCCCGCTGCGCCGCCCAAGGTCGAGCCCGGCAAGGCAGAACCGGTGAAGGTGACGCCGGTTGCGCCGCCCAAGCCCGCTCCCCCGCCGCCCAAGGAAGAAAAGAAGAAGAAAAAGGGCGCTCTTGTCGAAGAGCCGGAGGTCAGGAAGGAAGAGAAGCAGCCATTGGCCGCTGGCCCGGCTGTGCAACCGCCCGCGCCTCCCAGGGCTCCAGCCAGGGCCGAGCCGCCGCCGGCCGTGCAGCCGCCTCCGCCGCCGAAGGCGGTTCCGGCAGAGGTGAAGGCGCCGCCGCGCGTTGAGCCGCGGATCGCTCCGCCGGTGGAAGAAAAGAAGGGAATGAGCCCGGCGGTGATGGGCGGGATCGGCGTGGCCGTGCTGGCTGTGGCCATCGGCGGCTACATGATGTTCAGCGGCGGGAGTCCGACGACCACGACGACGGGCCCAGGAACGACCGCCACGGAGGGTGGCGCAACGGCCGACCCGGCAGCGGCCAAAGAGACGGCCTTGAAGGCGGAAGCCGACGCGCTGGCTGACGCGGAGAAGTACGACGAAGCCATCAAGAAGCTGGACGAGGCCCTGGCTCTGAATGGCCCGAAGAACGCCGAGTTGAAGAAGCTGCGGCAGTCCTTCGTGGACGGGAAGGCCAATGTGGGCCTGCTGCGAGATGAAAAGCAGAAGTGGGACAAGGCAATGGCGGATTTCAACGCCAACCGCTTCCCGCAAGCCAAGGCCGGTTTCGAGGCTGTTTTGAACTTGAAGGCGGGCGGCCGGCGGCGCGCCGAGGCGGAGAAATATTTGAATGAAACGCTGCCCAGGCGCCAGGATGAGGAGCAAAGTTTCGCCGAGGCCAAGAAGATGCTGGACAAGGGTGACCCCGCCAGTCTGCAGAGCGGTGTGACCCTGCTCAAGAAAGTGGTGGGGCTGAACGGCCCGCGCAAGCCGGAAGCCGATACGCTGATGACCCGGGCGAATGAGCGCATCGCGCAGCTCGGAAAAGACGTCATCATCAAAGGTCTGATGGATTCCGGTCAGAACTTCATCCGTGCCGGGGATTACCCCTCGGCGCGGAAGGTGATTGCGGACATCCGCAGCCAGGGTGGCGACCCCAGCAGCCTGGAAGGACAAATCACGTCGGCCGAGCAGCGGCAATTCGGAGGGCTGGAAAGCCAATTCAATACACTGCGCGGAAGAAAGGATCAGGCGGGCCTGACCAGCTTGATCCCCGAAGTTCGGAATGTGGCTGAGGGTGGCGGTTCACAGGCAGCCAATGCCACCCGCCTGATCGACAACATCAATACGGCCATTAATGATCTGAAGAAGGAAGCCGCCGACGCCGCCGAGAACGACCGCAAGCTGCGGGAGAAAGCCGATTGGGATGCCGCGGAGCGCGCCTATAACTCCGCAAAGAACAGCAAGGACCGCGCGGCGCTCAACGGCCGGGTGAAGGACCATCTGACCAACATCGCCAACGGCACGGGCGCGTTTGCCGGCCAGGCTAAAGGCTTGCTGGATTCCATCGATGCAGTTCTCAGGACTTTCTTTTCCTGTCCGAAGATTCCGGCCTCCACTGGCGGCAAGCTGGCGGGCGAGTTCAAGGCGGGAATGGTAGTTCCGCTTTCGCTGCTTGAGGCCAGCCTGACCTGGGCCGACTGCCAAGCGCCGCCGCTCACGCCCGGCGGCCCGACCATCATGTTGAGCGCGGATGTGGATGAGAGCGGAGCGATCATCAGCGTAAAGCCACGGGCCGGCAATGCGGATCCCGTCGTGATGGAAGTAGTAAAGAAATGGCGGCTGAATGCCGCTCCGAAGTACGCCGGCGTCGGGGTGAAGACTTCAATCCCGATCGACATCAAACAGCAGTAAGGCCCTTCCACTCTCCGGCTAGATTGCAAGCAATGTCCCGCCGTGCGACGATAGCGTGCGGATGAGCGCGCCTTTCCTGACTCCCATTCCCGCACATTTTTTTCCGCAACCTTTTCCTCTGGCAGCATTGCAGCTCCCGCCGGACGCCTGGTGGGCCGCATCAGTTGTTGTGCTCAGCTTGGTTGGATTTCTCGGTGCGTGGAACACTCGCTGGCGGGCGGCGGCGGGCTGGGCGGCGCTGGCACTAGCGGGCCAAGCCTGCGCGCTCGAACTGCTGTGGGCCGGGCACAGCATCCGTTTGCAGATGTTCCAGGGCTGGGGAGTGCTGCTGAAGGGCTGGCGCGCGCCGTTTTTTGCCGCGGTATTCCTCCAGGGGGCCATCGTCGCCTGGGGCGCATGGCGGGAGTGGGTCCGCGGCGGCGGTGGCGGCTGGACGGCTGTACGCCAGTTGCTTACGGTCCCGGGGTTCATTCTTTTTTTCGTGATGGCGCTCTACGGCGCAGTGACCATCGCGCCGGAAGTCGCGCAGGCGCTGATCCACGGAGGTCTGGCTTCGAGGCTGGCGGTGCAAAGCTCGAAACTCGCGCTGGCCGTCCATCTACTTGCGGTCAATACTGCCAATCTGGCGCTTGCGGCATCCGCGATTCCCGCGGACGCGCTGGAAAATTTGTCGATGCGCTGGGCGAACCGCTCGGAAGCTTCGCGCCGCCGGCTGCCGTGGCTTGCGGCTGCCTGGGTGGTGGTGATTTCCTCGCTGCTGGCGTGGGTTGTCTTCGAGCGCACGACGCACCTGGCGGACGAGGTCTGCTACCTCTTCCAGGCGAAATATTTTTCCACCGGGGCGCTCTGGCTGCCGCCGCCGCCGGACTCGGAATCCCTCTACGCGCCGTTTCACCTGAACGAAGGCGGGAAATGGTACGGGACGCCGCCGGCCGGCTGGGGGATGGCGCTGGCGCTGGGTGTGTGGGCCGGAGTTCCCTGGCTGGTGAACCCGCTGCTGGGGGGAATCGCCGTGCTGCTGGCGCACCGGCTGGTGCTCGTGCTTTACGACCGCGACGCCGCAGACGCCACAGCGCTGCTGCTGGCCGCTTCGCCCTGGCTGCTGTTTCTCTCCGCCAGCCTGATGATGCACCCGGTCACGCTGGTCTGTTCGCTGCTGGCGCTGCTGGGTGTGGCGCAAGCGCGGGCCGGAGGCTCGCCAGCGTGGGGGGCGCTGGCCGGAGCCGGCAGCGGCGCACTACTGCACGTGCGACCGCTCGAAGCCGTGGTGGTTGCAGCCGTGGGGGGAATCTGGTGGCTGGCGGCTGGCCTGCGGAATATCCGCTGGGGAAGCGTGGCCGCGGCCATCGCCGCGGGGGCGGCGATGACCGCGCTGATGCTCGGCTACAACCACGCGCTGACCGGCAATTATTTTGAGATGCCGCTGGAGCGCTACTTGAACCGCACGGTCTATGAAGGCGCCAACCGGCCGGGCTTCGGCCCGCACGTGGGCAACTTCGGCTGGACCGGCATTGACGCGCTGCCCGGCCACGGCCCGATTGACGTGGTGATGAACAACAACCAGGCGCTGTATATGACCGGGTTCGAGCTGTTTGGCTGGAGCTGCGGTTCGCTGCTGTTTGTCTATCTGCTGGCGGCGAAGCGCGGTTTGCGGGGCCACGGCCTGATGTGGGGGCTGGTGCTGGGCGTGGCCGCGGCGATGAGCACCTACTGGAACAGCGGGGTGCCCGATTTCGGCGCGCGCTACTGGTACCAGATGATTGCGCCGCTGGTGGCGCTGACGGTGCTGGGCGCGCGCGACCTGGCCGGGCATTTCGCGGAGCAGCACGGCCCGGCGGCGTCGCGGCGCGTGTGGGCTTTCGTTGCGCTGGCCACGATGCTGGCCGTGGTCACCGTCGTCCCCTGGCGCAGCCTCGACAAATATTACGGCTACCGCAGCGTGAACGGCGAGTTCCGCCGCCTGGCTGAAGAGAAGCAATTCGGCCGCAGCGTGGTGTTTGTCCAGTTCGACGTGCCTTCAGACTTTTCGCCGGCCTTCGCGCTCAACCCCAGCACATTTGAACGCGACGTCCCGGGGACAATCTTTGCCCGGCTCACTAATGCGGCGGCGGTGGAGCGCATTCGCGCTTTCTACTCAGACCGGCCGGTGTGGATTGTCCGCGGCGCGTCGCTGAATCCTTCGGGCAAGCCCGAAGTGGCCGCCGGGCCCATCGCGCCCGGCGAGGCGCTGCCGCCACTGCCCATAGGTGATGTGCAGTAATCAGTTTTCTGGTCACACATCCTGAAAAAGCATCTCCATTCATTCTCACCAGGAAGACCGGCGAACCTGCGGGCGGGAAGCAGCGGACCGGTTCAGTTTGCTAACCTACGCGGACGATGCGATCAACCTCGAGCGTGGGCGGAAACGAGCTGTGGTCGAATTTTACAGTGAAGTTGTCAAAGAAACCCCTGCGACCGAGCAACGCGCCCATCGCGAAGTTTTCTATGAATCCTGCCAGAGTTTCCACAGTCCAACAGTCTTCGACGGACAGAGTGACCTTGTGAAAATAACAGTTCACGGAAGCCATCGGAACTACGCCAGCGATTTCTTGTTTGTGACCGTCCTCAATCCGCAGTCCGATCGCCCGGCCCCAGGCCGCCTCAAAAAGGCAGAATGGAGAGCCCGTATCGGCGATACAAATGATTCGGGCGCCCCGACTGCCATGTCTTCTCCACAAACGCACATGAAGGGCCGGGAGCCATTCAATGTCACCGTCTTTGAAGCAGGAAACCGGGGGATCAACAGGAAAATTTCGATACTTTCGGACAATGGACGCCACTAATAAACCCGCACTGCCCAGGTGTCTGGGGCCCAAATCAGGATTGGGTCATCC
>Ga0247727_10008229_pt1 | contig 19449 bp, 16 predicted proteins | sample WisWelCaveWW1625_FD_202498 | JGI IMG/M metagenome (GOLD analysis project Ga0247727, IMG submission 202498) | Biofilm microbial communities from Wishing Well Cave, Virginia, United States - WW16-25 | ecosystem: Environmental > Aquatic > Deep subsurface > Groundwater > Cave microbial mat | place... | reverse complement strand
TAAAAAACTTTTGGTAGTCAAGTAGCCATGCACAAAACGTGTGCCTACGGGTTTTCCCGTTGAAGGGCGCGGACCAGGCTCAAAACCGCACTTTTTTCAAAAAATTTGCCCTATAACTGTCGAAACCAGGCTTTGATGGCGACATTGACCGAAGATTTGGTCATATCTTTTTCGTCATACATGATCGCGCCGGAAAAGCTCGAAAAACTGCCCGAAACTTTGGCAACCACCAGATGCCGCACCGTAAAGTTGACATTCGAGTGTCCGGGGTCGATGTCGAGTTGTTCCTGTGCAAAGCTATCCGCCGCAAATAGGGTAAACAGCGGCAGAACTAATTTGGTGAAACGCATGAATCCTCCTTTGGGAATTAAGGTGTAGTTTAATTAAACGATTGACGATTTGCCATTTACAAGTTTATCGTCTTACGCCATCGCGCCGTCGTTCTGATTGAGCCGCTGCGCTTTGCCGAGCTTCTTCAACAAATCCGTCACTTGGCGTTTTTCCTTTGTCGTGAGCACGTTGGTGAACGCTTCAATTTGTTCGGCATGAACCGGAAAAAATTTAGCAATAGCTTTGCTCCCCTCTTCGGTCAGATGAATCAAAAACATTCGGCGATCTTCCGCGTCCATCATGCGCCGCACCAACCTTTTTTTTTCCAGACGATCGACCACGCCGGTGACATTGGCGCCGCTCATCAGCAGCTTCGTGCCGATCTCGCACATCTTCATCGGGCCGAGATGCGCCAGCGTTTCCAACACGCCGAACTGCGGCGGCGTCAAATCGAATCCTTTGAGCTGCTGCGCCTCATTTTGTGCAAACGAATTGAAACACCGCGCCAGCACCACCCAGAGTTTTAAAGCGTCTTTACGGGATTCCGCATAACTATCGCGATTCAGCAACACGCCTCGGGTCAATCGTTCCTTCATATCTGGCTCAATAATCCGTTTTAGAAATTTATTCCGGTTATGATATTTAATATATGAATTATCTATAATTTAAAAATCTTATGCTTAAAGTCAAGGGATTTCTCAGAAAGCGCAACGGGCTGACGAAAAATGGCGGTGAGTAGGATAATTTATCTCGTTGGGAAAGCTAATAACGCAGCAGCAATCCCGTATTAATAAGAAGTCCTCGTAAATCGAAGCGCTGCGCCGCCGCATCTTTCGCCTGGCCGGTGGAGTAAGAAAAAGCCGTTTGCGCGATCAAGCGCTCCGTGAGCTTGAGTTGTGTGCCGGCGCCGAAATTGAAAATTTGCGCATCGCCCAGTTGCAAATCGCTTTTCCCCAAAATATTCAAGCCGAGAGAGGCCGCGACGGAAAATTTTTCCGAGAACGGGTAAGTCGTCTGCTGATTCAACCAAAAGGTGTTTCCGGGAAAATTGTCTTTGCCGGCGGCAAGGCTTTGCCCGCTCGTGGAAAATGTCCGGTTGTCGGCTTTGATGACGTCTTTGGCCGTGAGCGCGAAACGCCATTTTTGCAGCGGAAATCCGACTTCCTCGGTGATCTCAATTTGAATGCCTTCTTGAAAAACGACGCTGCCGCCCAGCCGGTCTTTTTGAAAAAATTTCGCCAGTACATTGCTGCGCACAAGCAAGCGTTCGGCTTGAAACTCGACGCCGGCGGTTGCCGTCAATTCATCGCCGGGTTGAAATTGCCGGGCGTCATTCTGGCGAAAAAGATAGGCGCCTTTGCGCAAATATGCGACGCCGAGTGCGGCTTTCATTTTTTCGCTCAAAGACCAGGCGTAGGCAAGGCCGGCGTCAAAATCAAGCCCGCGGCCATAACGTTTAAACAGAAATCCCAAAACCGTTTCCGCTAACAGATTATTCACCTGGGCTTCGTCGGCCGCCAAAACATTTTTGCCGGTCGGCAAATTTACTCCCGCCTGCACAAGCCAATGGTAGTCGTTCAAGCGCATCGTCCCGCGAATTTTGGTGTCAATCAAACCGTTGAGGGTCGGGGTTGCGCCCTGATCCACCCCGGCAAAGGCCGAGGCGCCATAGAAATCGAGATCGAAATTCGCCGTCACCGGGATGGAGAGGCGCAATGGTGTAAAAATCGCGCTGACGCGATTGGCGCCGGTGCTGTCTTTGATGCGCCAGGTTTGGGCGTAAAGGGCCGGCCCCAGAGATAATTTTTCCGCCGGATATTGAAACCGCGGTTGCGCCGAGCTGTTGCCGCTCAGGCAGGCCAACACGAAAATTACGAAAGTCCGTTTCGGCGCGGGTTAAATCCTGCGACAAAAACTTGAGCGCCACCGCCCGCTTCAGCCGCGTGTCCTCGGCTTTAAACACGACGCCCATGCCGCCTCGGCCCAATGGCGCCAAAATTTTATAATGGGAAATGGTTTTACCGATCATAATTCGTCAGGAGAAATCAATTTCACGAATGCCGCCAGGCTCTTAAAATCCGCTACGAAAAAATCGCCGCCTTGCCGGCCTGGCCCGACCGCGAAAAATTTTAACAAAAAAATAACGCAATGTTGCCCCAAAAGCAAGAATTATTTTCTGCGCGCGCCCGGGCGGGCGGGCGAGCGAGCGTGAGCATAAAATTCCCAGCGCTGCCCTTGACTTTTGGCTCGTCGCAGTGTATCTTGTTGCATTATTCGCTATTCGCTTTTTCATAAAACCTTTAATGAGAAAAAAATGCCACCGCCCAATGATCTTGTGGTCGTTCATGCCGGCGATGCGATTGAAACCGGTTTCGTCAAAAGCCTGCTGGAAGAATATGGCATTCCCGCCTTTTTGCGCGACGAAATGATGGGCGCGATCGCGCCGTGGTATATCGCGCCCGGCGGCGGCGGCGCCGTAAAAATTTTGATCGCCCGCAGCGACTACGAAAGAGCGCGCGCCATTATTGACGAATTTCATGATGCCGAAGACGCCGCCGTTGAACCGCCACGTCTCGAACGTGAAGGAAAAATCCGGCCGCTGGCCATCGGCATCATTATGCACGAGAACCGTCTCTTCGTCGCCGAAGGCCATGATGGCGTGAAAAACGAAATTTTTTACCGGCCTCCCGGCGGCGCCATCGAATTCGGCGAACATGGTCACGAAGCGCTCGGCCGCGAATTTCGCGAGGAATTCGATGCCGCGGTTGAGCGGACGCGCTATCTCGGCGCGCTCGAAAATATTTTTACCTACAACGGCAAAGCCGGCCATGAGATCGTGCTGTGTTACGAAACCCAATTTGCCGATCCGGCCTTCTACCAACAGGAAACCGTTACCGGCCATGAAGATGATGGTCAATCGTTTCAAGCCACGTGGAAACCGTTAACGGATTTTCAGGAAGGCCGCGCCATTCTTTATCCCGACGGCCTGCTCGAGTTGTTGATGAAACATTTTTCCAAATCGTGATCGAACACCGCTGGCAAGCCGCCCCCCATGTCATCCCGAAGGGAGCTTGTTTAATATCAAGCACAGAGCTTCGCCAGTTACAAACGCAACCTTTGTAAAAAAACAAAATTTTTCCACCTTTCCGTTTCTACTTTATGGCACCCAAATCCTATGCCGGTAATTTACTTCCCTCCGAACAGCTTGCCAAAGCCCGCGCTCTTTTTCCGCATATTGCCCAAAGCAAAATTTATCTGAATCACGCCGCCACCTCTCCCCTTTCGTCGCGCGTGGTGGAGGCGATGACGACGCATTTGCACGAACGCTCCAGCGGCTGGATCGATAACTATCCCGATGATGTAAAAAAGAAAGATGAATGCCGCGGGTTCATTCAAAAAATTATTCACGCCGAATCGCCCGATCGCATCGCGCTCGTCGGCAGCACGTCGGAAGCAATCAACATTGTTTCATCCGGCCTGCCATGGCAATCCGGTGATCGCGTGGTGTTGAACGACATGGAGTTCCCCGCCAACGTTTATCCTTATTTACCGCTGCGGCGACGCGGCGTCGAGTTGGATTTTTTGAAATGTCCCGATCGCAAAATTACACTCGAGCACATTGCCGCCGCGCTGCCGCCGCGCACCAGAGTGGTGGCATTAAGCGCCGTGCAATTTCTCACCGGCTATCGCGCCGACCTAGCCGCTATCGGTGACCTTTGCCGGCAACGCAGCGTCTTTTTTGTGGTGGATGGCATTCAGGCCGTTGGCGGCATTCAAGTCGACGTGCAAAAAATGAAAATCGACGCGCTCGCCGCCGGTTGCCAAAAATGGCAAATGGCCCCGCACGGCACGGGTTTTCTGTATTTGACTGAAGCCCTGCAGGAAAACATCAACCAACAACATGTCGGCTGGCTCGCCGCGCACGATCCGTGGGATTTTTTCAACTTCGATCAACCGCTGGCTGCTACGGCCCGGCGTTACGAAGGCGGCACGCTCAATATTCCGGGGATCTGGGCTCTGCACGCGACCCTGCGCACACTGCTGGAATTTGGCATTGCAAATATTGAAAATCACATTTTAACATTGACACAAATACTTACTGACGAGCTGCAAAACCTCGCGGGCGTCGAATTGTTGTCTCCCATTTCACCTCAAGAACGCGCCGGCATCGTGACGATCCAATTGCCGGCAAAAATTGACGTGAACGCCGTGTTCCAACAGATCAGCGCGCAAAATATCACCATATCTTTACGCGACGGCAAATTGCGCTACTCGCCGCATTTTTATAATTCACCGGAGGAAATCATGCTGGCTATCGAAGCCACGCGCGAGGCCCTGCAGAAAGCGCCAACAAGCTCCGCACACGCTGGGATCAAATAAGGCGCAAACTTAAAATAAAACTCTATAAATTTTTTTGAACGCGGATGACACGGATGACGCGGATTAACACGGATAAAGCAAAAAATAAAAAATCCGCGATGATCCGTGTCATCCGCGTTTTCCGTGTTCAAAGCTTTTTTTATTTATGCTTTTTTATTTGTTTCCTTGCCGCGAGCCGCTTATCTTATAGCACTTTTCAAATATACTCGTTAAGGAAAACTTGTACCGCAACATTTATGTTGCGCGCCGTGTTTTCTCTCAACATAAATGTTGAGCTACGAAACTGCAAGCATTCAACCGCGGGGCAATATGCCATCGGAATTTCGCGCGTCGGCGCAACAACTCCAGCAATACCTGCGCCTGCTCGTCATCATCGCCGCGCCGGTTTGTGGAAAAAAGGAAAATGAACCGCCGCCGCAGCCTCTGGACGTCTGGGGCGAATGGCGGCGATTTGCGCAAGCCTTTGAACACAGCCGCGACCGCGTGCAGGGCGGCGCCGCAGCCTATGCCGTCGTGCGTTTGTTTCCGCCGACTTTGGAAAATCTCCGGCATGCGCTGGCGTTTGGCGATGCAAACAGCGCGTATCAAATCGTCCACTTCATCGGCCACGGCAACACCGACGGCCTCAGCCTGGAAGACGAATTTGGCCGCGAAGAATTTGTGCCGGTGGCCGAACTGACCGCCGCGTTCAAAAATTCGCGCGCCAAGCTCGTGGTGTTGAACGCCTGCGAAACCCGCCCGCTCGCCGAGGCCTTGCAGCACGCCGGCATTCCCAGCGTGATCGGCACGCACGCGCCGATTGCCGACGACGACGCAAAAATTTTTAGCGAGGCCTTTTACAGCCGTCTGGCGTTGGGGCAATCCCTGCAAACCGCCTTCACCGCCACGCAGGAAATTTTAACCGGCACTTCTGGAAAAGCCGCCGCGCAAAATCTTTCGCTCTTGCAGTTCACCGACAAAACCCTGCCGCTGCCGCCGCAACCTGCCATTGATTTTCAGCTCATCGCCAACGAGCCGCCGCACAATTTGCCGCTTTCGCAGTACACGCGCCACTTTGCCGGCCGCGGGCCGGAACTGGTGCAAATCGGGCAGTGGATGGCCGAGCTGGCGGAGCCGGTGATTGCGCTGCACGGCGTCGGCGGCATCGGCAAATCCAGCCTCGCCACGATGGCGGGCCTGCGCCACAGCCACCGGTTTGACGCGGTGATTTTTGCCACCGCCAAAGACGACCCGCAAAATTTCGGCGTCGAAAAAATTGTGCAAGCGCTCGACGCCGTGTGCGGCACGAGCTGCCTCGGCGAAGCCACGCCGGAAAAGCGCCAACAGGCCGCGTTGCGCGTGTTGAACAGCCGGCGCCTGCTGCTCGTGCTGGATAATTTGGAAACGCTTTCAGCCGAGGCCACCACCGCGCTGGGAAGTTTTTTGCGCCAGCTCGATCACCGGCTGGGCAGCCTCGCCCTGCTCACCATGCGGCCGCGCGTGAAAGACGCGCTCACCGAGTTGGCCGGCCATTACGTGCTGCCCGTTGACCGCCTCGATTTGTTAAGCGCCATCCACCTCCTCGTAGCGCAGACTTCCAGTCTGCAGCATAAAATTCCCCCGCGCCCGCCAACGCCTGCAGAAAAAACGCTGTTGGCCGATTTTGCGCAACACCTCGGTTTGAACGCCGCCGCCCTGCCGCAGCTCGCGAGCCTCAAAGATCTCGCCGAGGCTTGCCATCGCCATCCGAAACTGCTGGAGCTGGCGCTCGGTGATTGGCGCCGGCCCACCGCGAATTATGCGCAGGTGATGCAACGGCTGCAAAATCTTTCCGGCAAGGATTTGCAAGCCCGCGTTGACGAAATGCTCGGCAACATGCTGGCCGGCCTGCAAGCTGAAGCGCCGGCCGCCTTTGCCCTCCTGCAAATCATGACGATTTTTCGCGGCACTTCGGAAGTGGAGGCGTTGGCCGCAGTGCAGGCGAGCGAGGAAGCCGGCAACTTTGATGAAGCCCTCAACGCCGCCGTGGATAGCTCGCTGCTCAGCGCAGAAAATGACCGCGTCTGGCTGCACTCGCTCACCGCACAATTTTTAGAAAAGCACGCGCCGCTGGCTGAAAGCTCGGCCAATACCTACCGCCGGCGCCACGCCGAATATTATTTGGCAAAAGCGCGGCAGTATGAAAAAGGCAACATGGAGCAATGGCGCGCGTTTGATGTGGACTGGGAAAACATTGCCGCTGCCGCAGATTGGGCGGCGGCGTTGCCGGTGGAACAAAAAGAGCAGGCCGAACTCGTGGGCGATTTCGCCCTCGCGGTGAAAGACATCGTTTTTCGGCGCAAACTGCCGGCGGAAAAGTGGCTGCTTGCCGGCGCCGCCGCATTTGCGCGTTTGGAAAATAAAAAGCACGAAGCTTTGACGTATAATGAAATCGGCCTGATTCACGACGCCCGTGGTGACTACGACGCCGCGCTGCAATGGTATCAAAAGAGCGTCGCGATTAAAGAAACGCTGGGTGATCGCGCCGGGCTGGCCGCTTCCTACAATAACATCGGTCTGATTTACAAAGCCCGTGGCGACTACGACGCCGCGCTGCAATGGTATCAAAAGAGCGTCGCGATTCAAGAACCGCTGGGCGATCGCGCCGGGCTGGCCACTTCCTACAATAACATCGGCGAAGTTCATCGCGCCCGTGGCGACTACGACGCCGCGCTGCAATGGTATCAAAAGAGCGTCGCGATAAAAGAAACGCTGGGCGATCGCGCCGGGCTGGCCGTAACATTTCACAATATGGGCTTCATTGCGCAAGCAAAACAAGACTGGCCCACCGCGCTCGCCTGTTTCACCCGCAGCCGCGATCTCTCTCAACAAATCGGTTTGGAGAAAAAGGTGCAGGAAAAGGAAGCGTTGATGGCAGAGGTCAAAAAGAAAATGGGGTAAGTCACCGTGCAATTGACTTTGAAGAAAAATTTGTTTATCTTTTAGCTGATGACAGTCCGTTAATTTTCACCTCTCAGAGATTTGACCATGCCAGACATTGAAAACATTCACGACGGCGTTTTCCGGGGCGTCATGTCCGAACCTGCAAACGTGACCACTTTTCTGAAAACCCAATTGCCGGCGGAATTGTTCGCCCAACTCGATCTTTCGACCATCACGTATGATCCGACCTCTTATGTTTCGGAGGATTACAAGCGCTCTTTCTCCGATCTGGTGGTGCAATATCGGACCAAAGCCGAGGGTCTGCCGGTTGACGTCTATTTTCTCTTCGAGCACAAGTCCTATCAGGACGAAGGCATTTTCCTTCAGCTTCTGGGCTACATGTTCGCCATGTGGAAAATAGACCGCGCCGCCCAAAAACCGCTGCGCGTAATCATTCCCGTGGTGTTTTATCACGGCGAGGGCGCCTGGCGGATTCCGACGCAATTCATCAAACAGTTTACCCTTGGCGATGAATGGCAAGGACTTTTGCTTGATTTTACGTATATTCTGTTTGACACCAATGCCTGGAACTGGCAGGACGAGAGCAGTCAGCCTTTGCGAGAGAACGTGTATTTGCTGACGGCCATGATGCTGATGAAAGCCGCTTTTAACAAAGATTTGCAGCTCGTCCGCCAGGTGTTCCAATTATGGCAGCAAATGGGTTTCACGAAGGAAAAAGAACGCTTTAGGTTTTTGCTGATTTATATAACGGCGACGCAGGATATCCCTGCTCCCCAATTGGAAGAAATGCTGAAAGAAACCAAACTGCAAGGAGAAGACGTCATGCCGACTTTAGCACAACGCTGGGTAGATGAAGGGAAATTGAAAGGAAAAGAGGAAGGAATTAAGCAAGGAATGCAACAGGGAATGCAACAGGGAATGCAGCAAGGAATGCAACAGGGAATGCAGCAAGGAATGCAACAGGGAATGCAACAAGGAATGCAGCAGGCTTTGATGATGTTGCTGGCTACGCGCTTTCAATTGGATGAGGCGGAAAAACAGTTCATCAGCGCCGTCAATGAAATGGAAAAATTGAGCGCCGCGCTCAAATTGGTGGTCACGGCGCAAACCAAAGATGAAGTTCTGAAAAGCTTGCAGGCCGGGGTTCATTAAACTGGAAACGGCAAAGGCACTATTTGAAACAACGGAGAAAAACGATGCCTATACCCATTCGAGTCGTCGAGGCCGTTTACGAGCGCGGGTATCTGCGGCCCTTGCTGCCTCTGGAAGCGCGTGAGGGATTGGTTTATTTCGTCACCGTGGTCGATGTGGCGGAAGTTGGAAAGAAAGAGCCGGCCCCGCAAAGTTTTCGCGGCAAATTTCGCGGTTATTTGAGCACGACGGAAGAGTTGAGTCGAAATAAACAGGCAGAAAAAGCACTGGAGCTGTAATGGTTCAGCAAGCACAGCCCGCAACGGCATCGCCGTCTCTAACCGCGCCGGAATGCTTCGTTTTCGATGCCTGTGCGTTCGTTGCATACTTCAATAACGAGACCGGCGCCGATAAAGCTGAACTCCTGATCGACCGCGCGCGAAACGGAGAGGTGCAATTGTTCGCGACTTCAGTTAATGTTTATGAAGTCTATTATGACACGCTTCGCCACGGATCACAGGAAAAAGCGGAAGAGTTGCTAAAAATTATTTATGGTTTGCCGCTTACCATCGTTGAATTGATTGACCGTGCAATTATTCGTCGTGCAGGATATTTCAAAACCACATACAAAATGTCGGTCGCAGATTCATTTGCTCTTGCGCTCGCCAAAGAAATCAATGCCAAAGTTGTGAGCACAGACCATCACGAGCTTGACGCTGTTGAAAAGGCCGGTGAGTTGCAGTTTTTCTGGTTACGATAGCGTTTCGTAAATCTGTTCTCTACACGTTTTTGATCGGCGTGACGTCCACTTTTGTTTTTTTTCGAATCCCAGATCATCTATCCGGAATCTGCCAGTCAATCTCCGACGCGCCCAATTTTCGCAACGCGGCGTTGGTTTTTGAAAACGGGCGGCTGCCAAAAAAGCCGTTGTGCGCCGAGAGCGGCGAAGGATGCGCGGATTGGATGATCACGTGGCGTTGGCGGTCAATGAATTTCGCTTTTTCTCGCGCATAATTTCCCCATAACAAAAACACCGCCGGCTGCGTTCGCGCGTTGAGCGCCTGAATAATCGCATCCGTAAAAATCTCCCAGCCCTGCCGGCGATGCGAACCGGCTTGGTGCGCGCGCACCGTAAGCACAGCATTGAGCATCAGCACGCCCTGCTTCGCCCAGTGCACCAAATGGCCATGGTTGGGAATGCGACAGCCGAGGTCGCTTTGCAATTCTTTGTAGATATTCATCAGTGACGGCGGCGGTGGAATGCCGCGCCGGACGGAGAAGCACAATCCGTGCGCCTGCCCGTCGTCGTGATAGGGATCTTGCCCCAACAACAGAACTTTGACTTTATTAAATGGTGTGAGCTTGAGTGCGGCAAAAACGTCTTGCTCCGATGGAAATATGTTATATTTCTGTCGTTCTTTTTCTAAAAACTTTTGCAGTTTTTGGTAATATGGGTTTTTAATTTCTACGGAAAGGACTTTTCGCCAGCCGGAGGGAATTGGAGCAAGCATGAATTCGGTCTCAAAAAATTACCCAACGGATTATAAAACGACCAACGGATAAAGCGCTTTGCCAAATAATTTAAATCCGTTGGTCGTTTTCCAATCCGTTGGGCATGCGCTGTTCTTTGTTCTTTGCGATTTTATTTTCACCCCAAATTGCGGCACTAAATCAGCATCCGCACCCTCCGCGTCAACGGCTCCGCCGCCGGCGTTTTCTCGCCGCGCTCGGCTTGTTTGAGCAAACGATAAATCTGTTGGCCCAGCACGTCGATCTCCGTGGACATAAATTGCTCGCCGTCAAAATGCGCAATCGTTTCGGTTTGGCGCTTCAGCATGTCGGCGTCTTGCTGAAAAATATGTGTGGCCACGGGCCGCAAAAAAAGCGTGACCAGCCAACTCGGAAGTGGCAGGCGAAAACTGATCACCGAAAACAGTCGCGTATAAAAATCAGCCACCGGTGTGAGCGCCGAGGTCACACAAATATGGCTCGCCTCACCGAGCCGATATTCCACTTGCACAATCGACGGCAGAATGAAACGATCAAAATGCGTTACCGTGCCGCCGCCGGGTGCAAGCAAACGCCCCGCCAACCCGGAAGGGCGCGGCTCGCCGATATATTCCGCTTCGACGCGATCATGCCCCCGCCGAATCACCACCTCAATCTCGTTGCGTTTGGTTTTTGCCGAGCGAAAAAGGCCGCCGTGCAAGTACGCCGTGTGCGGCACATCCAGCGCGTTCTCCGCCACCGCGTGAATCGAAGCCGCGGCCTGCACTTCCTGACGCACGCTGGTGTAATTTTTTTCATTCAACAGCGGGAAACGAAACGGTTCGGCAGCCGGTTCAACATCCGGCGTCGCATAAACCCAAATGAAGCCATCCTGCTCGCGCGCGGGAAATGCGGCCACCCGGCGTCCCGGCGAACGCGACTCGCTCATCAAAGCCGGCACGAATTGGCACGCGCCGGTGCGATCAAATTCCCAGCCGTGATAGCTGCATTGGAGATGCTCGCCTTTCATCGCGCCGAGCGAGAGCGGCACGTTGCGATGCGGGCAACGATCCAACAACGCGCCAACGCTGCCGTGCTGATCACGAAAGATCACGAGTGGCGTGTTGAGCAACGTCACCGCGAGCGGCGTGTGGCGCAATTTTTTTGCGTCGGCAACGATATACCACGCCTCGGCAACGCGCGCGACGGAAGTGTGGCCTTTCGGCACCGTCGAGTTGAGCTGGATTTCAGAAAAAGTCATTTGATGATTTTTTAAACGCGCCGCAGCGTCATTTCTGTAATCTCCGGCGGCATGCCGAGGCGCAACGGAATGCCGAACACACCGAGGCCGCGATTGACGTAAAGTTGTTTGCCTTCTTCCTGATATAAACCTGCCACATATGGAGTGGCAAGGCGCGCGAGGCTGATTTGCGTGCCAACGATGCCGAATTGACCGCCGTGTGTGTGTCCGCAAAGCGTCAAATCGATATTGTGCTTTTTAATTTCCGGCCAGTAATTCGGCTGGTGGCTCAAACAAATCTTCGTCATATTTTCGGGGAGACCATTGAGCGCAGTCGAAATGTCCGGCCCGCGGCCCGGTCGTGAGCGCGCCCAAAGATCATCGACGCCGACGATGGCAAGTTGGCCGCCGCGATGTTCTAAAACGTGAGAGGTATTGCGCAATAAAGGCAACTTCGCTGCGGCCAGTCCGGCTTCGACGGTTTGAATATTGGCAAAATAATCGTGATTGCCGAGCACGGTGAAAACGCCGAGCGGGGCGCGCAAATTTTCAAACGCTTCGACGAACGGCGGCATTTGCTCGGAAAGCGCATCCACAAAATCGCCGGTGAAAAAATAGAGATCGGGTTTCATGGCTTCGATCAAGCGCCGCACGCGCAACATTTGCTCGCGCGACATGTACGGCCCGGAGTGAAAATCCGAAAGTTGCACGATGCGCACGCCGTCAAAAGCTGCCGGCAAATTGGGAAGATAAATCGTCACGCGCTCATGACGCGGCGCGCCGCGCGCCATCCAAATTCCGCGTGCGGTTGAAACCAGCGCCACGGCGCCAAAGCCGAGGGTCGCTTTCTGCAGAAAAGCCCGTCGCGTGATGGCTGCCGTCGCGCCGGCCGCGGCGGTCAAACTGAGCGGTTTGATCGTTTCCCACAATCCATATCCCGAACGCGCCAATCCGAAATAAATTAAATAAATGAGCGAAATAAGAAACCACCCGATCACCGTCACCAACAGCGCGTAGTTGTACGGAAAGCTTTTGAAAATGAGAATACGCGTGACGGCATAAAGCCACGGCAGATTGATGACGATCATGCTGGCGAGCAGCAGCGTTCGCCGCTGCGGCGTATCGCCAAATTGCCCGCGCAAAACGCGATAGATGGCATATTGCAACAGCAGATATATTCCTTGAAAGATGAGCTGGCGTATGATGGTTGCGGAGGAACTGCTCGGCATTTTTTCTCCTGAATTCTTGATCCGTTAATACAAGTCCAATCCATATAATTTACAAAACAATTTTGATTTAATCTAAAAAATTTTTATTTTTAAATACGCTCGCGCTAAACAACGAGCAGCATCGCTGCAATTCTGCCGTCCTAAAAATCACAAACGATTTCGTCGAGGAGATTAATAAATGACCGAGGCGCGCCAGGGCTATTATCATCATCCCACTGTTCAGGATCAGCATGTCGTATTTATCTGCGAAGACGATTTATGGAGCGTGGCGCTCGGCGGCGGCATTCCCCGGCGTTTAACGAGCAATCTCGGCATCGTGAGTTTTCCGCGTTTGTCGCCCGACGGCAAATGGCTCGCGTTCTGCGGCCGCGAAGAGGGGCAACCCGACGTGTATGTCATGCCCGCCGAAGGCGGCGAAATGCGGCGGCTGACTTTTTTCGGCGCGGTTTTTAAAATTGCAACGTGGACGCCGGACAGTGCAGCCATTCTGTTTCTCAGCACGCAGGGCGCGCGCATTCCGCTGGATCAACCCATCGTTTACCGCGTCTCGCTCGCCGGCGAATATCCGGAGCGCTTTCTGAATTGTCCGGTGCGCAATATCGCGTTGAACCCGGCCGGCCCCGGCCTGGCGATTGGCCGCAACAATTTTGACAACGCCCGCTGGAAGCGCTATCGCGGCGGCACGGCCGGCGAAATCTGGGTCGATCCCGATTTTTCCGATACGGCCAAGAGCGAAAGTCATTTTGCCAAACTGAATTTGCCGCAGGGCAATCCCAATGGGCCATTGTGGATTGGCAACCGGTTGTATTTTGCGTCGGATCACGACGGCGTCGGCAATCTTTATTCGTGTGCGTTGACCGGCGCCGATTTGCGGCGCGAAACCGCGCATCGCGATTTTTACGTGCGCCATCCGGCGACGGATGGAAAAACGATTGTCTATCAGGCCGGCGCGGATTTGTTTGCGCTCGATGCCGAAACGCGCGAGGGGCGGCGCCTTCCGATTCAGTGGCGCAGTCCGGTGGTGCAAACGCAGCGCAAATTTTCTTCGGCGGCGCGCTATCTGGAAAATTATCATCTGCATCCCAAAGGGCATTCGGTTGCGGTCACCGCGCGCGGCAAATTATTCAGCATGGCCCATTGGGAAGGGGCGCCGGCGCAATATGGCACGCGCGAAGGCGCGCGCTACCGGCTCGCGCATTGGTTGCATGATGGGAAGCGGCTGATCGCCGTGAGCGATCACAACACCGATGGTGAAGAAAAGCTGACTTTGTTTTCCGGCGAGCCGACGGTGGAGCCGGAACAAATTATCGACGCGCCGCCGGGACGGATTCAATCGTTGCAGGTCTCGCCAACGCAGGCGCAGGTGATTATTACCACCAGCCGCCTTGATCTGTGGCTAATCAATTTCGACAGCGGCGAGCCGCGCCGTCTCGATCACAACGAATTTACGGAAATCACCGGCGCCACATTTTCACCGGATGGGCGCTGGCTGGCTTATCGCAAGGCACTGACGGAAGAAACCCGCGCGATCTTTTTATGCAAGCTGGCTTCCGGCGCGGTGTATCAAGTTACGCAGCCCGTGCTGCGCGATTATTCTCCGCATTTCGATCCGGACGGACGGTATCTTTATTTTCTCTCGACGCGCATTTTAAATCCGGTCAATGATAGCGTGCAATTTGCCGTCAGCTTTCCCTCCGCGAGCAAGCCTTTTTTGGTCACGCTCCGCAAGGAACTGGCCAATCCATTTTTACCCGCGCCGGCCGCGCCGGGCGAAGAAAGCGCGCCGAAACTTGATCCCGCCAAAAACCCTGCGGGCGCGACCAATGGCAAAGAAGAAAAACCCCAGGAAGCCGCCAACGGCAGCGAAAAAAATGAGAGCAAAGAAAAACCGGTGGAAGCGATGCGCATCGATCTCGACGGCATCCAAAATCGCGTCGTCGAATTTCCGGTGAAAGAAGGCATTTACCGGCAAGTGTTGGGCATCAAAGATAAAGTGGTCTTCACCTCATTTCCCGTGCGCGGCCGCGCCGATTTAGGCGATTGGTCGGCCTCTGTAGAAGAAGAAGAGAAAGGCACGCTGTGGGTTTATGATTTTGTCGCACAAAAACTGGAGGCCATCGCTTCTGATGTGCAAGCGATTCAAGTGGCGAATGGCGGCAAAACCTTGAGCTATCGCCATGGCCGGCGCGTGCGCGTGTTGAAAGCGGGCGAAAAGCCGGGCGATAATTCCGAGAGCGCGACGACGCGCAAAAGCGGCTGGCTGGATCTTGATCGCGCCCGCTTTGCCATCGAACCGCGCGCCGAATGGCGGCAAATGTTTCGGGAAGCGTGGCGTTTGCAGCGCGAATTTTTCTGGACGGAAAACATGTCCGGCGTTGATTGGCAAAAAGTTTTTGATCGTTATTATCCTTTGGTCGAGCGCATCGCCACTCGTTCGGAATTTTCTGATTTGGTTTGGGAAATGCAAGGCGAGTTGGGAACGTCTCATGCTTACGAGGCCGGCGGAGATTATCGTTCCTCGCCGTATTATTCCATCGGCCGGTTGGGCGCGGATTTGGATTACGACGCTGAAAAGAAACGCTATGTTTTCGCCAAAATTTATCGCGGCGATGTGTGGATGAAAGATTGGGCCTCGCCGCTGTGCGCGCCCGGCCTCAATATTTCTGAAGGCGAGGCGTTGCTGGCGATTAACGGCGTGCCGCTCAGTTTAACGGTGACGCCGGGCCAGTTGCTTGCGAATTTGGCGGGACACGACGTGGTGCTCACCGTGCAATCAGCGCCGCCGGAAAGCGCGCCGCGGCATGTGACGGTGAAGGCGCTGCGCGATGAGTATAAAGCGCGCTATCGCGATTGGATCGAGCGCAACACGCAGCGCGTGGCCGAAGCCACCGGCGGTCGCATCGGTTACCTGCACATTCCCGATATGGGCACGGAAGGTTTGATTGAGTTTCATCGTTATTATCTCGCGCAAACGCACAAGGCCGGTTTGATTGTGGACGTGCGTTACAACGGCGGCGGCGATGTTTCGGAAATGCTGTTGGAAAAATTGATGCGGCGGCGGCTTGGTTACGACGTGCGCCGGTGGGGCACGCCGCAGCCGTATCCGCATCATGCGATGAGCGGCCCGATTGTCGCCATGACCAACGAGTTCGCGGGTTCGGACGGTGATATTTTTTGCCACAGTTTCAAGCTGCTGAAAATCGGCCCGTTGATCGGCAAGCGCACGTGGGGCGGCGTCATCGGCATCGATCATCGTTACACGCTGGTGGACGGCGGACGCACGACGCAGCCGCAATATTCGTTTTGGTTCACCGACGTGCAGTGGCGTTTGGAGAATTACGGCGTCGAACCCGACCTCGTCGTCGATTTCGATCCTAACTCGCATTTGCGCGGCGAAGACCCGCAGCTCGAGCGCGCCATTGTTGAAGCGAAACGCTTGTTGGAAGAAAACGGCGCGGCGCCGCCGAAGTTCGATGACCGGCCCAATCTGGCGCTGCCGGCGTGACGAAAGTATTTAGGCGTTAACGCTGTCAAATTCAGAATAAAATTCTGCCTGCCATGGCGCCCGCCGCGCCACGCGGTGCCGCAGGCCAGGGAAAGTTTTTGACCGACAAACAATTTTTTTAACCACTAAGACACGAAGGCACGAAAAAACAAAAGGCCAGATCATAAAGCTTTTCTTGGTGTCTTGGTGTCTTCGTAGTGGTTAAAAATTTAGCCGGGTTCAATCGACCTCGGACTTTGAACTTCGGACAAATGACCTTATTTCACCAAAAGCAATCTCTTGGTTGCCACCAGCTCATTTCCGATTTTCAAGCGATAAAGATACGCGCCGCTCGGCAGCGTCTGACCGGCATCGTCGCGGCCGTCCCAGCGCATGAGTTGTTTACCGGCGTTTTGCTCGCGGCTGATCAAGGTGCGCACCAGTTGGCCGCGCACATTGTAAACACGCAATTCCACCGGCGCATTTTGCGTGAGTGTGTATTCAATCGTCGTTGCCGGCGTTCCGGTCGCGCGTGACAACGCATCGTTGCCAAATGGATTGGGATAGTTCTGTACCAGCTGCGCGGATTTAGGAATATTGCCGGAATCATCAACCGAACTGGCCGTCGGGCGGAAGCGATAAATTCTGTCATCATTGGCGTTGGGTATACCCTCAAAAGCACAAATATAAAGCTCGTAATTTTTGTCAATACCAAATGAAGCGATGCCGAGATTGGTGTCCATCAGTTGCACGTTACTCGCTGGATTCACGCCGTCATAGCGCAGCGACCAGATGCGCCCAGTGGCGAAATCAGCATAAATATATGCGCCAACCAGCTCCGGAACTTTATTGCCGCGATAAACATAACCGCCCGTCACCGAAGCGCCGAGGGTGCGACCATAGTCTACAATCGGTTTTACGAGTCCCGTCATATTGCAACCACTCGCATTGCAACCACTCACAGGATTGAAGCACGAGTTTCCCTCCATAATTTTCCAACCATAATTCTTGCCTTTTTCGATAATGTCGACTTCTTCAAAACAATTCTGCCCGACGTCGCCAGTCCAAAGCCATTTCGTTACCGGATCGAAACTCATGCGCCACGGATTGCGCAAGCCGTAGGCATAGATCTCCTCACGATTTCCCGCGGTATTGCCGGCAAATGGATTGGTGCTCGGAATGCCGTAATTCCTGCCGGCGCTGGTGGTGTTCACATCGATACGCAAAATTTTTCCCAACAGCGTTTGCAGATTTTGGCCGTTGCCTTGCGGATCGCCGCCGGAACCGCCATCTCCTGTGGCAATATAAAGATAGCTATCCGGCCCAAAGGCAAGCTGGCCACCGTTGTGGTTTTCGAATGGCTGGTTGAACGTGAGCAGAATAAATTCACTGTTCGGATCGGCTTGATTGGAATTACTCGCATTCACGCGATAGCGCGCGATCACCGTCCGGCGCGGCGAAATGGCCGTGTAGTTGACGTAAAAGTAGCCGTTGTTTTTATAATCCGGATGAAACGCCAAACCCAGCAAGCCTTCTTCATTGCCCGTGTCATTCACGCGACCAGTAATGTCAAGAAAAATGGCTGCCGTCGCGGCGCTGGCGTTATTCTCAAACACCTTGATGATGCCGGCTTGCTCGACCACGAAAATTCGATCCGTGCCGTCGCCGGGATGTTGCAAATCCACCGGACGGGCGAAAGATAAGTTGGGAAAAGCTACTTGTAATTGCAATGACGATTGGCCGTGGGCGGCGGTGCATCCTAAGAATAAAGCAAAAAACAAAGTTCGACGAAACAACATAAGAATCCTTTCTGATTGCTGTCCTGATATGGTGATAAAGTTGTGGAGTTTTTTTTCGTTCAGGCCATCTGACACGAGACACGTTAGGCTTCGGACATTTGACCTCGGACTTCGGACCCTATTTAAATAAACCAGAATGGCAAATAAATCACCTTCTCGTTGTATTTGAATGGGCCGTTATAGAGCAAAATCATTTTGTCCACTTTCTCCGGATAAGTCGCTTTGAATTTCAGCAGATTTTTAAAATCCGCCGGTCCGTACGACTCACTGAACTTCACTTCAATTGGAATCAATTGTTTTTCAGTTTCGATCACAAAATCCACTTCCGCGCCGCTCGTCGTGCGCCAGAAATGGACTTCCGGAAAGTGCGCGGTCAGCGCAACGGCTTTGCGAATTTCATTCAGACACAAACTCTCAAAAACCAGGCCAACCTTGCCGCTTTTTGCCAGAACTTCATAACAATTTAATCAATAGCGAGATGAATTTCAAGCTTTCTTTGGGGAAAAAGGCTTATTAGCTCGTTAGAAGCATTTATCACGAAATCCGGATGCAGCGGCAGCAGAGTCTCTTTGGGCCGGAAACCGAAGGTCACAGCGCAAGTCATCACGCCAGCGGCTTTGCCGGCGAGAATGTCATTCTCACTGTCACCGATCATCACCACATGGTCCGGCTGCACATTCAGTTGATCTATAATTTTTAAAATCGCCTCGGGATCAGGTTTGAGTTTTAAACCCGCTTGCCCGCCGATGGCGATATCGAAATGCTGCTGAAGGTTTAGGCTTTGCAGGAGCGCCTCCATAAACTCCTGCGGTTTGTTCGTGAGCACGGCTTTTTTCTTTTTGGCAAAATGTTCGAGCATTTCAACCGTTCCAGCGTAGGGGCGCGAAAAATCGGCAATGTGCTCGAAATAATATTGCCGAAAATGCTGGCGCAAAATTTTCAATTCCGCCTCTGCAACACTGCCCAGCGCGCGTTCTAAAAGCTTGTTCAAACCATCGCCGACATAACCAACAACCAGGTCGAGGGCAAGCGCCTTTCTGCCGGTTTGTTGCAGCGCATCATTCACCGCGTTAGCCAAATCGCGCCGGGTGTCCACCAGCGTGCCATCGAGATCGAAGATCAACAACTCAATTTCGTCATTCAAATTTCGCCTCAGAATTTGTTGGTGAAAAGCATATTAGAAAAAAGCAGCGCCATTTCCAAGCAAAACTTTTCAATCGGTCTCCGCAATTTTATTCAATTGTCGGTATGCAAAATAAAATAACGGCATAAATCCCAATTTACATTATTCTTTTGGTGTGAGGATGAGCAACAGAAATATCTAATGTGGAGATTTCACCGTGGCTGCACTCCGAGCGATGGCCAAACAACTGCGCGACCTGCTGGAAGTTCGTCTCTACCGGCCATCGCATTTTCGAATCGGTTTGCAGGATTATTTTGATTTAC
>Ga0247727_10008228_pt1 | contig 19449 bp, 18 predicted proteins | sample WisWelCaveWW1625_FD_202498 | JGI IMG/M metagenome (GOLD analysis project Ga0247727, IMG submission 202498) | Biofilm microbial communities from Wishing Well Cave, Virginia, United States - WW16-25 | ecosystem: Environmental > Aquatic > Deep subsurface > Groundwater > Cave microbial mat | place... | reverse complement strand
CGTTAGTGACCACGGCGTCGACCCCGGCCGCGTCGACTCGCGCCAGGTCGCGGAGATCGTCGACCGTCCATGCAACCACGGCGGCTCCATGGACGTGCGCACGGCGAACCGCAGCGGAGCTGACGAGAGTGTGGTGAAGGACGAGAGCATTCGCGCCCGAGCGCGCGAGAAGCGTTTCTGCGAGCCGGGGCGTGATCGTGCGGAGACCCCGGAGGCCTCCCCGTACCACGGGTCCGAAGCCGCGTCGTCCGTATATGCCGACGCGGTCGCGTGGGAACGACGCGCCGAAGCACAATCTCGGCTCGAGCAGCGCGAGCGGGCGCAGGGCCCGAAGGTGGAACGAGCTTATGAAGCTCCGTTCGAGGAGCCCAAAGCGGCGAAGAGCAACCGTGACCCCGGTCACCGCGCTTGCCGTCTTGATGTCAGCGTGGACACCCACGCCCGCGGCCTCATCGGCGAAGAAGCCGAGAGCGTCGTCGAGCGTCGGCAGCTCGGGGCAAACCTCACGGAGCCCCTCGAGCGTCTTGTCCCGCACAGATCCACGCGCGACGCCATGGCTCACCTCGTAGAGATCGTTCGAATGCGCGACGACAAGGGTTCCGTCGTGAAGCTCGAGCACGTCGAACTCGACGAGATCCACCCCGGCGTCCCGTGCGGCGCGAAAGGAGCGCAGCGTGTTCTCCGGGGCGAGCGCTGCCGCGCCTCGGTGGCCGATCCGGAGCAGCCGCCCGTCGCGTCGCTCGAGCGAGATCACGGTGTCCGCGGTCTTGTCGGGAGGTAGTCCTCCTCCAAACGCCCGCCCTCGGCGGCGTAGGAGACGATCATGCGGTCCGTGAGCCACTCCACCGGCGCGCGGTCGTCGGTCCAGGGTTCCTCGGGCGTCGCGAGAGGACGCGCGTCGCGGGCGAGCAGCTTGCGGAGCATCGCGAGGTCCGCGGGCCCGGCGCCGAGACGGCGCTCGAGCTCGTTCGACGTCAGGGGCTCGGTCAGGCCGAGCACGATCGTGTTGAAGCGCAGCACCGGCCACTCGAGCACCTGCGGGAGCTCCGCGCCCACGGTTCCTCCGATCGCTCGCACGAGGCGCTTGTCGTCGGGGACCGCGGCGACGTTCAGGGCGACGATCCCCCCGGGGGTCAGCCGCTCGCGGACGAGCCGGAAGAACTCGCGGGTCGCGAGGTAGAAGGGGACGTAGGGCTGGTGGTACGCGTCGACGACGATCAAGTCGTAGCGTCGATCGGTCGAGCGGAGGAACGGTCGCGCGTCCGCGTCGTACACCGTCAGCTGCGGGTTGTCCCCCATCCCGAAGTAGCGGCGGCCGACGCGGCTCACTGCAGGATCGAGCTCGACTCCGTCCACCTCGGCGCCGGGGTAGTAGACGCCGAGCGCTCGAGCGGTCGTGCCGGCGGCGTTCCCGAGGATCGCCACGCGCTCGAGCGGTCGCCCGAGGAGCGGGGGCACGGCGAGAACCGCGTCCCAAACCCCACCCGTGAGCACAGAATCGGCTCGCCACACCGAGTGCACGGCAACGCCCTCGTTCAGGTACAGGAGGCGACGCCCGTCCGAACGCTCGACCACCTGGATGTACTGGTGGAACGAAGTCTCCTCATGCAGCAGCCCAGCTTCGGCCTTGACCGCGCCGGGCGGGGCCGCCACGAGCGCAGCGAGCGCCGCGGCAACGACGAGGTAGCGCGCACCGAGCAGGAAGCACGCCGAGGCGGCGAGGAGCGCGGCGATGACGAGGAAGGTCCGCTGCGTGCCGATCGCCGGTATGAGCACGAGCGCAGGGAGGAACGTGCCGAGCAGCGAACCCGCTGTCGAGAGCGCATAGAGGCGCCCGGCCACGGCTCCCGCCGTCTCGACGTTCGCGACCGCGAGCCGAATTGCGAAGGGCGACACCATCCCGAGCAGCACAACCGGCGGAGCGAAGAGCAGGAGAACGGCCAGGAAGCTCCCGATGACGGCACCTGCTGACGCTTCGTCGAGGCCCTCGACCGTGAGGTCGAGGAACGGTTTCGCGACGAAAGGGATCGCCGCGACGCAGACTGCTCCCGCCAGAACGATGAAGCCAAGGAGCGACGGCCGCGGCCGCTCGTCCGCGATCCGTCCGCCCACCCAGTAGCCAAGCGCCAGCGCGGCGAGGACGATTCCGATCAGGTTCGCCCATACGATCGTCGACGAGCCGAAGTAGGGAGCAAGGAGACGCGAGGCGGTGATCTCGGTCGCAAGCGCTCCGATACCGGCCCCGAAGACGAGCGCCCCGAGCGCGAGGCGGCCCCGCCTCCCGTCCACTGCCTCCACTAGTGGTCGCTCCGGGAAGTACGCAACCCCTTCGCACGGCTGCAAACGCTTCGCACGCCGTCGTCCTCAGTCGGCCCCATACCTTCTGGTATGAGGCCTCCCTGCGTCCTAGGCCCGCTCGGTTTTCGCCGGCGAATAGGCCCCGAACTTCCCGGAGAGACCACTAGATTCCGAAGACTCGCTCGATCTCGCCGAGCGTCCACACGGCGAGCAACGCCGTGACGGCGACGACGAGCGCGAGAACGAGCCAGAAACGGAAGCCCGCCCGCCGCTTCTCGCGGTGATGCTCCGCCCGCGCCGCCCGCCGCGCACGGTGAAACCTGTACGCGCGCTCGACCGCCTCAGGATCGACGGGAGGACTCTCCTCAGGCGCGGTCGTCGGTGCCGACTTGGTCACGCGCAGATTGTAGGGGCGAGATATATCTCGCCCCTTACGGGCGGAGATCGGGCGACCAAATGACTCCGGCCGCCTCGAAGCCCATACTCTTCACCCGATGGAGCGTTCCGGAGCGCCCTCAAGACTCCCGTTCGGAGGCGCCGGCGGTGTGCCCGGGCTCGGTGAGCGGCTGACATTCCTCTCCGGACTGCTGCTTGCCGTCTCGGCACTGACCGGCTGGTATACGGGCGAGGGCGAAATTACGACCGTCTCCGTCATCGGCTGGCACACCGGCGCCATCGGCAAGATCGTGCTGTTCCTCGGACTTGCAGCTGTGCTGCTCATCGTGCTCCGCGAGGTCGGGATCAACCTGCCGGCGGCCGTTCCTGAGAGCCTGATCGCGATCGCGATCGGCTCTGTGGCGACGATCCTCGTCTTGGTGCGGCTGATCTCGATTCCCGACACGTTCTTCTTCGCGAGCCGCGGGATCGGGATCTGGATCAGCCTCGTGTGCGCCATGGGGATCATCGTCGCCGGTCTTCTCGAAGCCTCCGAAGAGCTGTAGCTTCGCGTCCCTGGACGCCGGCCGCTCCCGGCGGGCAAAGCCCGCCTCCGCGACCGGCTGACGACGCTCGCTGCGCGATCCTGCGGGCTCGCCGCTCGTCCGTACTACTTGTACTGCCCTTCGCGGCTCGCCCTTGCCTCGCTTGCGAGCGCCGCCCCAGGAACGCGAGGGCCGCTGCTAAGGCTGAGTGACCGTCACCGTGACCGTTCTCGCGGGCGGCTGCTGCGGGAGCGGAGTCAGCGTGCGGACGTTCGTGACGACTCCGCCCGGCTCCGGCCGCTCGTCGAGCGTGCGGGCGAAGGCGATCCCGAGGAGGAAGGCGAAGACGAGCAGCAACACGACGAGCAGTACCCGGGTCGTCGTTTCGCGGCGACGCGACCTGCCGCGATGTAGCCGGCTCGGGCGTTCGAGCATGCTCACGGCGCGTAGTCCACGGCGCCGCGGGAGTAGAGATGAAACGCGGCACCCTCGATGAGGGTGAGCGACGACAGCCAGCCCGGCGCAGGAGCGCGCTGGGCGACGGCGTCTCGCGCCCAATCGTCGGCCTGGAAGTACTCGGCCGCCAGCTCGTGGAGCGCGAACGTCGACCCGACTCGCTTCCGAAGCTCGTCCGTCACGACCTCGAGTTGAAGACGGAGCCCAGCAACCCGCGCGGGATCTCTCGAGACCTCCTCGAGGCGACGGTGGGCATCCTCCCAGTCGCGCCTGGCACTCTCGACGTCCGCGGTCACCGCGCGGGATCCTAGATGTAGTGCCCGCGGCCGAAGCTATTCGTGTCCGCCGCGGACCACCTCGGAACAGCAGCAGTCGATAGGCCACAACGGCTGGATCTCGGCCAAGATCCTCTCTCCGAGCTCGTACCTGGGCCGAGCCAGCGCGAATGCCGCGTGGGCGTGCAGACACTTCAAATGCCGCGCAGAGCGGGAGCCGGCTATCCCGAGGTCGAGCGAGCCATCCCTATCGTCCTCGAGCCGAGAGCCGGCCAGCTCATGCCGTACGAGCCGCTGTTCCTCGGTGGCGCGGGCGAGAGACCGGGCGAGCTCGACATCGTCCGTCGCCAGCCTGCTCCACCGCTCGACGCCGCCGGCAGCCTCGAGACGAGCGATCGCCGCCACGAGGTGCCTGCACGTGAGGTAGTACGTCGTCGGGAACGGCTTACCGTCGCGGTCGTACGGCTCCTGCTCCGTTACCGCGGGGAGACCGGACGGGCAGCGTGCGACGACCCGTCGGAACGCTCGCGGAGAGCGTCCGAGCTGGCGCGCGACGATGGTCCGGTCATCCATTCCTCCGGAGATTACGCTCAGCTCGCCGCCAGTCCGGAATCCCCTTCACGACGAAGAGCTGCTCCCCTGGGCGGACGTAGCCGATCCGCCTCGCCTCACGCTGGGTGGCCTCGAGGCTCGTGAAGTTGACCAAGCGAAGCTCGAGCTCGGCTTTCACGATTCGCAGCGTCTCGACTTCCGTCTGCCGCGCGGCGAGGTCGTTGCGCGTCTCGAGGTAGGAGGCGATCGGTCGGGAGTAGAGGTAGACGGAGACCCCGACGAGCGCAACGAGCCAGACCAGGCGCAGGCGCCTCCGCAATCGCGCGACTCGCGGCTTTCCCTTTCTCCTCGCCGGAGCTTTGCCTGGCACACGGCGATCTTCTCCGCAGGCAGGCGGCTCCCTGCTCGCCGGCGTCACGTTCCTGACGCGTCTGGGGCGCCGCTGGCAAAGGAGGCGAGGCCGAGGGCCGACGGGCAGTGCAGGAGTACGACCTAGGCCCGAGGCCGATGCATCCTGCCGCCAGCGGCGTCAGCGCTCGGCGGAGCCGGGCTCTGCCCGGCGGGAGCCGAGTGCGGCCAGGGGCGTCAGTCAGGCGATGTCGACCTTGATGACGTTGGTGGAGCCGGGAATGTTGACCGCGGTGCCCGCCGTCAGGACGACGCGGTCTCCCGCGGCGACGATCCCAGCGGCACGGGCGGCCTCGATCGAGTTGCGCCAGAGATCGTCGACGTCGTTCGACTCGGGGATCTCGAGGGGAGTCACACCCCACTCGATCGCCATGTGCTGGAGCGAGGTAACGACATGCGTGAGCGCAATGACCGGCCTGCGGGGACGGAGACGCGCGACCGCTGACGCCGTTCGCCCCGTGAACGTCGGTACGAGGATCGCCTTCGCCCCGAGCGCCTCGGCGAGGTCGCAGGCCGCATTCGACATCGCGCGCCCCACAGTCGGTTCCTCCGCGGCGCTCGGCAGCTGGTGGCGGTAGCCGAGGCTCGGCTCGACTGCACACGCGAGGCGCGCCATGGTCTCCACCGCCTCGACGGGGTATTCACCGACGGCAGTCTCTGCGGACAACATGACGGCAGACGTACCGTCGAGGATCGCGTTCGCGACGTCGGAGGCTTCGGCCCGCGTCGGTTCCGGTCGGTGCACCATCGTCTCGAGCATCTGCGTCGCAGTGATGGCGGGCTTCCCGCGCTCGAGCGCGGCCAGGATGATCCGCTTTTGCAGGAGCGGGACCTCGGCCGTGCCGATCTCGACGCCGAGATCCCCGCGCGCGATCATTACCGCGTCTGCCTCGTCCAGGATCTGGTCGAGCGCAGCCACCGCCTCCTTGAGCTCGATCTTTGCGATCACCCACGCCTGCGACCCGGCAGCCTCGATCTTCGCCCGCAGAGCGGCCACGTCGGCTCGCTCGCGCACGAACGACTGCGCGACGTAGTCGACCCCGAGCGCCAGCGCGAACTCGAGGTCGTCGAGATCCTTCGGGGTCAGTGACGGGACGGGCAGCGGGACGCCCGGAACGTTTACGCCTTTGTGGGGCTCGACGGTGCCGCCCGTGATGACCCGGCAAAACGCGCGGCCCTCCTCGACACGCTCGACTCGAAGCCGCACATGACCGTCGTCGACGAGCACGTCGTCGTCCGGCTCGAGCACAGAGCCGAGAACCGCCGGCGCGACCGGCAGATCCCCTTCGCGTGCCGAGTCCTCGCCGGCGACCACTGCGGCATCACCCACCTCGAGATCGACCGGAGCCGAGAGATTTCCGATCCGGAGCTTCGGCCCCTGGAGATCGGCGATCAGCGCGAGCGGCCGTCCGGCCGCGGTCTGTACTGCGCGAACCCGCCGCGCGCTCTCCCCGTGATCCGAGTGCGTGCCGTGGGAGAAGTTGAGCCGGACGCCGTCCATCCCAGCTTCGACGAGGCGTGTGAGAACGTCCTCGCCGGAGGACGCGGGGCCGATGGTGGCGACGATCTTCGTCCTGCGTTCGGGAGTGGCCATCGCGTCCAGGCTACCGCTGGAATGCGGCCCAACCGGGATAGACCGCCTTCGTACCGAGTTCCTCCTCGATTCGGAGGAGTTGGTTGTACTTCGCCACCCGGTCCGTCCGCGAGGGAGCCCCGGTCTTGATCTGACCCGCATTCGTCGCGACCGCGAGATCGGCGATCGTCGTGTCCTCCGTCTCGCCCGAGCGGTGCGAGATCACCGTCGCGTACCCCGACTCCCGGGCGAGCTCGATCACGTCGAGTGCCTCGGTCAGCGTGCCGATCTGGTTCACCTTGACGAGAATGGCGTTGGCAACACCCTCCCTAATCCCGCGTCGCAGGAAGTCGACGTTCGTCACGAACAGGTCGTCGCCGACCAGCTGGACTCGGTCGCCGACTCGATCGCTGAGCGCCTTCCAATCGTCCCAGCCGTTCTCGTCGAGCCCGTCCTCGATCGAGACGAGCGGAAAGCGGTCGACGAGTGACTCGTAGAAGTCGATCATCGCGTCGGCATCGAGCATCCGCCCCTCGCCCGTGAGCTCGTAGACGCCGTCGCGAAAGACCTCGCTCGCGGCGGGGTCGAGGGCGATCGCGACGCGCTCTCGATGGCCGGCGCGCTCCGCTGCCTCCAGGATCGACTCGATCGCCTGCTCGGTCGACTCGAGGTCAGGTGCGAATCCGCCTTCGTCGCCCACACCCGTGGCGAGCCCGCGCTCGTGCAGCACCGCCCTGAGAGTGTGGAAGACCTCTGTACCGATCCGAAGCGCCTCCGAGAACGTCTGCGCCCCGGCCGGAACGACCATGAACTCCTGGAGGTCGAGGCGGTTCTGGGCGTGAGCGCCGCCGTTGACGACGTTCATGAGGGGAACGGGCAGCGTGCGCGCATCCTGGCCGCCGAGCCAACGGTAGAGCGGTACGGCAGCGTCAGCCGCCGCGGCCTTCGCGACCGCAAGCGAGCAGCCGAGAATGGCATTCGCTCCCAGCCGGCTCTTGTTCTGGGTGCCGTCGAGCTCGACGAGCGCGCGGTCGACCGCTCGCTGATCGTCCGCGTCGAAACCGGCAAGGGTCGCCGCGATCTCACCGTTCACGTTCGCAACCGCGCGGAGCGCCCCCTTCCCGAGAAACGCAGCGGGATCGCCGTCTCGCAGCTCCACCGCCTCGTGCTCTCCCGTCGAGGCACCGGACGGCACGGCCGCGCGGCCGAGCGCACGCGATGCGAGGCGGACATCGACCTCGACGGTCGGATTGCCGCGCGAGTCGAGTATCTGCCGCCCGTGGACGTGGGTAATCGCGCTCATTGACCTCGTGGTCTCGTGTGTGCGGCAGATTAGAGGCTTGATGTGAAGAGGAGCGCCGCGGCCGCGAAGCGGACGCCTTCAGGAATCTTCGCGCGACCGGAATCTGCGCGAGCGCCCGCGCAGAGGGCGCCTTCAGGGATCTTGCGCGAGCGGAATCTGCAATCGCAGATTCCGCTCTTGCGCACTGAAGAGCATTCCGGTCTTGCGCCAGCTGGTTAGAGCTCCTCCTTCGCCCGCTCGTAATAGCGGTCCTGGGGCTCCAGATCGAGGGAGCGCCAGTCCTCTCCGTGCGCCGCCGCCAGCTCCGCCGCCCGTTCGACACGTTCGACGAAGCGACCAGTCGCCGCCCGCAACGCAAGCTCGGGGTCGACGTTCAACCTCCGCGCCACGTTGACGACCGTGAAGAGAACGTCGCCGATCTCGTGGAACACGTCGGCGTCCGGAGCGGTCTCGGGCTGCGGTACACCGGCTCGCCTCGCGGCGGCAGCGAGCTCGTCGAGCTCCTCCCGCAGCTTGAACAGCGGTCCGGCGAGATCGGGCCAGTCGTAGCCGACCGCCGCGGCACGCCGCTGCACTTTGCGGGCCTGGATCAGCGCGGGGAGCGACGCTGGGACCTGGTGGAAGATCCCTTCGCGGCCTTCGTCTTCCGTCTTGATCTCGTCCCAGCGATCCCGAACGCGTTCGGCGGTACGAGCCTCGGCATCTCCGAACACATGCGGATGCCGGCGGACGAGCTTCACGTGCACGTCGCGCGCAACCGACTCGAGGTCGCCCCGTCCCTTCTCTTCGAGCAGAAGGGCGAGGAAGTAGACCTGGAAGAGAAGGTCGCCGAGCTCTCCATGAACTCCCGCGTCGTCCTCGGCGGCGGCAGCGTCGGCGACTTCGTACGCCTCCTCGACCGTGTGCGGGACGATCGTAAGCGCGGTCTGCTCCCGGTCCCAGGGGCACTCCCGGCGAAGCCGCCGCGTCAGCTCCTGGAGGTCGAGGAGCGCCTCCGCGAGGGACATGACGTAGAAGCTACTCGGTCGCGGTCGACGCAGCCGGAAGCTCGGGTGGCTCGAACCCGGCCGCGTAGCTGACGCTGCCCTCGTACTTCTTTTGCAGGTCCTCGACCCACGTGGCCATGACCTCGTTGCGCTTCTGCTGGAGGAGCGTCGCGCGGATCGACTCGCTGACCTGGTCGAGCGGTGTCGTTCTTGCCTTCCGGGCAGCCGAGAGGGCCTCGATCACGTGGTAGCCGTACTGCGTCTTGACGGGCTGCGAGATCGCACCCTGCTCGAGCTCGAAGGCCGTCTTGTCGAACTCCGGCACGGTCTGGCCGCGCGAGATCGTGAGCTTCCCGCCGGAATCCTTAGAGCCCGGATCATCCGAGCTCTGCTTCGCGAGCGCGGCAAAGTCAGCGCCGCCCTCGAGCTCGGCGTAGATCCGATCCGCCTCCGCCTTGCTCTTCGCGAAGTCGACTTGTCCGTTCGCACCCTTCTCGGCGATCAGGATGTGCCTGACGTCGCGCGACTCCTCGGCTCGGTAGTTCGCTTGGTTTTGGGTGTAGTACGCGAGGACTTCCTGGTCCGCGACCTCTACGTCCTTGGTCACGCTGTCGAAGATCTTCTGCGAGAGAACCGACGTCGCGAGTGTGTCGCGGAAGGCCTCCTCCGTGAAGCCTTGCTGCTCGAGGGCCTTCTCGTACTCTTTGCGGTCGCCGTCGAAGCGGCTCTTCACAAACTCGTCGAGCGCTTTGTCGATGTCCTTCTCGGTGACCTCGACACCCAGCTCGCTGGCCGCTTGCTCGAATTCCTCCCGCTGGACGAGGAACGCGACGTACTGCGTCTGCACGGTCTGGTACTCGGGGGTGCCGACTTTCGGGAACTCCTGCTTCTGGGCCGCGTACGCCTTCTTCGCCCGCTCCACGAGCTCGTCGAGCTCCGAGCGGGAGATGTCGGTGCCGTCGACGACGGCGACAGCGCCGCTCGGTACACCGCCCGCGCCGCCGCAGGCGGATGCAACGAGGGCGAGGGTTGCGCCAAAGGCAGCGAGCGTGATGCGCGAGAGCTTCATCAGAATCGAGTCCCTATATAGCGGAGGCGGTGTTAGGCAAGGGTTGCGGAGTGTTCGAGAAAAGGGCGGAGTTCGGTTCGTTTGGCACGAAAAAGGCCGCGGGTCAGGCGGCCAAACGCGCCTCGACTATAGCATCGGGTAGTTCGAGGGCATCCTTGAGGCTCTCGACTCGGAGCGAGACCTCCTGCTTGCTGGTCGAGTAGATCGCCGTCGGCTCAGCCTCCCTTAGCGACCGGACCTCCACCGACCCGAGTGTCAGCGGCCCTACCGTCGCGCGACCCCCCCGGTAGACGAGGTAGTCGGCGCCGAGCCGGGCGAGCTTCAGCTTCGCCTCCTGGATCGCAAAGAGGTTGTGGACCGGCTCCGGAAGAGGCCCGTAGCGGTCTTCGGTCGACGCGACGAGCTCGCGCAGCTCGTCCTCGTTCTCCACGAGCGCAATGCGGCGATGGAGGTCGATCTTGAGCGCCTCGGCCGCCACGTAAGACGCGGGGACGTACGCATCGACCCGTGCGTCGACGCGGACCGGCCGTGCCACGACGCGCCGCTGACCAGAGAGCTCCGCGACGGCTTCGTTCAGCATCTCGACGTACAGCTCGAAGCCGAGGGCGGCGACGTGGCCCGACTGCTCGGGGCCAAGGAGGTCTCCGGCGCCACGAATCTCGAGATCGCGCATCGCGATCTGGAACCCGGCCCCGAGCTCCGTGTGATCCGCGAGCGTCGCGAGCCGGGATCGCGCCTCCGGGGTCAGCTCAGACGCATCCGGGTAGCACAGGTACGCATACGCGAGAACGTCCGACCGGCCGACGCGACCGCGGATCTGGTAGAGCTGGGCAAGCCCGAGGGCGTCGGCACGCTCGACGATGAGCGTGTTCGCCTGCGGGATGTCGATTCCCGACTCGATGATCGTCGTCGAGACGAGCACGTCGGCATCCCCAGCGAGGAACGCGTGCATGCGCTCCTCGAGGTCGCGCTCGGACATCTGGCCGTGTGCGACGAGGAAGCGCAAGTCGGGGCAGAGCTGCTCGAGCTTCGCCGCAGCTTCGTCGATCGTCTCGACGCGGTTGTGGAGGTAGAACGCCTGCCCTCCGCGCGCGTGCTCCCGCTCGAGCGCCGTGGAGACGAGCCCCTCGTCGTACTCGCCGACCGTCGTCCGGATCGGCCGGCGTCCCGCAGGCGGCGTCGCGATGATCGAGATGTCGCGGAGTCCGGACAGCGACATGTGCAGCGTTCGGGGAATCGGAGTCGCGGAGAGCGCGAGAACGTGGACTTCGAGACGCAGCGCGCGGAGGAGCTCCTTCTGAGCGACGCCGAACCGCTGCTCCTCGTCGAGACAGACGAGTCCGAGATCTTTGGCGACCACGTCACGCGAGAGGATGCGGTGCGTGCCGATCAGTACCTCGATCTTCCCGTTGCGGAACTCCTCCAAGATCCGCGTCTGATCGGCGCGGGTGCGGAAGCGAGAGACCATCTCTACGCGTATGGGAAAGTCGCGGTAGCGCTCGCGGAACGTGTTCCAATGCTGCTCGGCGAGGATCGTCGTCGGGCAGAGGACGAGTGTCTGCTTGCCGTTCAGCGCGGCGGCGAACGCCGCCCGTACGGCGACCTCGGTCTTGCCGAAGCCGACGTCGCCGCAGACGAGGCGATCCATGGGCCGCGGCGCCTCGAGGTCTTCCTTGACCGCCTCGATCGCCTGGAGCTGGTCGTCCGTCTCGCGGTACGGAAACGAAGCTTCGAGGCGCTCGAGCCACTCCCCGGAGAGGTCGAGCGCGAATCCCGGGGCCTGCTCGCGCTGTGCGTAGAGGGCGAGGAGCTCTCCGGCCAGCTCGCGCACCGAGGCGCGGGCGCGGCTCTTCAGGTTGTGCCAGGCCTTGCCACCGAGCTTCGCGAGGGACGGCGCGCCCGCGTCGGCTCCGATGTAGCGGCTGACCTTCGGAAGCTGCTCGTGCGGGACGTACAAGCGATCCTCACCGCGGAAGGCGAGGTACAGGTAGTCGCGCGTGACGCCGGCGACCTCCTTCGTCTCGAACCCGATGAGCCGCCCGACGCCGTGGTCCTCGTGGACGACGTAGTCGCCGGTGCGCAGGTCGGCGAAGGACTGGAGCGCCTTCCCGAGCCGCACGTCGGCGCGGGGCGGCCGCTTGCGGAAGACCTGAACGTCCGGGAGCAGGGCGAGCCCGAGCTCACGCCAGACGAAGCCTCGCCGGGCGGGACTGACGACGAACCGGAGTGAGGGCTCGCGCGAGAGAGCTTCCGCTTCCTCTTCCAGCTCGGCCTCGACACGACGAAGCAGACGCTGCGTCCGCAACGCCTCGCCGCGGTGCGGGAAGGCGACGAGCACACGCCTGCCCTGCCGCAACATCCCGGCGAGCTCGGTTTCCGCCTCGGCCAACCCTCTGGCGGCGATCGCGGGGCGCTGTGCCTCGAACGAGTGCGCCTGGGCGCGGGGGAAGGGGTTGAGCTCAGCGGCCCGGTCGAGTGACAGCGCGCGGAGGCTGTCCTCTTCCCAGACGCGCCGGACGTCGTCCGGCTCCCAGACGAGATCGGGTGGACGCTCGAGCGGAGGGACGACGTCGGCCGGCTGTTCGCCCGCATCGCGCTTGCCCTCGCCGAGATCCCGCAGGCGTTCGGCGGCCGGGTAGATGACCGCATCGTCGACCGAGCGGAGGGCACGCTGGGTAAACGGTGAGAACGCGCGCATCTGCTCGATCTCGTCCCCGAAGAGCTCGATGCGCAGTGGCTCGCGCCCGGTGCTCGGAAAGACGTCCACGAGGCCGCCGCGAACCGCGATTTGCCCGCGCTCCTCGACCCTCTCCGCTCGCTCGTACCCCGCCAGCACGAGCACTTCCACGAGTCGGTCGAGGCCGACATCGTCGCCCACGGCGATACGGGTGGGCGTCGGGCGGGCTTCCGGCGGGGGCATGCCCTCGGCGAGGGCACGGGCCGATGCGCACACGAGTCCTCCGTCGGCAAGAACGGCGAGCGCTCGGGCTCGCTCCCCGACGAGGTGCGCCGGTGGCTCGAGCCCGGAGTCGACGCGGACACCTCGGCTGGGGAGGAGCGCCACCGTCGCCGGGTCCGTGTACCAGGCAACCGCTTCCGCGGCGTCGCGTGCTTCCTCGTCCTCGGGGAGCAGGCAGACGAGCGGGCGTGCGAGGGCCTGGTGAAGCGCGGCGAGAACGAGCGGAAGCGCTGGCTCCGAGACGCGGGCGGCCGCCGGGAAGTCGTCCACGAACGCGCGGAAGCGCTCGCTCTCGGCGAGCTCGAGGACGAGTGGGTGAAGCGGCGACCGGTCCATACAACAGGCGGGAACACAGTCCCGCAGGGGCCAATCGTAACCGCGCCCGCCGCGGACAGCTCGAGGGGTTACGAACCGACAACCACCCCCAGGGGCACCCCCGTGCCCCTATGTCGACGATATCCAGAGAGCCGTCACAGGTGGGTAACGGTTCCGTCACGAAACCGCGCCGGTTGCAGAGTGCCGCGCCTCCGCGGGATCCTCAAGGGCGAGCCCCGCGTTGTCAGTTGAAACGCTGCTGGGCGGCGGTGAGATCCTCCGAGACGAGGGCCTCCACCGCGTCGGCCGCACGCGTGACCATCCCGTCGACGTCGTCCTCCGGCTGAAACGGCGACAGAACGTAATCGGCGACGGAGCGGTGATCGCCGCGCCCGGGCCGCCCGACTCCGATCCGCAACCGCAGGAACTCTGGCGTGCCAAGCGCCTGAGCAATCGAGCGCAGCCCGTTGTGGCCCGCGAGCCCGCCTCCGAGCCGTGCCTGGAGGCGGCCCACGTCGAGATCGACGTCGTCGTGAACGACGAGCACGTTCTGCGCCGCGACCTTGAAAAACCGTGCGGCGGCCGAGATCGAGCGTCCGGACTCGTTCATGTACGTCTCGGGCTCGAGCAGTGCGACGCGGGACTCCCCGATCCGCGTCTCTGCGAGACGACCACTGAACTTCGACCGAAACGAGCCGCCGTGCCGCCGAGCGAGCTCGTCTACGACCATCCAGCCGGCGTTGTGCCGGTCTCGCTGGTGCTCCCGGCCAGGATTCCCGAGACCCGCGACCAGCAGCTCGAGCGTCGAGGCAATTTCGCCCCGACGAAAGAGGCGCACTTACTCCTCGTCTGCGGCTTCGGGAGCCTCGCCGGCCTCGGCCTCCGGAGCACCCTCGGCCGCAGCCTCGGCCTCTGCAGCCTCCGCGGCCGCCGCGTCTGCCTCCTCCAGCTCCGCAAAGCCCCGCGGCATCGAAACCGTCGCGATCACGGTCTCGTGCGGATCGTCGAGGAAGGCGACCTTCTCGAGCGCCGGAACATCCTCCAAGCGAAGAACGTCACCGACCTCCATCCCGCTGATATCGACGTCCATGTGCTCTGGGACGTCCGCCGGAAGCGCCTCGACTTGCAGCTCGCGGCTGACGAGCGAGAGGACACCGCCGGCCTTGATGCCCGGCGAATCGCCGATGAGACGAACCACGACGGCCGCGTGGATGGGCTGGTCGAGGCGCACTTCGCGCAGGTCGATATGCGAGACCGTGCCCCGGATCGGATCCCGCTGGTAGTCAGCGAGCACCGAGGGGTGCACGGTCGTCCGACCCTCGATGACGACGTCGAGGATCGCGTGGAGCCCGGACGGACCCGTCATCGCAGCGCGGAGATCGCGCTCGGGGACGACGATCGCCTGCGAGTGCCCCTTCCCGTAGAGCACACCGGGGACCAACCCCTGCGCGCGCAGACGCCTCGTACGACGCGAGCCGCGGTCCTTGCGTTCGCGCACGTCGAGTGAGATGCGGTCTCCAGACACGGGGGCGGATTGTAGCGGGCTGTAGATGGTTCATCGGTAATTGCCGTCGATGCGGGGATGGCTGAGACCAAGTCATCCAGCGATGCGTCTCAGCCACTAGCCGCGCGATGAGGAATTTCCGATGACCCATCTCGTTAGGGACGGAGGACGTAGAAGCGCCAGAAGTCGTTCTCGATAGGCGCGACCTCGGAGCGAGAGAACCCGGCGCTCCGCGCAAACTCCTCGACGGTGGAGGCCTGCATCACCGTGCCGGTCCCCGCCGCGCCTTCACCGATCATCCCGACCGGCAGGCAGTGGAGGATTCTGAAGCCGTAGCGTTCGTCGCCGACGATGACGCACCCTCCCTCGGCAAGAAGGTCGCGAGCTGCGCGCAAAACCTCGACCGGGTACGACATGTCGTGCAGCGCTTCGAAGATGGTGACGAGGTCGTACGCACCTCGGAGCTGGGCGTCGGAAGCGTCACGCACGTGGAAGGTGACGCGGTCCTCGACGTCGCTCCCCACCAGGTTGCGATTCGCCAGATCGATCGACGGGGGATCGAGGTCGATCCCGTCCACGTGCACCTTCGGATAGCCCTTCGCTATGGCGATACTCGAGATGCCCCCGCCACACGCGAGATCGGCAACGCGCGCCGGGGGATCGGCGACGAGGCGTTCGTGCACGCCTGAGACGGCGGGCAGCCACTCCTGGGCGAGGAGGTTGACGAACATGGGGCGCGTGAAGGCCGCCTGGCCTTCGTGCAGGTCCACGCCGTATTCGCCTTACGGAACGCCGTCCCCTGTGCGGTACGCCTCGAGAAGGGCGTCGATAGGCCGCACGCAGCCGAGAAGGAACTTCCCGAATGGTGCGACGTAGTTCAAGCTGTCCTCGTCCAGTAGCGCTTCGGCATGTCCGTCTGGGAGACGGAACCGCGTCGAATCCCCGGGTTCGTCGCCGCTCACATCCACGATCCCGCTCGCCGCCTGCTGCTCGAGCCACTCGCGTGCGTAGCGCTCGTGGATTCCCGCGGCGGCGGCAAGCTCCGCAGGGGTCATCGTGTCAGCTTCGGCGAGTGCTCGATAGAGGCCGAGACGGTCGCCCACGTATACGCTGCAGAGGTCGAAGGCCGATCGTGGCCGCGAAAAGCTGTTCGACCAGCGCATCTCGTCGCTCTGCCGCTGTGACTGCCATCGCGCCTCCATATCTCGTCTCAGACCACGACTCGAACCGCGTCTCCCCCGCTTCCGGCGCCGACATCGTGAGTGACTAGAAGAGCTGGTTCTCGCCGCCGAAGATCGCCGAGACCGACTCGTCGGCGAACACGTTCATGATCGTCTCCGCGAGCAGGCTCGAGACGGTCAACACGGTCACGTTGTCGGGCTTGCGAAGCGGGTTGATCGGCACGGTGTCGGTGACGACCAGGCCCGTGATGTCCGCATCCGCGACCCGCTCCAGCACATCGGCGTCGAGCAGCGAGTGGGTGACGAACATCCAGACCTCCGTCGCGCCGTGCTCCCGGAGCACCTTCGTTCCTGCGATCTGCGTGCCGCCCGTCGTCGTGACGTCGTCGCCGACGACGACGATCTTGTCCCGCACGCGCCCGGTGACCTCGATCATCTCGACCCGATCGTGCGCAGGGCGAGTCTTGTGCATGATCGCGAAGTCGGCGGCGATCATCTCCGCGAACCGAAGCGCGTGCTTGGCGCGGCCTGCGTCGGGAGCGACCGAGACGATCCCCTCCCCGGTCAGGCCGAGATCGCGAAAGTGCTGCGCAAAGAGCGGCAGCGCCGTCATGTGGTCGACGGGAATGGTGAAGAACCCTTGGATCTGGCCGGCGTGGAGGTCCATGGTGAGCACGCGATCCGCTCCGGCGAGCTGGAGCATGTCCGCCACCAGCCGCCCGGAGATCGGCTCGCGCGGCTTCGCCTTGCGGTCCTGACGCGAGTACGGGAACCACGGGATCACGGCCGTGATCCGCTTCGCCGACGCGAGCTTCGCCGCCTGGATCATCAGCAGGAGCTCCATCAGGTTGCGGTCGACCGGCTCGCATCCCGTCTGGACGAGGAAGACGTCTGCGCCGCGAATCGACTCGCAGTAGCGGCAGTACGTCTCGCCGTTGGCGAAGGTGACGAGCTCGACCTCGCCGAGCTCAACCCCGAGCCGTTCGGCGATTTTCGCGGCGAGCTCGGGGTGCGAGCGGCCCGCGAAGACCATGAGCCGCTTCTGCGGCGTGAGTGGGATCGCGTGTCCGGTCGTCATCTCAATGCTTGGGATGTCGGCCGCGAGCCCGGGGAGCGTCTGCTCAATCGTTCCGCTTTCCACCGCGTCCTTTCTTCGTCTCCTGTCGCGCACGCGCGATCGCGAGCGCGTTCGGCGGCACATCTTCGGTGATCACGGATCCGGCTGCAGTCCATGCGTCGTCTCCGACCTCGACAGGCGCGACGAACACAGTGTCCACTCCCACCCTGACGTTGCGCCCGATCCTCGTCTTTCCTTTCGGCTGCCCGGGCTCATGAGGGAAGTTGGCGGTGATCGACCCGGCGCCGACATTCGTCCCGTCGCCGATCTCGGCGTCGCCGATGTACGAGAGGTGAGGCACCTTCGCCTCGTCACCGATGGTGGCGTTCTTGATCTCCACGAACGTCCCGGCCTTCGCGCCCGCCTCGAGCACCGTGCCGGGGCGAAGGTAACAGAACGGGCCCACGAGGGCGCGCTCGCCGACGACCGCGTCGACGAGCACCGCATGGGGGCCGACCTCTGCACCCGCGGCCACGCGCGAGGCACCCCGGATGACCGTGAACGGATGGACGATCGCGTCCGGTTCCAGCACGGCCTCGGCGTCGATCCACGTCGTCGCCGGGTCGACGATCGTCACGCCGGCGAGCATGTGCTCCTCGTTGATCCGGTCGCGCAGCGCGGCGGCCGCTGCGGCCAGCTCCACTCGGGTGTTCACACCCTCGGTCTCCACTGGATCTCCTCCTTTGTGAACCGCGACGCGCCCTCCCTCGGCGACGAGGAGCGCCACCGAGTCCGTCAGGTAGAGCTCGCCCTGGGCGTTGTGGGGCCTGAGCTGTTCGAGAACGGCCCAGAGCCGCTCCGCTCGAAAGACGTAGATAGACGAGTTGACCTCGGTGACCTCGAGCTGCTCAGGCGTGGCATCGCCCGCCTCGACGATCGCTGCGAGTCGGCCGTTTCCGTCCCTGAGCACGCGGCCGTAGCTTCGAGGCTCCTCCGGCTCGAAGGAGAGGACGGTCGCCCAGGCATCCTCGCGCCGGTGCGTCTCGACGAGATCACGAAGGAGCTCGGAGGTGAGCAGCGGCGTATCGCCCGAGAGCACGAGCACGTCCTCAGTACGGCCCTCGAGAGAGCTGCGGGCGCTACGGACAGCGTCTCCCGTCCCCAGGGGTTCCTCCTGTATCGCGACCTCGACTCCGTCGAAGGCGTCTGCGTTCGACTGCCCGGCGACGACGACGAGCGGATCGGCACCGAGCTCCCTCGCTGAGGCGAGCACCCAGTCGACCATGCGACGTCCAAGCAGCGCATGCAGGTGCTTCGGGACCTCGGACCGCATGCGCGTCCCGCGGCCGGCAGCCATCACGACCGCGCCTAGGGTCTTCTGGTCACTCGCCGGCATGTGGCTGGGGCGCCAGGATTCGAACCTGGGATCACGGGACCAAAACCCGTTGCCTTACCACTTGGCCACGCCCCAGAGCGGGACCATCTTGCCAGCCCCGGCTGCGCGATCACTGCCCTGCGATCGGATGGACGAGCCAGGTGCGGCTGACGCCTCGTAACGCGCCTGCCGCCTCCTCCGCGTCCTCGCGTCGCTCGAAGAGGCCGTACACGGCAGGCCCCGCGCCACTGACGTCGGCGCGGAAGGCGCCTAGCCTTTCGAGCTCTTCCACGAGCGGCGAGGACGCGAGGTCGTTTCGCGGGAGCGCCGCGAGGTCGAGCGGCCGTCGCACGCGGGCGAGAGCCTCGCGCACAGCGGTGCGGCGGTCGTCGAAGCCGTCCGCTCCCTTCCGCGCATCGAACCTCTCGTAGACGGCTTCGGTCGACTCCTTCGTCTGCCCGTCCGGGAGAGCGAGCAGCACGACGTAGTCCTGCGGAAGCTCGAGCGGCGCGAGCTCGGAGCCGTCCCCGGTCGCGAGCATCGGCCCGGCGCGGAGAAAGAAGGGCACGTCGGCGCCGACCCGCGAGGCGAGCCGGTGCAGCTCGTCAGGCGGAAGTGGCTCCGGCACACGGGCATTCGCAAGGATGAGCGCGGCGGCGGCGTCGGAGCTGCCGCCGCCGAGCCCGGCCGCGATCGGGATCCGCTTCTCGATCCGCACGCGCCAGTTCGGCGCAATGCCGGTTGCCTGCGCGAGTGCCGCGAGCGCTTCCCGCGCGAGCGTGTCCTCCAGGAACCCCTCCACGGTCAACTCGGTAGCCGGGTCGAGCGCGACGTCGTCGTGCAGATCGATCCTCTGAAGCACCGTGACGACCTCGTGCTTGCCGTCCTCGCGAATCGGGCCGACGACGAGGCCGAGGTTGATCTTCGCGTACGCCTTGGCTCGGCTCATCGGAGCGCTTCTGCGAGGGCGACGAACTCGTGCGGCTCGAGCTCCTCGGCGCGCGAGCCGGGGGTCTTGCCGATCGCGGCGAGCGCTTCCTCTGCCCGCGTGCGAGTCGCCAGCCCGGCGAGTGAGACGGAGTTGGCAAGCGTCTTGCGCCGGTGCGCAAACGCGGCCTCGACGACGGGTCGTACGAGCGTGAACGAAGGCCCTTCGATCCGCAGGAACGCGACGAGTGCCGACTCGACGCGCGGCCTCGGGCGGAACACGGACGGGGG